>ERZ772831.3594-NODE-3594-length-10881-cov-2.989285_pt1 | contig 10881 bp, 7 predicted proteins | sample MGYA00580858_ERZ772831 | MGnify/ENA primary metagenome ERZ772831 (study PRJEB29015, sample SAMEA2737694) | human gut metagenome | biome: human gut; feature: human-associated habitat; material: faeces | place: China | collected 2012 ... | reverse complement strand
TGCGACCACGGAAAAAGTGCAACGCTCCGTTGCACTTTCTCATTATGCCCTGCATCCCTGCGCTATTCTTATTAACAGAAAATCAACAGGAAACACTTAAAATCCGGCTCAAACAGCCGGATTTCCACCAACAAACAAAAATACACAAAAAAGTTGGAATAGCGAAATAATCCGGGTGGAAATAATCACACCGACGTTTCTCTCAAATCATAGCCCCGACCAGACATTGTGAATCCAAACAGCAAATTCAAACATAAGGATAAAAACAAAAACCCATCTGACAGAAAGCACCTTATTCACAAAAAGATATAAATCATATACACTATGAACCTGAAAAATGACATCAATCAATAACAGGAAAGGAAATGAAAACAATAAATCCACTGGGGTGATTTTAAAAATTAACCCTCTCGCCCATCGCCCCCCTATACCGTTATGCGACACAACAGGAGAATTAATATAAACAGACTGATGAGATGTCGTTTTCGCCCCCTCCTTCTCTACGTGCCACCTCCCCTATTGTATATTCCCATTAATCATTATAAATTTGAAAAAGAAAGACATCAGAGTATGACATAAGTCCGCCTCCCCTTTGGTCCACGAGACCGAGCCATATGTTCCGTCCCCATACTCTTTACATATGGCTGCGCCGTGCCCCGTAGCTTTACGGGGTGTTTTGCTATGCAAAATATAGGGGAGGTGTCACGTAGTGACGGAAGGGTTGGAAAATACCGGCAGTAAAGGTGGCAGAAGTCAGGACTCCTCTCTCCCTCTGCTCATCACAGATGAGATAGGGGGAGTGCCCATAGGGCGAGGGGGTTGAAAAAATTATATAATCTTTGATTGGAAGGTCAGAAGTATAAAAGGACAATTCTCGCTGATTTTTACTGTACCGAGGTAATTCCCATCAAAAAAAAGACACCACATATCTAAACAAAAAAATGCGGCAGAAAAAATCTGTCGCATTCGTAGCCCATAGGAGAATCGAACTCCTCTTTCAAGAATGAAAATCTTGCGTCCTAGCCGATAGACGAATGGGCCCTTGATAAAAATGCGCCTTAGATATATAAAGTAAGGCGCCCTTTCCAAATGCGAGTGCAAATATAGAGCTGTTTTTTGAATTGACAAAATTTTTACCTAAAAATCTTTCATTTACCTTTCTATCGCATACAATCTGCACGGACTTTCCCGCTCGAACAGGAACTACTGCCCCTAAAAACTACTACGATCTACATTAGTAATTTTTATTATAGGCTCTACCCCATATTAAAAAACTACTTGCCGCTGTTACCCTGCATTATAATAGCCTCCGACCTCCCTTTTCGTTTTAGCAACCAGCCCTATTCAATCCTGCGGGCATAGTCAATGCTGCCCCGCTAACATCGCCGTTTTAAGAAATCCACGACGACCGATTTCCGTTTTATTGACCTCTTTCACATCGATTATTTTTTCAACTCTTTTATAATCCGAGCAGGATTACCTGCGACAACGGTCATAGGCGGCACATCTTTGGTCACCACACTGTTCGCCCCCACGATAGCCCCGTATCCTATTCTCACTCCGGGGAGAATCGTAGCATTGATTCCGACCCAAACTCTATCTTCAAGAACAACAGGGCGACCATAAGTCGCATCCCGATTTTCCGGATCGGGATCATGATTAATAGTAATAATATTTACTTTCGGTCCCAAAAAGACATTTTCTCCGAGAGTAATACCCCCTCGTCCGAAAAACGTACAACACTGTTGAATAAAGCAACCCTTCCCTATTTTTATGTGTTTCCCATAATCCACATAAAACGGAGGCAACAAAGTAATAGATTCGTCCACTTCACACCCAAGAATTACACTCAATATCCGACGAACCTCATCGGGTGTATGATAACCGGCATTCAATTCGGTCGCCATTTTCATAGTATCCCAAATGGCATTTATCAATTCATCGTATCCCGGATCCGACGGGGAAACCATCTCTCCGTTCAGATCTCTTTCAAAAATAGTATGAGCATTCATAATAATCTGTTTTATATCCGTTACAAAGTTAAAAAGAAAGCCCCGTGGCAACTTTGCCACAGGGCTCAAAACTCTTTGTCATAAAGCTCGATTCTTCGAGATAACGGCTTTCACCGACTTCCCTTTTTAGTATTTTCAACGACCTGCTTAGCCCATTCGGTAGCCACCGCAACGCCTCCGTTGAGTAACTTGCCGTCGTTCCAAGTCACGTTTGGATAAAGTTTCCTGAGCTGTCTTACACTATGGGCTATCGAACTTCCTCCGGAAGTAGCGAACGGGATAACGGTTTTACCGGAAAAATCGTATTTTTCAAGAAACGTATTGACCGGACGCGGACACAAGTCCCACCAAATAGGATAGCCGAGAAATACGATATCGTAATCTTTCATATCGAGAGGCTCCCCACCCAGTTCGGGGCGAGAATCCTCGTCGGCCATTTCGACCGAACTCCGGCTCGACTTGTCATTCCAATCGAGATCGGCCGAAGTATAGACCTCGGCAGGAGTAATCCGGTAAAGCCGGCCATCGACCGCACCGGCAATAGATTCTGCCACCCTCCCGGTAGTTCCGGTACAAGAAAAATAGACCACAAGAATTTTCTTACTCACCGGTTCGGTGGTATCTGTCGCCTGTCGTTGAGTTTGTGACGAACAACTAAAACTGAGAATACTCATAAGTATCAATACTATCTGTTTCATACTATATTCATTTTGAAATAAACTACAAGCCGAGAAAAAGACAAACTTGTTCGAGCTATTTCGAGGCTCAGCGTTAATGACGGACAACGCCCGAATATTCCTCTTCGCTCACAGGTTCGAGCCACTCATTGCTCTTGTTTTCGCCGGGAGCCTCTATGGCGAGATGCGAAAACCAACTGTCAGGCGCAGCTCCGTGCCAATGCTTCACACCGGCCGAGATATAAACCGCATCGCCGGGGAGAAGTTCCACCGGTTCTTTTCCCCATTCCTGATAATAACCTCTGCCACCCACGCACACAAGTATTTGACCGCCGCCTTTGGTAGCCTTGTGTATGTGCCAATTATTACGGCAACCGGGCTCGAAAGTAACGTTCGAAATGGGAATACCTTCTGTCACGACAGGTGCGAGATAGCTTTGACCGATGAAATATTTGGCGTACGTATCGTTAGGTTTGCCGACAGGAAAAATAATGGATTGAGCATACGCATCGAGCGAACAGGCAGCAGTACTATCCGCACAGTCTACCCACACCTCTTTGGCCATACGAAATGCCGCCCATGCTTTGGGCCAACCAGCATAGAACGCAGCATGAGTAAGAATTTCAGCGATTTCAGTTTTGGTCACCCCGTTCTTCTTGGCCGATTCAAGATGATACTTGAACGAAGAATCTGTCAACCCCTGTGACATGAGAGCAACGACAGTCACGATAGAGCGGTCACGAAGCGAAAGCAAATCGTTACGACTCCATACCTCCCCAAAAAGAATATCGTCATTCAAATGCGCAAACTCGGGAGCGAACTCACCAAGCGCATCATGTCCGGCTGTCTGTCGGACTTTCTCTTGTGATTTTGTCATAATCGGAAATATTAAAATTGACAATAAAACCCATAAAACTACTTTTGTTTTCATACCCTATGATTTTAATTGAACACCACAAAATACCAGTTTTCCAACTCATCATTTAGAAATCATGTAATTGGAAAATCGGAAACAGACAGACATCAGTCTCCATCGATCATCGTCTATTTCCGCACGATGTACAAAGGTACGAAACAGATCTCGCAACGATTTTGCTATAAAGCTCAAATCTATTTGCCATAAAGCTCACCCTGCCACGATGGTGCGACCCCATAGGTCTCTTTATACACTTTGGAAAAATGCGACAGATTCTTAAAGCCTACATCGAAGCAAGCCTCCGTAACTTTCTTTTTCCCCGACCGAATTAAATCATGCGCCGCTTCAAGACGTCGTCTGATAATCCATTTCTGAGGCGTCAAATCGCTCACTTTGGCAAAATCCCGTTTAAAAGTAGCCAAACTACGCCCTGTATAACTGGCGATTTCTTTCATCGAGAGATCGCACATATAATTCTCGTTCAAGTAATCGAGAATATCGATTTTCCACGGTTCCACGAAATCGAATAACGATGCATACAGATTACGGTCGGTATTGAGCAAGACATACACACCTTCGATCATCTTCAATTTCAAAATCTTTTCCGAGGGTTTCTCCCCAGCATCGAAATACGGAATAACCGACTCGAACAAAGAGCGGATATCCGGTCTATTTTTCGGCAAGAGGAGCAAGCTCGCTTTCTCTCGTTTGGAGTCGATTGGAATCTGCTGCCGATCGAGTGTTTGGTAAAACTCCCTCAAAAAAGCCTTCGAAAATTTCAACACAATGGAACGATAAGGCTCACCCTTCCCGATCCTCTTTTGCAGCCACATTCGGTTATCGCGCCGCATAAAAGCGCAATCTCCCGGATACAAAACGGTTTTCTTTCCACGTTCCTCGATCTCCAATCTACCGGAACACTGATAAATGAGCGTATGTTCCCGATTTTCGTGAGCGCACTCCCGATCATCGGCAAAATAACTCGCTATAAGCACATTCGAGCAATCGAATACATCTAACTGTTCCACATCATCGGCCTTTTATATGGACAAATATAATGCATTGTATCTGCATAATGTTTGCCGTGAAGCTCAATTTTCACATTCCCTATACAGCCACCGCTCCCGAATAAATAAAATCAATGCGCCTAACCAGTACCGGCCTTTGGATAAAACAACTATTTTTGTAGAAAAATTTACCGGGAGAATGCTCGAAAAAACATTAGGAATAGTACTGCACATCATTCCCTATAACGACAAAATATCGGTAGCCCATTTGTACACCGAACAATATGGACGATCTTCCTATCTTATTCCACAAGGGGGCGGGAAAAAAGCTCGCATGTTTCGGTCTCTCTTCATGCCGTTCTCTATTTTGGAACTCGATATAGACTACCGGAACAGCCGGGAATTACAAAAAATCATCGAAGCGCGCACGGTTTTACCTCTCCAAAACATCTATTCCGATCCGGTAAAAAATGCAGAAGCGCTCTTTTTATCCGAAGTATTATGCCAAACCATAAAAGAACCCGAGCCCAATCTCCCACTTTTCGCCTTCATCGCCCGTTCCATTCAAGTCCTCAATATAATGGAAGAAGGTAAAGCCAATTTTCATCTCTGTTTCCTGCTGCAATTATGCAGTTTTTTCGGGTTCAGCCCCAACATGGAAACCTACCTACCCGGATATTTTTTCGACATGTTGAACGGCGTTTTCTCCCCCTCGCGCCCTATTCACACCTACACGCTCGATGCCCGCGAAGCCGAGATTTTCGCCCGGCTCACCCGCATGGATTTCAATAATCTTCGCCACTTCAAATTCAATCGGGGAGAAAGAAACGCCATACTCGACCGAATTTTAACATACTACCGGTTACACCAACCCGACATCTCGGAACTTCGGTCTCCCGAAATATTACGAGCCATATTCGACTAATATCCCGCAAAGGTTGACTATTACAAAATTTTATACTACTTTTGTCGACCGAAATGCCCTTGTAGTTCAATGGATAGAACGGAAGTTTCCTAAACTTTAAATCCGAGTTCGATTCTCGGCGAGGGTACAAAAAAAGGAATCCGAATCCGGATTCCTTTTTTTTGTATCTATACGCTTACCTTTTTTTATTTTGCAGCGGTCTCTTTGGCAGCCTTTTTAGCGATACTGCGTCGTTGGATTTCGTAAGCAATCGGAGTAGCCACGAACAAAGTCGAAGCCGTACCGACAATCACACCGAACAACATAGCGAATGTAAAGCTGCGAATAACGTCTCCACCCAGAATAAAGATACACAACAATACGATAGCCGTACTTAATGAAGTGTTAAGCGTACGAGTTAACGTACTATTCAAAGCATCGTTAATAACAAGCGCACGGTCTCGTTTCGGATACAAACCCTTCACCTCACGAATACGGTCGAATACCACCACCGTATCATTCACCGAGTAACCGATCACTGTCAATATGGCTGCAATAAACGATTGATCCATCTCCATAGAGAAAGGCAATACGCCATACAACAAAGAATACAACCCGATGATAGAGAACGATGTAAAGGCCACAGAAGCCAACGTACCCACACTAAACGAAATGTCACGGAACCGCAACAAGATATAGAAAGCCATCGCTATCAACGAAAGCATCACAGCCCAAAATGCACCCACCTTAATATCATCGGCAATGCTCGGACCTACTTTCTGACGGCTCTGAATCATATTTTCGGTAAACTCTTCATAAGAAGCATCGCCCAAAAGGCTCTTCATTCCCTCATAAAGTTTCGTCTCGATCTCTTTATCTATATTTTCGTCCTGATCGGCAATACGATAGTTTGTCGAAATACGCACCTGATCATCGCTCGTGATAGTTATCACCGAAAGAGAACTACCCTCGAAAGCTGGTTTCAGCATCTCACTGATTTCAACCGGTTTCACCGGTTTATCAAAACGAACTACATAATTACGACCACCCGAAAAATCAATACCTTGATTCAAACCTCTGAACGTCAAAGAACCTACCATTACGACAATAATAGCAGCAGCAACCGTAAATCCGATCTTGCGCATACCGAGGAAGTTAATTCTCGTATTCGTAAGCAAGTTCTTGGAGATACGGGTCGTGAATGTAAGATTATTGAATTTACCTCTATTCAAACCGGCCTCGAAGATAAGACGGGTAATGAAAATCGCCGTAAAGAACGAAGTAAGAATACTAACGATCAATGTCGTAGCAAAACCCTTGATAGGACCTGTCCCATATACCAATAGAATGAAACCGGTAATAATCGTAGTCAAGTTCGAGTCGAAAATCGCAGAGAAAGCATGCTTGTAACCATCGGTGATAGAAGATTTCAAGCTCTTGCCCAAACGAAGCTCCTCTTTGGTACGCTCGAATATCAGCACGTTGGCATCGACAGCCATACCCATCGACAAAACGATACCGGCAACACCCGAAAGCGTGAGCACCGCTTGTAACGAGGCCAAAATACCCATCGTGAAAAACAAGTTACATATAACACCGAAACTGGCGATAAGACCCGGAGTAGCCCCATACATCATGATCATATAGATCATCAGCAAGATGATAGCGGCGACAAACGAAATCACACCGCTTTGGATAGCTTCCTGTCCCAACGAAGGACCGATAATATCCTCTTGAACAATAGTCACGGCAGCAGCCATCTTACCCGACTTCAACACGTTAGCCAAGTCCTTAGCCTCTTCGGGAGAGAAACCTCCGGTAATCTGCGAACTACCACCGGAGATGGCGCCATTCACATTGGGGAAAGAATATACCTGATTATCCAACACGATAGCAATCGCATTGCCGATATTGTCACGAGTAAGTTTTTCCCATACTTTGGCTCCCTCGGCATTCATGGTCATGCTCACCACAGAACCCTGTATCTTATCGAAGTCGTCACGAGCATCGGTTATTACATCGCCACCTAACGGAGCCTTGCCACCTTTACCGGCTTTCAATGCGATAAGCTGATACATGGTTTGCTTTTCATCGATGGCTTTTACCGTCCAACGTAAAATCAAATCGCTCGGAAGAATATCGCGGGCGATTTTGCTTGCCAACATGGCATTCACCGCTGCCGTATCGTTCTTATTGACAATACCGATAACCGGAGATCCTCCGTAGCTTTGGGTATAATTCATCAACGAAAGCAACGGATTCTGTTTACGGATACGCTCCATAGTTTCAGCTTCCGATGCCTCCTGCTGTAATTTTTTCTTCAACGACGAAGCCGTGCTGTCAGCTGCAACGGCTGCGGTATCGGGCGTAGCCTCGGCAACGACCGGAGCTTCTTCCTCTGCCGGCTCTTGCGCAGCATTGGCCGCAGCAATAGCGTTATTTACGGCATCGAGTTTCGGAGCAAGTTGTTCCAGTTTATACGTCTCCCAAAATTCGAGGTTAGCACTACCCTGCAACAATTTCCTCACACGCTCGGGTTCTTTGATACCCGGCAGCTCGATAAGAATAAGACCGTCCTTTTCCAACTTTTGAATATTGGGAGCGACCACACCGAAACGGTCGATACGAGTACGCAATACGTTGTACGAGTTATCCACCGCGCTATTCAATTCTTCGCGAAGAATTGAGATTACCTCGTCGTTAGTCGATCTGGGGGTTATTTTATCTTTTAACTGGAAAGTGCTGAAAATAGCCGAAAGTCTCACATTCGGATCTATCTTTTTGTATTCGTTGTAGAACGAAACAATAAAGTCGTTGTTCCCGGCCTGAGCAGCCTGAGCGGCAGCGATAGCTGCGTTGAAGTTAGGATCCGGGTTATTATTCGACAAAGATTTGAGCACGTCTGCCACAGAAATTTGCAGCGTTACGTTCATACCTCCTTTCAGGTCAAGACCCAAACCTATTTCCATTTCACGGCATTGCTGATACGTGTAATACCACCAATACACCTTTTCCGTAGAGATAGAGTCGATATAATGTTTATACTTAGCCTCATCGCCCGCAGCATACTCTTTCGCCTTATTATTGTAAATAGCGGTTACAACCGAAAACGAAAGATAGAACAAACAGATAAGTGTAAGCAAAACCGCAACGACTCTAATAAATCCTTTGTTTTGCATGTGACTATTACTTTATTTTTTGTTTAATGAATTTCGTATTTTTATCAAGGTGCAAAGATATATTATTTTTTCACAGAAGCCCAAAATTATTCGATTTATTTATTATTAGCGTTTTTTACACCGATAAAGCACAATCCCCCAAAGAAACATGAAAAAGAAAACGGTTATATCTTTTTCAAGATTTAATATTATTTTTGTACTTCGGTTATAACCCGAGGTTCATGCCCCGATCGAAGTGCCGCATTTCCTATATTTCGATGTAACGGCAAATCAATTATTAACCCTATAAGTTATGCCCAATTATATGAACAAAATAGGAGGAAAGCCACAAGAGCGTAGTTCAAATATCGAACTTCTGAGAATACTTTCGATGTTCTTGGTTCTGATGATTCATTATATTCCTTCCCGAACACTACCGACACACGACACATTGGCCCACGACACGCTCGGTACACTGTTCGACCTCGAATTGCGTAGTATCAGCTTCGTCTGTGTCAATTGTTTTATTCTCATCTCCGGGTACTTCGGTATCCGTTGGAAATTAAAATCTTTCTCCAACCTCCTTTTTCAAATATTGTTCTGGGCGATCGTATGCCCTGTTATCGTATCCGCCGCAACCGATTCCTTCAACATGACCGACCTATTCAAGACATTATATCACAATACATTCTCCCGCTGGTTTATCGAAGCGTACATCGGACTGTACATACTGGCCCCGATGATAAACCGTTTCATCGAAAAATCAACACATCGGGAGTTGGGTATATTCATTCTTGCTTTTTACCTGTTCAGCACCTTGTTCGGCTACTTGGGAAAAGCCTATGACTTCAACAAAGGCATGAGCATCATCAGCCTCGTGGGGCTATATTTGATAGGAGCCTATCTCCGCCGGAAACAAGACGGCATATTCGATCTCTCGAAATACGTCTATTTAAGTGTTTACCTCGTTACCGGATTCATTATGGTAGCCATCGCCGCCCTCATCTTGAAAGCAGGATTCTCGATTACCCCTTATAGCTACCTCAACCCCCTTATCGTTCTCGAATCCATAGCCCTGTTCTTGTTCTTCAAAAAACTAAATATCGGTAGCATAAAATGGATCAACTATATCGCAGTTTCCTCGTTCGCCGTATATTTAATCCATAACGACCTCTCCATTAAACCCCTATACTGCGCAGCATGCGACTATATCGAAGCGCATTACACTCCATCGTTCCCGTATGCCTTGCTGTTTATGGTGGGAGTATTCATCGTATCGGTAATGGCAGATAAAGTCCGGCTGTTCATATACAAACATACACTATTGAAACTATTGAAATAAAAAGATTATACCCTCTCCTCGCCCGTCGGGTTGTGGGAGAGAGCAAGCAAAAAGGGAGAAGGTTAGATAACTCCTACTTGCTGCACAAAAATGCCAAACTATAAAATAAAAAGTACCACCCTCCTCCCTTGCCGTGTCCCGTAGCATTACGGGGTGTTTTGCAACGCAAAATATAGGGGAGGTGTCCGTAGGACGGAGGGGTTAGCTCTACAAAAAATCCTATATACTATCTTTTTTAGCTCCCTTTTCTTAGGAACTCGATTTACCCTCTGTGACGAAAAAATTGAAATTAGGCTGCACATCGGTAAAAATAAGTAAACTTGCTTTTGGTCTCGGTTTGCACTATCTTTGTCGCAAATAGATCGATTCGGCAAAACAGAACATAACTTGTTTCTGTTCTTATTTGTACTATCTTTACATAAAATATTCGACGATGAATCCGAAACACCCCCTTTCCACGATAACAGTCTATCGGCTGGTCGCCTCGTTCATTCTGGCGATTTCCATATATTCCTGCGCCAACATGTCGAGACCCGGCGGTGGTCCCCGCGATGAAACACCGCCTGTATTCATCAAGAGTACTCCGGTTCCTAACGCATTGAACGTTTCGAAACAGAAAGTCGAAATAGAATTCGACGAAATCATTCAAGTAGACAAACCGTCCGAAAAAGTAATCGTCTCTCCCCCCCAAAAAGATATGCCCGAAATTCGTACTTCGGGACGTAAAATAACCGTGATTCTTAAAGACTCGTTACTACCCAACACGACCTATACCATCGACTTTTCCGATGCCATCATCGACAACAACGAGCGCAATCCGCTCTATGGATTCGCCTACTCCTTTTCGACCGGCCCCAAGATAGAC
>ERZ772831.3588-NODE-3588-length-10897-cov-2.835639_pt1 | contig 10897 bp, 16 predicted proteins | sample MGYA00580858_ERZ772831 | MGnify/ENA primary metagenome ERZ772831 (study PRJEB29015, sample SAMEA2737694) | human gut metagenome | biome: human gut; feature: human-associated habitat; material: faeces | place: China | collected 2012 ... | reverse complement strand
ACCGCGAGCACCCGCCGTAAAAGAGAACTGGCGACCTCCATTGCGCAGCAGAAGTATAACGACATGATAGCAAGGCGGTATTTCTGCCAGCTGGCCTATACGAATTTCGGGGAAAGCGACTGGGCGGTCACGTTTACATACAACCAAGACCACCAGCCAGCGCCCGGAGATTTTGACCAGGTAGACCGGGACTGGACGAATTTTACCCGCCGCTTGAAGCGCTTCTGCAAAAAGACGGGGCGGGAAGCATCCAAGTGGATGCAGGTTGCAGAATACAGCGTGATGGACGAGGACGGGAAAGTTACCGGCAGACACCACCATCATGTGATCCTGCAAGGCAATCTGACATGGCAGGAGATCAAGGACTTGTGGCGGGACAGCACCGGGCGGCCGATGGGGCTTGTGAAAGTTGAACCTATCGACCTGACCTGTTCCAGCTTTGAGCGCCTGACGACCTACATGACGAAAGCCCGCGCCCGTATCCGGCGCTGGCGGCAGAGCCAAGGGCTGCAAAAGCCGAAAACCCCGCGCCCGAATGATACCAGATGGAGCCGCAAACGTTTTGACGAAGCATTTGCCCTGCCGGATGATCGTGAATACTGGGAGAAAAAATACCCCGGTTATACCCTGCGCGAGTGCGAACAGCACATCACGGGGAACAACACCAAGCACCTGATCGTGAAATTGAAAAAGAAGCCGGACACCCGGCGGAAGAACAGGAGGAGCCAGCCATGAGCGCCAGACTGGAACTGGATGACCTGCCGCCGCGCTACCGTGCGCAGGCGGAGGCTCAAATAGCGGCCAGACAACGGGGAAAGTGTACCCATGCGCAGCCTATGGCGGAGGCCGCCAGCGCTGCCGGGCGGTTGAGCAAAACATTTGATTCCTACGGGGAGTATGTGTATTACATTGGCACGATCTTGCCCGGCATTCAGTCCGGCAAGATCGCGTCAGCAGAACCGCACCCGAAGTGGACGTTACTGCCAGAGGAAGAATACTGTGCAGTGAAACTCCCGGCGGCGCATTATACGGCAGACTACAAGCTCACCTATGCAGACGGACGGGTGGATGTGGTCGAGATCAAGTCGAAGTTTACACGGAAAGCGCAGCGGGATTATATCTATCGCCGCAGGCTTTTTATAGACCTCATAGCCAAACCGAAAGGCTGGGGCTTTGTTGAAATCATCACACCGGACACAAAAGCAGAAACGAAAGAGTGGAAGCGCCTGGCTGAACAGGCGGGAAAGGAACAATCATGGGCAAAAGCAGAGCAAGGATGCCGGCGTTCTACCGGCAGAGCATCCAGAATGCGGTGAACCAGCAGATCAACATCAGCAAGTCGAAGCACCGTACCATGCTGAACCGTGAGGCAATCGGGCAGGTGGTTTCGTACTGCACCATTGCAGCGGCGCATGATCTCTGGGACTGGGGCGAGAAAGAATCAACTATCCTGACCCTGAAAATGAATAATGCTGCATCCCGGTACATTTTGGATCTCGACAAGTACGGGACACCGGAAGCCCGGAAGCGGTTAAGAGAGCGCACCGCCCACCTGATGCCGGAAGAGTTCTGGCTCCCGGCGGGCGATCTGGTAGGCTCTGAAAAAAAGTTGCGCATTCTGGCGGAGCGCCGCGATGCCGCAAAAATGATTATCCGCTTTATGGCAGAATCGCTGGAAGAAATGGGATACATTCCTGAACAGATCGAGGCGGTGAAGAAAGAAGCCAAGGCGAACTATGACCAATTCCTTGAATGGAGCAAGGACGGCGAAGAAGTGGCCTATGACCGTCTGCGCCGCGTCATTGAGGACATCTACGGCGTAGGAGCCATGGTGGAGCGCGTGGAGGGAGAAGATCCTATTTTCGGTAAGCCCCTTTTCAAGAAAGATTTTTGAATTTTGGGAGGATTGAGCAGTGAAGGTACACGAGGCGGAAGTAATCTTGAAGTATTATGCAGACATCCCGCAGCGGATAGAGATCATCCGCCGCCAGTGTGCCGCGCTGAACGATGAAATAGACCCTATGCGGGGCATGGGCACCGATGGGATGCCCCACGGCGGGGCACCTGGGGACAGCACAGCAGCAATGGCCTGCAGGATGGAAGAACTGGGCATCGGTGAACAGCTGCGCCAGCTGGAACAGCAGCGGGCGGTTTTGCTGGAAGATCAGAACATCATCCGGGAACAAATGAACCGGCTGGACAGTGGCCACAATCTGATTCTGACCAAGTTCTACATCGGCCACAAAAAATGGGAAGAAATCCAGCCCAGCACACGGTACAGCGTCCGGCATTTGAAACGCCTGCGGAACGTGGCTCTTGCGCAGTTGGGCCGGGGCCTGGAACGGCTCCCGGAGTGTGCCACTTTATTATCGCGTGCGTTAAACACGCGTGAGGACAAGCCGCGGGCGGATGCCTGGGCGGAGGGCGATATTATCTTATAGGCAAGGCGGCCTGTGGAACCTCATGCACAGGCGCTTCCGCAAAATCGTGTCCACCATCCGCAGAAAAACAAACACGACTACCCCAAAAATCCGAAAACAGGCATAGAAATAACCCGGCGGGCAGTTGACCTACCGGGTTTCGTGCAAAGGAGGACAAAGCTATGGGAAAGAAGCATAAAAACAAGGTTCGGGTGCTGCCCGGAAGGATGTATAGGCTGGTGCGGAGTGACAGGAGTGTATACCGCGACGCAGAGAACGCGCTCAAAACCTGCTTTATCAAAGAAACCAAAGAGCAGCAGGCCGCACGGGAAGAAGGCGAACTGTGCCGGTTCGTGAGGATGGCACCGGATGGTGGCGTTGAATTGATTTCAAACGCAGGTGCCGTAGTCCGCTTCAAGAACACAGGAGATCTTGTGAAAACACTGCGTTTCGCAAAAGATGCGCTGAGAATTACGGAGGTCTTAAAAAAATGGGAATCAGGATTGAATTGAAAAACTACATTGAGAAAATCATCAAGGAAAGAGCGGCCAGAAAGTGGACAAGAAGAAAGGCCGTGAAAGTTCCAGATGGTTTGCCGCACATGATTGCTTTAGATGATCGCACTGACGATGAACTGACGGATGAACTGCGCTACAAGTGGAGTTTTTGCCCGATAGTCACCAAGGAAAAAGAGGGATACGTTTCTATGTTTGTCCCCGGCGGAAATGTAATTCGATTCAAGGACAAGGAAGCGACACAGCTGATCTTTGATGCTATCATGCGGTCATTCGATAGAGTGTGACAAGGGAACTTCGATGGTTTCTACGCCTTTTAACGGTATCTTCCCGTGATGCTTATAGGCGATATACTGACGAACAACATAGTCCAGCTGTTCAAACGAAAGCTGCTGCTGGACAATAACGTGCAATGTGTAACCGCCAATTTGAATAAGATGCTCAAGCTGTCCCTCTTTGTTCAAGACAAAACGGGCAGTTCCGTGACGTTTTTCCTGCATAACAGAATCCTTTCAACACTATAAGCCCGTCAGGTCATCGACCCGGCGGGCTTTTTGAATTTCGTGATTTACTTTTCGTGTGGCGGCTGGTCATCCGGCGGAGCGTTGCGCTTGATGATGATCTGCGCCTCGTTGGGATCCCGGCCTTCCTCTGCGCTTGCCTGAGCAATCTGTTCAGCCAGACCTACCGGCAGACCGTTTTCGTCCAGCGGACCGGTGTAGCCGTCGTAGTCCACGATGTTGATGCAGGGCGGTGGCGGGACGGTCTTGTAATACCTGCCGTCCTCATAGTTTACATCCGTGACGTGATCCCACCAGGTAATGTCACCGTGTTCATCCTGGGCAGCTTCTGCGGCGGATTTTGCTTGCTCTTCGGTGAAACCATCGAAAGTAAGGCGGGCACCGTCACTGAAAGCAGCAACCATTCGCCACGGTGCAAAAAATTCTTCGTGTTCCATGCAAAACCTCATTTCGTGAGAGAAAATGTATCAAAAAAGCGGGATTTCGTGATTGAATTGAACTTTTTGAAGCTGAAAAGTTGAATTTCGTGGTTAAAAACTGCTTTTCGTGACTAAGACCGGATTTTTGCAGATAAATTGCAAATTTCGTGGTCAAAAAGTAAGATTTCGTGAAGTAAGATTCTTTACTCCGGGATGTAACCGTTCAGGCAGCGATTGAAACCGCGTTTCGTGAGGGCATCGGTAACTCTGTCCTCTGGGAAGTAGTAAGTGGACCCGTCTGCCGCGGGCACAGCCCCGGCGGGATACTCTGCGCCGGTGTACCAGTCCGTTTCCGTGTCGTACTTGCGGTGCAGGTACTTGTAAACGTCACGCTGGGCTTTGTCGAACACCTCCACGAAAGAGAAGGACGCACAAGGCGGCAGCTCTTTTGCCAGCATGGGCGTGTTCTGCGCCAGCCATGCAGCCATTACGGTTTTAGCTGCATTTCGTTTCGGCTTGCCTTCCTGGTGCACCAGATCCAGCAGCTGCACAACAAGGGGCTTTGGTAGATCGTTCAGCACTTCTTCCAGCGGGTAAGGGTTTTCGTGCAGGAGCGGCGAGGTGCGCAGTTCCGGCACAAGATCCAGTTCGTGGCAGGTTACGGGCTTCTGGCGGTCATCCACGCGCTCACTGGTGCGGGAAAGCATTTCCTTGATTTCGTTCTGTGCTGCATCAGAGAGCTGTTCAACCAGTTCGATACTGTCCGCAAAGCTGATCTGCGCCTCGTTTCGTTCGCCAGTGCTGCGTCCGGTCTTGTATGCAGTGTCGATGATGCCAAGTTCCATAGCCAGCCGGAAAACGTGCTTGCAGGGCTTTTTCCGGCGCACAAAATCGTTGCAGGTGCAGCTTGCAAGGGTGGTCTGGTAAGGGTCTTTGCCGGAGCCGTAAAAAACACCGGTTTCGTGTTCCTTGTCAATGCTGGTCGGGGTGGTCTTGCTCTGCTGGGCACTGGCAAGGCGCTTTTCTTCGTCGGCGTCTGCGGGGTGCTTTGGCCATGGGCCGAATGCGGGAATCATAGTCATAACGGGAAACCTCCTTTTCGTGTTTCGTTACTGTCATGATAGAACAAAACGCAAACAAAAGCAATAAAAGGCAAGAAGATTTCGTGCAGAGATACCAGAATGACACCGGCAGGCTGCCGGGGCGCTGGCTGTCAGAACGGCAGGCCGGTATAGTTGCGCATGGGCATGGCATCAGCGGCGGGCACCAGCATATTGAGCAGCTGCCGGTATAGTGCCGGGTTCGCTGCACGCTGGGCACGGAAGTCATCTAGGAATTGCGCCTGTGCTGCCAGATCGGCCAAGTTTTCGTCATCCACGTTGTAACACTGGCATTGATCCCGCCCGGCGGAGTATATCCAACATCGAACCATGAAAACACCTCCTTTCTGTTTCGTGATGCTCCCGGCATAAATGTCGGGAAGATGGGGCGGGGCCGCTTTATCCGGTGCGCACCCTGCCAGGGCTTCCGGGTCTGCATCAGGCGTGGACAGTGGGCAGGGCTGCCAGATCGGTGAGGCGGGGCACGGTCAAGTGGTGACGTTCTGCCACCGGTTCCGGGCGCTGGCTCTGGGCGGCGTGCTCTGCTGCGCTCTCGATGATCTCCGTCATCCGCTGGGCGGCTTCTTCCGGCGTGGTGAAGTTCTCGACTTCGCGGGTGTGGGTCTTGCTGATCCGGTCGGACCAGTCGATCAGGCGGGCGGGGTCAAAGTTGACCGGCTGCACGGTGATCTTGCAGGTGGTGGGCTTGCCGTTGGTGTAGTAGTCGGCGGTGACGATGTAGGCGATCTGGATGGTGTTCTGGTTCTTCATGGTCGTTACTCCTTTTCGTTCTGTATTTCGTGTGGATGCTCCCGGTGGGGTGCCGGATGGGCTGTTACCCATGAGCGCCCGCCCCGGTCTGGGGCGGCTGGGCTTGCACCAGCGGCAGCGGGAACGCTGTCGGCCTTGCGGGTTTCGTGTCAGGCGTTGAGCTGTAAAAACGTGCTCTGCGTGGGGATCAGGTGCCGGGCGAGGGTGTCGGTGTAGCTGGCCTCTCCCTCGTAGCTGTCAACCACCCGGCGGTCTGCGGCGGCCATATCGTGATAGCTCTTTTTGCCGTAGGTGGGAGGCAGCCAGCCTTTACGCTGTCCGGCGTAGAGGTTGAAGGACTTCAAAACGTCCGTGTTCGTAAACTCGATGTGGCAGGTGCCTTTCTTGTAAAACGTGGCGGTGAAATAGTGCAGCTGGATCTTCTGGGTCTGGCCGCTCTTTTCGGCGGCATCCAGCACGGCGCGGAGTTCGTCCCCATTGTAGGGCTTGCCGTTCGTGTCCAGGAAGTGCAGCACCCGCTCGATCTGGGCAACATGGCCTGTTGCATTGTACCGGGGGCAGAAACGCCCATCGTATGTATCAAAGGCGTTGCAGCGGAAAATGACCTTGCGGTTGATCTTGTACGCGGAGTTCGTGCACCAGCCGTTGTAATAATGCACGTTCTTGCTGTACTCGTCGTTATAATGCAGGTTCGTCCAGTCGTCGAACAGCTTTATAATTTCGTGGTCGATGCTGGAAAGAAGATTTCGTGAAATTTCTTCCCGGACGGTCAGAATGTTGTACGCGCTGAAGTCGTAGCCTTCAAGCTCTTTGATTCGCTTCTGGTAATCCTGCTGCATTTCGTAGGTCATCGCATCGAACAGCTGCGGCATTTCAAACAGCTGCTTCCAGTACATCCCGCGCAGTTCCCGGATAGCGTCGTTATAAGATTTCGTGAAAGCCATCACGGGGTTTTCTTTCTTACCAGCACCGGCAGAGGAGAACAGGGACTTGATTCCGTTGTACTCTTCATAGATCCGGCGCACACCCTCTGCGGCGGCGTTGTACCGCTCAATGGCTGCCGTGATGGGGTCGGAAGATACCAGGGCGGCAAACTCCGGGTTTTCTTTCAAGCGCTCTGCGGTTTCGTTTTTCAGATCCAGGCGGATCCGGCTCACCGGCTCCCGGTCGGGAATATCCACCGACACAAGCGCCACCTCCACGCGGGCGGCGCGGCGGGCGTTCTTGAACGCATCCGGGATATATTTCACCGTGGCGTGCAGCTCTTCCAGCTTTGCGGCCAGCTCTTTCCGTTCGTTGGTGCAGGGGTTGCGCAAGGTTTCGGCGTTGAGCAGACAGCGGATTTTGCCGCCGTCCTGCATGACGTCCAGCGCTTTGAGTAGGTGCGCGGCACCAGCGGAGAAAGGCGGATTCATGACGATTGCGGCGTATTTCGTGGTGGGGCGGAAGGTCAGAAAGTTATCATGCACCACCCGAAAACCGTCTTTCTTCAACACGGCGCGGAAGTCGCTGGAAAGCTCGATGCAGTCAAGCTCTGCGCTTCGCGCCTTTCCCTTGTCGTATTGGTCAACCTCGCCGGTCTTATAGTCGTGGTGGACGTTGAACGCCAGAGCGTGGACCTGACGCGCAAGCGCTCCATCACCGGCGGACGGTTCAAGGATGGGTTTCGGGTAGGTGGTGAACCCGGATTTTACTTCCCGCAGGGAGAAAACCATATCAAAGGCCAGACTGTCCGGCGTGGGGTAGAAGTCCAGGGAATCGTTTGGGGTGGTCATCGTGTAAACCTCTTTTCGTGTTTCGTGATATGCCCGGCGGAATGCTGGGCGGTGGGGCGGGGCCGCTTTATCCGGTGCGGACCCTGCCAGGGCGTCCGGTGCAGGTCATGCAAACAGGCGGTTGCATACCTGCTGTATTTCGTCGTTCGCCTTCATCGGGGCAATGAGCACGGCCACGGCGGCGCGTTTCGGGTCTGCGGTGTCAGTTGCCAGGATGGGCGAAAGCGGGTTGTTGCTGCCGTGGTAAACAAATTCGTGATGATCCACAAAAGCGTCATACTCCGAATTTATCATGATGGGCCGGGATCCATCGCGGAACATTCGGAACGTGCCCCAGATTTTGCCCTTCATCTCGACTTCTTGCAAAAGAGAAGTGCGCTTGACCTCTTCTTTGCAGCTGCTGAACTTCTGGAACATCTGCGCGGCGGTCAGCTGGTGCGGATCGTTGACCACAAACCCGTCATCGCTGGAAACGATGGTCACACCATCGGCGGGGGCTGCCTGCATGGTCACGGGCTGGATCACTTCCGGGTAAAGGACGGCGGGCAGCTTGAACGCTGCATAGCCGGTGATGATGTACACGCTGCCACCCTGGCAGGTGATCCGCACGGCGTTGCGGTTCTTGGCCTGGCCTTTCAGATAGGCGGTGATCTTCTTCACGTTCAGGCCGGCGGGGGTGCTGGATGCTCTTTTCATATTGCAAAAACTCCTTTTCGCGTTTCGTTTTGTGGTGATCCTCCCGGCGGGGTGCCGGTGGGAAGTGGGGCGGGGTTGCTTTGCCCGGTGCAGCCCTGCCAAAATATCCGGTTTCGTGGTGGTGGATCATGCCAGCAGCCCGGCGGCGATGCTCTCAAAGTCCAGCTGTTTCACCGGCGCTTCATCCAGCACAGCCACGGCGGCGGGGGTCTGCTTTGCGTCCTCTACGGCCTTCCGGGTCTTGCGCCAGGTGTCCAGCGCTGCGGCCTGCCCTTTGCGGTCGGTTTCGGGAACAGCCAGGAACGCGGCGCAGGCTTTGCGCTCTGCCTTGTGGAGTGCATCCGGGGCGGGCTGTGCTGCCTTCTGCGGGGCGCTGGGCTGTGCGGCGGGTTTCGTTGCGGGCTTTGCGGGGGTCTCTGCCTTTGCGGGGATCTCTGCCGGGGCGCTGGCGGCCTGTTCTGCGGCGGCCTTGGCGGCTTTGCGCTGGTCGGCCAACATCCGGTTGTATGCCTTGATCTCGTCCAGGCTCTTAAAGCGTCCGGCGGGGGCGGGGCGGCTTGCTTCCACCTGCCCGATATGGAACAGGTGCGCAGGGGCTTTGTAATAGTTCCCGTCGGGGCGCTGGTCATTGGCGGCGGCGGTCAGTGCGTCCGGCTCCATGCTGGCGCTGGTCTTGCGGGGTCGGTCGTCAAACTTCCACAACTTCGTGCAGATTGCGGCCTTCTCGCCGGTCTTGACGCTCTTCCCGTCCTTCTTCCACTCCTGGAACGTGTGGAACAGGCCGGCAAGCAGCAGCTTTTCCAGCTCTTCGCCCTGCCGTTCTTCGGGCACGTCCTTGAAGTGGATCTCTTTGCCCTTGGCGGCGATCTGCTCCGGGGTGTAGGCCAGCGCCAGGATGGCGCGGCGCTGTTCGGGGGTGTGATACTTCGCGTTGACTTCGTTGTAAATGATTTCGTCGTTGGTCATGTGAAACGCTCCTTTGCTTGTTGTGTTGGTGTTCGTGGTGATCTCCCGGCGGCTGCCGGGGTAGTGGGGCGGGGCTGCTTTGCGGTGCAACCCTGCTAGAGTGTCCGGCGGTGGCTCATGCGGTGTACATCTGGCGGAACAGGTCCAGCGCTCCGATCTCTGCGGCCTTGTGCTGTGCTGCCAGCTTTGCGGCGGCGCTGTCGTGGCCGTTGAAGTGGTACGCTTCGGAGTAGGCGTTGACGATGGACCATTCAAGGCGGCTGCGCTCCTGCTGTGCTTCCCACTCTGCCAGATCAAAAACGTAGATGGAGCAGGTCCAGGCATACGGGCTAAACACCTGCTCAACCTTGACCTTCAGACCCTTGCAGCGGTCAAGCGTGGCTTTGATCCGGTCACGCTCCTGCCGATCCATGGGAACGATGGAATAGCAGGGAATAAAACGATCATGCACGGGGGTGACGTTCCAGCGGTGACGGGCTGCCAGCTGGTTTATTTTCTTGTCAAGTGCTGTCATGGGGTGCGCTCCTTTCGGTTTGGTGGCGTGTGTTCGGTGATCTCCCGGCGGCTGCCGGGGTAGTGGGGCGGGGTCGCTTTGCGGTGCGGCCCTGCTAAGGTGTCCGGGGCGTTCAGCCCAAAAGAGCGGCGGCGGCATCCTGCCAGGTGGGGAAGGCGTAGAACGTGCGGCGCTCGTCGTTGGTGTTCTCGCCGGTGATCTGGGCGGCGATCCGCTGCCCGGTGCGGGGGTCCCATCCTTCCAGCCGATACCCGGCGGCCTGCAGGCGCTGGGCTGCGGCGTTCTCCTTGCGGTTCCGTTCGCGGATCTGTACAAGTGTCATCATGTTGCAGCGCTCCTTTCGGTTCAATCTTCCACGCTCTCGCAGTCGTGGCAGTAAAGTGCATCAATAACGCGATCATCGGCGTAGTTGTCCGGGGTGCCGTTGGCATCAACTACCAGTTGCACCCAGTCATAAATTTGCAGATCGGTTTCGGCATCCACCAGAAAATACCAGTCGTCGCCGTCCAGCGCGTCGCTGCACCAGACTTCAATCTGGTTTTCGTTGGTGGCGGTCATGCCCTGCACAATGGCCGGGGCGATGTAGCGACCCAGGGGGCCGACGGTGTAGGGGCAGGCGGCGGCTTTGGGGGCTGTGCCTGCCAGCAGTGCGGCCACCAGTGCAGCGGCGGTGGTGATCTTCTTTGCAGTGTTCAAAAGTTTCATGCTTTTTGCTCCTTTGCTTTTTTCAATTTCTCCCGGCGGGCTGCCGGGGGTAGTGGGGCGGGGCCGCTTTGTTTGAGCGGTGCAGCCCTGCCGGGGCATCCGCTTGACTTTACCGCCTGTCGGTGGTAAAATCATTGCAAGAAGGGCGGTCGAAAACCCATCTTGCTAGGCTGTCAACCGGTGGTGCGGTTGGCGGCCTTTTTTGCTGCCCACTCTTTGAGCAGCGCCGCCCAGATTTTCCGCTTGTCGGATTCAGGCAGCTTAAAGAAATTTGCGCTCATGTGTCGGTTCTCCTTTCTCCCCTGTCGGGTGACTGGCTTGCGTCCGGCGGTTGCCGTGGCGCTTGCTGTGGCTTGAGGGTAGCACCGTTGAGGGTTTCTGTCAAGCACTCAACGGTGCTTTCTACGTTTTGCACAAAAAGCACCGTTGAGGATTGTGGAAAATACACAGTTGAATGCCGAGAGCCATTTGGTATAATATAATTAGCTCCCCCAT
>ERZ772831.3587-NODE-3587-length-10902-cov-3.827049_pt1 | contig 10902 bp, 7 predicted proteins | sample MGYA00580858_ERZ772831 | MGnify/ENA primary metagenome ERZ772831 (study PRJEB29015, sample SAMEA2737694) | human gut metagenome | biome: human gut; feature: human-associated habitat; material: faeces | place: China | collected 2012 ... | reverse complement strand
GCATCCCGCTGGCCGAGGAGACCCGCTTCATCGCCACCATGAACTACGGCTACGCGGGCACCCGGGAGCTGAACGAGGCCCTGACTTCCCGCTTTGCAGTCATCCAGATGCCCACCATCACGGAGGAAAACCTTGAAAAGCTGCTGCGGGCCCAGTTTGCCGACCTGACGGACAAATATGTGCACCAGTTTGCTCTGCTCTTCCTCGACCTGCAAAAGAAATGCGACAGCGCCGAAATTTCCACCAAAGCGCTGGTGTTTTTCACGGAATTGGCCGGCATACTCTTTAATACCTCAGCAGGATTATTACTCAACAGGTTAGAGGGTTTACCATTCATGTAGATCTTGAAGTTCGTGGAACCTTTCAATTGGATTTGGTCATCTCCATCCACGGTTACCATCGGCACTTTGCGCAACATATCCAACGTATTGTTGGTCTGTGCCTCGGGGTCATCTTCCAAGCTATAGGTAAGTTTATCAATCTCAGCCTTCACCAAAGGTTTCTGCGCCGTAACCGTCACTTCCCCCAGCCGCTGGTTATCCTCCTGCATATATAACTTACCCAAATCCAAGTTCCTCTGTTTATCCGAGATCGTAAATATTTTCTCGGCAGGAGCTTTTCCTATAGATTGCATAGAGATGATATATTTGCCGGCGCTACTCAATGGTGCCTGAAACTTACCATCCACATCACACGCTAAAAGCTTGACCGGTTTCTCGGGGGTCTTCGCAAAAGCAATTCTCAACGTCGCATAGGGTACGGACTCATTGCTTAGCGAGTCCAACACTTGTCCCTTGATAGAATAAGAACCTGTCTTGTCCGCTTGCGCATACAGAGGAAGCGCAAAGAACAGTACCCAAAATAAGGCAAACAATTTTTCTTTCATACGTTCATCATCTATTACATAATACTATACTTATCTCTCAACTTTTTGTACTAAATCACACTGTTTACGATTGATTCGTACAAATAAAGACATTAATATACGTTCGTAAGCATTTTTTCCTCACAAAAAGTCTGAAAAAACTTTATTTTCATACAAAGACGAGCTTTGATACCGATAAGTTGCATATTTCCTCATCTATATCCTTTATGAACCGCTCTCCAAAGCCTTTACATCATCGTTCTTTATACCACGTTTCACCTTCTTGATAGCGTCTTTCAAATTACCGAAACGATAGGAGATGCCTATACCAAATGTACGCGTCGGAGAATAGCTGATATCTTGCCTATGGAAAGTATCGTCGTAGATCGTAGCCTCCATTTTCCTGCGTTTCCAAAACATATCGTAAAAATAGAGGGATACGGACAGTTTCTTCTTCAAAAAATTCCTACTCACATAGACTGTAGCGAAATTCAACGGCGAACGCCTCCCTTGCAGCTGTATCGCCGAAGAGATAAAGCCTCCATTCAGATTCAACCGGATATCGAGTGGTAAGTTAAACTGAGCCCCGGCGAAGACACGCCCGCTAAAGCCACTGTTCGCCATGTCATTCTTTTCGCTCCTCAAATCCGTATAGCTCAAGCTTCCATTCAAGTTAACGCGGAACAGGGGGATCGGATTCCAACTACCGTAAACAAAAAGGCCGGTAGTCTGCCTCTTCCCGATATTCCCGTAAGTAGTCCGGAAAATTCCTGGATCCGCCGGATCGATAAACGTATACCGCTCGATTGAGTTATCTATAAATGTATAAGAGATACTTGTATTGAAACTGAACTTTTGGGCGAATATACTATAATTCAGGTTCACACCGTTACTCTTCTCCGAATCCAAGTTCGGGTTACCATAAGAGATGTTCTGCGGATCCGCATTGCTCACATACGGATTCAGGTACCAGATACCCGGTCGTTGGATACGCATATTATATCCCAGACGAAGCTGCTGGCTCATACTAAGCTGGTACGATACGACAGCGCTTGGCACCACGTCGAAGTAATCGTTCCCGAAATTCATATCCGGTGCCAGCTCATACCTCACTTTCAAGGAAGTCCCTTCTGCCCGCGCACCAGCTTTCACCCCGAATTTCCCAAATTTCATCGTATATCCCAGATAGGCGGAATAGATCTGTTGCGAATGATCGAAATGGCTATCTGCGGGAGTCGCCTCCTCCCACATTTGCGATGTCTGGTTGAAGGCCTTACGATCCGTATTACTCCGGCTCTGACGGTAGATATACTTTATGCCCGCCTCCAAGCTCTGATCTTTCCAAGTAGGTGTAGTATAGTCAAACTGCCCGGTATGCTCGTTCGTCGATGCCTTATTGATATTATTTTGCGGATAGCCCAACCACGGCTCGTAGTTACGAATATCCGTCAACTCCGTATAATCCTCGTTATCGTTCGGGGAACGACTGAAACGGTACGAGAGAGTGAGTAGTTCGTCTTTCTTGCGCGTGGAACGCTGATAATCCACATTCATGTCAGCTGAGCCGGACTTGCGGCTCGATTCCGAATTACGATTATAACTATAAACGGGGTTCCGGTCGGCATCCAGCATCTTCACCGCATATTCCAAGACGCTCCTCGTGGTTCCGAGGTACAGACCAATCCCTACAGTCAATAAGTTCAACGAATCGATCTCATAACTACCTTCCAGATTCCCGAAATGATAAGGGGCTCTCGATTTACTACGTCCCACCTGATTCAGATAATGTTCTTCCTTATTATTCAGATCCTCACGCATGGAAGAAGCATCGTTCCAAGGCGTATTGTCACGGTCACAGTTGTAATTGGCAGACAATCCGAACTTGCCGGCTTTCAGCGACAGGTAGCCGCTCCCGAAGATACGCCCATTGGTGATGGTGTTCAAACTTACCGATCCCGTATAACCCTGCAAGGTGTTTTTCACCATGATGATATTGATAATCCCCCCAATTCCCTCGGCATCATACTTCACACCCGGCTCCGTGATAACCTCGATGTTCTTCACCGAGCTTGCCGGCATGCTTTTCAACACTACCGACGGATTATTGCTTAACAAATTCGATGGCTTACCGTTCATGTAAACCTTAAAATTTGAAGACCCCTTCAACTCAATCTTATCCTCACCGTCCACGGTAACCATCGGGACCTTACGAAGCATTTCAAGCGTATTATTGGTCTGTGCCTCAGGATCATCCTCCAGACAGTAAATGATCCTGTCGATCTCTGCTTTCACCAAAGGTTTCTGCGCCGTGACCGTAACCTCTTCCAAACGCAGGTTATTATCCTGCATAAACAGCACGCCGAGATCCATGACTTTCCGTTCATCCGAAAGGGTGAATACCTTCTCTGCCGGAGCCTTCCCGATAGATTGCATAACGATAATATACGTTCCGATGTTATTCAGCGGAGTCTGGAACTTCCCATCTATATCACACGCCAACAGCTTGATTGGCTTCTCCGATGTACTCGCCAAAGCGATTCTCAATGTGGCATACGGTACGGATTCATTTGTCAGTGAATCCAGCACCTGGCCTTTAACCGTAAAAGAACCGGCTTTATCCATTTGCGCATACAGCGGAAGCGCAAGGAACAGTACCATAAATAAGGTTAACAACTTTTCTCCCATACATGCGTCACTTATTACAAAACACAATATATTCCACTCATAACACTGCGTTTACGATTTATTCGTACAAATAAAAACATTATAAACATTCGTTGGCTATTATTTCTCACAAAAAGTCTAAAAAAAGAAATATATCATTATTTTTGTACATCTAATTTTCTAAATAACAACATTATGAGAACTATTTTTTGTGTATTAGCCACTTTGATGTTAGGCATAGCCGGTATGCAGGCCCAGAGTTTAAAAGCCATTAAGTTGAATGCTCCCGACAAGACCCGAGGCGCTTCGGTGATGAAAGCCTTGGCAGATCGTCATTCCGAGCGTGAGTTCGCCAACAAGAAACTCAGCCAACAAGATCTTTCCGATTTGATATGGGCCGCTATCGGTATCAACCGGGAGGATGGGAAACGTACCGCCGCTTCCGCTTTGAACAAGCAAGACATAGATGTCTATGTACTTATGGAAGAGGGCGCTTATTTGTATGATCCAAAGGCCCACCAACTAAACCCGGTAGTGGAAGGTGACCATCGTCCGTTAATCGGTGGCAAGCAAACCTCCGTGAACTCTGCCCCTGTTTGCCTGTTGATGGTTTCTGATATTTCTAAGTTCGGCAACGTGGGCACACCGCAAATGCGCGAGCGCTTTGGAGCGTTAGACGCAGGATTGGTCTCTCAAAACATCGCCTTGTTCTGTTCCGGATGTGGTTTGGTTACGGTTCCCCGAGGTAGCATGGAGGCTGATGCTTTGAAAAAAGTGTTGAAGCTATCCGACTCCCAAATCCCAATGATTAATCATCCCGTGGGTTACGCTAAATAACAGGGGTATCCCCATCGCCTCACGGCAGTAGTCCCATAAGCCAACACCACTACTGCCGTAGGCTTACGCCACTACTCCTTATGGGGCATGCCAGTAGTCACATTAAAAACACACGCTCCAAGCGAAGATCAAAGCCAGCAACGCAAAGATCACCACCAAAATCGTATTCCCCCAGCGAATCAGGAAAGAGGGTAAACGCTCGATAAATCCCTCTATATTAGCGATACGGGCTGCCAATAACAAGCGAGATTTATCAATCTCACCGTCATCCACGGCGATATTGCGTGCGATCGACTCTGAGAACAGATAACCGTCTTGCATCACTGCGCCACATTGGTCACGCCACCATAAAAGGCTGAAAGATCACAAATCATCTCCACCCACCCGGATATCGCCTTCTACCGGATTATAGTAGCCCAATAATAACTTGATCAAGGTTGTTTTCACCGTAAAAGAAAGTCTTGTTATAAATAGACTCTTCGATTTGAGACAGCAGAAATATCCAAAAAACATTTTTAGCGGTAGAGCCTATAAATGAGTTTCCCAGCAAAGGATACAAGGTTTGTTACGCCAACACGTTAAGCGGTATTCAAGACATATATCATATCTATTGGAGATTATCAGCTGGAACTTTCCACACATCAATTATTCTATAAACAAGAGCTGTTAAAGGTATTAAGCCCCAAAGATTTCAAGTTACTCTATCAGTTATCCGAACCATTGAATCAACCGGTAAGCAGAGAAAAGCTTTTCCAAGAAATTTGGGAAGGGAAAGAAACTCATGACAGCTTGAATAATAGTATCTCACGTTTACGTAAGTTATTGGAAAGGGATATCACGCTTTCAATAGATGCCGTAAAAGGAGTTGGCTATATATTACAAAAAAAGACCTATTCCCCTCATCGCAATTAAGGGAGGCTTATTGTAGATTTCTTTATACGTTCTTGTTCCCTATCGCATGATTCGGGAAAAACACGTATGACTTTTTTGAAAAACACGTACGACTTTTCCCGGAAACACATACGTGTTTTGAAAGAAAGATAGCAATGTTTTAAACATACTAATTCTCAACACATTATACACCTATGTCATTCGCTTGCTTATTGTCTGGAATTTGTCTTGGAATACAACGCATCCTTACTTGCCCTGTATTTACATCCACGTAGAGACGCAGCACGCTACGTCACTACAATTAGAGGACATAATGCGGTGAAAATCGAGCAGAAAAAGTCTTTCGCAAATCATACCATTTGCCGCATAAAGAGTTTTCATTATCTTCGCGGAAAATTAATAGAAATGTTATCGTTCTTTATCATACTTCCAATCCTGTATCTTGCAGGGAATATTTATATTTATCTAAAGGGAAAACAGGCTTTGAAAAGCCAGTCTACCGGAGTTAAAGTATTGTTATCCATTGTTTTTTGGGGAGGAGTTTTGTCATTCTTCAGTAGTTTTCTATTCAGGAACCTAGATATGCCGGCTTCTTTCGCTCAAACAGTTTCTCAAGTAGGAACAGGATGGCTCGTGTTCACTTTATACATGGTATTGGCCCTGTTGGTATTTGATATCTTACGACTTTTCCACCTACGTTTCAAATACTCATTCTATTTATCCTTATTCTTAACACTCAGCTTATTAGGATATGGAAACTATAATTACCAACATCCTGATACACGAGTTATCAACATGGTTATCAACAAACCGGCCGATACCGATGGACAGTCGCTGAAGGTCGTAGCCATTAGCGACATACACTTAGGATACGCTACCAACAAGACGATGCTTGCCGGATATGTGGATATGATAAACGCCCAACGCCCGGACATCGTTCTTATCGGTGGAGACATGATAGACAACAGTGTCGCACCTCTGCGATACGAGCATATGGAAGAGGAACTGTCCAAGATATACGCTCCATTAGGCGTTTATATGGTACCGGGTAACCATGAGTATATCAGTGGCATAGAGGAGAGCGAGAAATTCATAGCGCAGACGCCCATCGTACTTTTAAGGGATTCCGTGGCTATCTTGCCCAATCAGATCCAACTCATAGGACGGGACGACCGGCATAACAAAGGACGGAAAACTTTAGGTCAGCTTACCGCGAACCTTGATAAAAGCAAACCTGTTATCTTACTAGACCATCAACCCTACGATTTAGAGAAAACGGAAGAGGCTGGCGTAGACTTACAGTTTAGCGGACATACACATCGAGGACAAGTATGGCCGATGAACTGGATCGTGGATCATCTGTTCGAATTAAGTTACGGGATTAAAAAAATCGGAAATAGTACGATTTATGTCTCATCCGGCTTATCTTTGTGGGGACCGCCTTTCCGTATCGGAACGGACAGCGAGATGGTGGTGTTCAATATTACATTCAAAGAGTAAAGATGAAAGTATTTATTCAATCGATCGTAGCGCAGCTATTACTAAATCCGTATATTTTCTGGAGAGGATATCAAGCGCTTCCTCCTAAGAAAAGTTGCCGGATTCCTTTTATCTTGTTTTTCGTACTCGAACTATCGCTTTATTTTTTCGGATTTATTTTTAGGAATGAACTACCTGATAACGTGATAATCACGATCCAATACATCTGTAACACTTGGTATATAGCGTCCATTTATATCACTTTATCTCTCTTGGTACTTGAGTTGATCAGGCTCTCCCAACGTATCAAGCCATGGTTCCCCAAATGGATGAAAGGGCATTGGCAACAAACCAAGCTAACCCTGTTTTTTCTTATCGTATTCGGTGTTACCGGTTTAATGATTCACGCATACCATACGGTAATGAATCCGATTGTTAAGAACGTATATATCACGTTGCCCAAAGCCGCGGGGGATCGGGATAGCCTGACTATTGTCATGATGAGCGACTTACATATCGGAGAGGTTATCGGGAAGGACTTGGTACAAAAATATGTGGCGCTCAGCAACGCACAGCATCCGGATATGGTGGTATTAGCGGGGGATATCATGGATTATGAATCCCGATTCGCGGAAAACGCCCACATCGAGGATGATTTAAAACAATTAAAAGCTCCGTTGGGCGTATATATCATTTACGGGAATCATGAATACCGGGCAAACCGGAACGCGAAATATCGTTGGTTGCAAAAGACCGGAGGTACGCTACTAATAGACTCGGTGGTCCAACCGGACTCAACTTTTTATTTGATAGGGAGGGATGATTTCATCCATAAGAAACGAAAATCGCTTCATTCGTTAATGGAAGGGGTGGATACCGGCAAACCGATTATCGTTTTGGATCATCAACCTTGGTCGTTCGCCGAGATGAATATGAATGGGGTGGATTTGGGACTGCACGGACATACGCATAACGGGCAGTTATGGCCTTATCCCCTGCTGATGAAACTTGTGTATGAATGCCCGTACGGATATTATAAGAAAGGACCTACGCAATTCTATGTATCTTCCGGCATTGGTATAGCAGGACCTCCTTATCGGGTGGGAACCGTCTCGGAATTGGTCGTATTGCATATCCGCTTCAAAGCCCCCAAACAGACTGGCGAAAGAGGGAAAAGCACGATGCCCATTCAAGGGAGCTGACAATGGGCATCGTAAGCTCGCTTGAATGGGCATTGTAAGGCCCTTTGAATGGGCATCGGCAGAAACCCGCCTATTCGGTACCCTTGGTGGCCGCTTCCAACTCAACCGGCACGCTCAATGTACGCCTGTATAAATCCGGATCGCCCAATACCTCCAACGCTTTCTCCAATACAAGATCATCTTTCAAGCTTTCTTGCAACTCTCCTCGTTGGTAATAATAACGTTTTACGATCTCGGCGGCCATTACTCGTTTCACCTCATCCTTGAAACGATCGAAATCTCTTTCCAGATTCGGAGTCAGCTTAGCCTCTAATTCCTTGAACGCAGTAGAATCCTCCTCCAGATACCCCTCGAACTCAGCCACTTCTTTCAAGTTCTTCAATACTTTCTCGCTTTGGCGGTCATACGTGAAATTCTTGGACTTGGCGTATTGCTTCAAAGCTTCGAAATCCTCATCGGAAACCGTAAATTCCTCGATGGGAGCGATTGTCTTATGCTTTTGTGCCCAATCCGTAACGAAGTCGAACAAGACCGTATCCGCCGCCAAATAATACATCATGGTAGGCACTTTCGGCTCCTTCACCTCAAACTCCGGACGTACGCCACCCCCATCACGAACCGGACGCTTCTTGGACGTATAGAATACGGAAGTCAAGCTATCCGGAATAGCCGCCACGCTACCATCCTCTTTCCGGTGCGAATAATCGATTTGCTGGATGCAACGACCACTCGGGATATAGTATTTACTCATCGTGATTTTCACTTTCCCATTATAAGGCAGGTCACGAGGAGCTTGCACCAACCCCTTACCAAACGAACGTTGTCCCACCAACACGGCACGATCCATATCCTGCAAAGATCCCGATACGATCTCAGCGGCGGAAGCCGTACCTCCATTGATCAATATAGCCAACGGCATTACCGTATCCAAAGGCTCCGTAGAGGTTCGGTACGTACGATCCCATTGCTTGATCTTTCCTTTCGTTGAAAGCACCTCGCTGCCTTTCGGTACGAACATACCTACGATTTGTACGGCACCTTCCAGCACGCCGCCGCCGTTACCGCGCAAATCCAGTACCAAAGACTTAATATTATGATTTTTCTTTAAATCCAAGAATGCCTCTTTCACCTCTTGAGCACTCTTGATAGTAAATGCCTTTAGATAAATATAACCGATACTGTCATTCTTAACCCCGTAGTAAGTAACTTGAGGTGTCGTGATCTGCTTACGGGTAATCTCGAACTTCCGGGGTTTCTTCTCGCCCGGACGTTGGATCGTCAAAACCATCTTCGTATTCGGAACACCTTTCAACAACTCGCTGACCCGGGAGTTTGTCGCCTTGGAAACATCGATCGTATCGATTGCCAAGATCAGATCGCCCGGCTTCAGACCCGCTAAATCGGCCGGCATTCCCTCGGTAGGCTCGGCAATCATCACGCCTCCCTCGTTGTTACGCTGACGGATCAAGGAACCGATACCTCCGTATTCGCCGGTCGTCATCAGACTCAATTCCTCCGTTTTTTGCTCAGGATAGTATTCCGTATAAGGATCTAAACCAGCCAACATTGCCTCGATTCCCCGCTGAACGGTTTTATCCACATCCACTGAATCCACGTAGAACATCTCTACTTCTTTCAATAAAGAATTGAAAATGTCTAGGTTCTTACTCACCTCAAAGCGGTTATCTTTTTGCGCCCATCCCGGCACTACGCTACTTGCGACGAACAGCAAGCAAAATAAACCTATAATTCCTCTTCGTTGAACCAATCTGTACATACAATATTTAGTTAATTAACGGCATAAATGTAAGGAATAATACGCCGCCTAAGCCAATATCCCTTTTACTTTTAACTTTATTTGTTCCCATTTATCATACGGAATCTCCGGGCCAACCACGTCGATCACATAGCCCGCCAGCATCGATCCGATGCGTGCGGATTGTACCAAAGACGCTCCTATGGATTGACCGTATAAGAATCCGGCGGCGAAGTTATCACCGGCGCCAGTCGTATCAACAGGCTTGCCCCCCTCAGCCGGGACAGAATAAAATTGACCATGACTACCGATCAAGGCACCTTCCTTTCCCAAAGTGACCAATGAGACCTCTACCAACTCAGACAAGGTATGTACGGCCTCAGCAGCCTTTTGCCCGGTAAAAGCCTCAGCCTCACTCTCATTAGAGAACAAAATATCCACATATTTAGGAATGATATCCTCCAGCATTCCTTTAAAAGCATTCACGATATTGAAGTTCGACAAATCCAGCGCTACTTTCAAGCCCAACTTTTTAGCCTTCTCCATCGTAGAACGAACCAACGGCTCGTTTACGAGCAAGTAACCTTCTATATAAATACATTGATATTTACTTAGCATCTCCTCGGTGATCTCATCCGGGGTTATTGTCGGGGCCGGGCCAAGGAAAGTCCCCATCGTACGTTCCCCATCCGGAGAAATCATCACCGTACAGCTACCTGTAAGTCCATCCGTCTTGATAAAATAGGAAGTGACACCCGCTTTTTCCAACGCATCCTCATAAAATCCGCCGATCGAATCATCCCCGATCTTACCGATAAAACCGGAATTCGCCCCTAAAGAAGACATCGAACGCATCGTGTTGCAGACAGATCCTCCCGGGGTTTGCGTACGTGGCAAGCCAGCTAAAGTTGTACGGATAGCGATCATTTGTTCCCTGTTAATCATATCCATAGCTCCTTTCTGTATACCGATTTCCGATAGGACATCATCATTTTCAAGCCTCAATAAAACGTCAACCAAAGCGTTTCCTAAACCTATTGTATTCATTTTTTCGTAATTTTTTTCGCAAAGATATTGCATATTTCGAAAATACCCCGTACTTTTGCAGTGCAATTTCAGAAAGGGGTTACGGAATAACCTTTGAAAGAGCAAAAAATTCTTCCTTAGCTCAGTTGGTTAGAGCATCTGACTGTTAATCAGAGGGTCCT
>ERZ772831.3582-NODE-3582-length-10911-cov-13.900976_pt1 | contig 10911 bp, 8 predicted proteins | sample MGYA00580858_ERZ772831 | MGnify/ENA primary metagenome ERZ772831 (study PRJEB29015, sample SAMEA2737694) | human gut metagenome | biome: human gut; feature: human-associated habitat; material: faeces | place: China | collected 2012 ... | reverse complement strand
TCGGTCATTCCACCCGCGGTTATTCACATTCGCCCCCTTCGGGGACGGTAGAATGGCTACTTGCGAAACTTCAGTAAAATCATAAAATAGAAGGAGGTCCCCGCCTGCTATAGCCAGCCGCCAGTTCCTCAGCAAGAGGAGAAGTAGCCACATGCTGCCATCTCACAGAAATGAGTGAGAGACGAGGGAGGATTAAAAGAGAAGAACAAGACAGGACTACAAACTGATGGCTCTCATCTACCAGCAACTTGCGGATGCCCTTCACTACCTTGGCATTGGTGACAAAGTGGTGCATCTGATGCACACGGCAGTTGCCACGGTCGGTATTCGAATCCTGGTCATGATGCTCAGTATGCTCATCGTTGATGTTGCCATCTTCCTGGCATTCTTCCTGAACCATACAGATACGGTCCATGTGGTGATGATGGCTCACCACCGTGGATAGCAACACCGTGATGGTGGCAATCCAAAGACTGAATATGTATAAGGTTCTCTTGTTCATTCCGCCTGCAAAGTTACGAGTTTTACGGCGAAAATCCAAAGAAATCATCAAAAAACGCGATATAATTTCTTAAAAAAAATAAAAGGTAGTACCCAAAAGCACGAAGACGAACGTTATTACTTTAAATTTTCGTAACTTTGCATCAAAATTACATTATGATAACATGAAAAAAGTATTATTAATTTTCCAACTACTCCTGGCAGTAGTATTGGCCAACGCTCAAATGCTGAACCCCGTGAAGGTGACCAGCACTTTGAAGACCAACGGGTCAGCGGAGGCAGAAATCGTATTTAGTTGTAAGATTCATCCAGGATGGCATGTCTATTCTACTGGCCTTGGTGCAGATGGTCCAATCTCCGCTAGTTTCAACGTCAACAAGATGGAAGGTGCTGAACCGGTTGGCAAGTTAAAGGCAAAGGGAAAAGAGATTTCCACCTTCGACCCGCTCTTCGAGATGAAGTTGCGCTACTTCGAAGGAAGTGCTACCTTTGTTCAGAAGATCAAGTTCACCAAGCCAACGTATGTCATTGATGCATACTTGGAATATGGTGCCTGCAGCGAGCAGAACTGTCTGCCACCAAGCGAGGCTAGCATCAAGAAGAGCGGCACTTCTCCTGCCGTAGATGGCAAGGAGGCTGCAAAGGACAATGCTGCAGACGCCAACAAGGTTGACGCAGCAGCACTGGCTAAGGCACAGGCCGACTCCCTGGCAAATCTTGCCAATGCAGAGAAAGTGGACAGTACAGCCACTATCGACCCAGCCTTTTCTGTAGCCGTAGATAGCGATGATGCAAAGGCATGGTGGAAACCTGTGGTGAAGGAGTTGCAGGCATTCGGCGGCAACAACGATATCGCAAGCCACGGCATCCTATATATCTTCATCATCGGATTCGTAGGCGGTTTGCTCGCCCTCGTGATGCCTTGCATCTGGCCTATCATCCCAATGACTGTAAGCTTCTTCCTGAAACGTGCCAAGAACGACAAGAAGAAGGGTATCCGTGATGCTATTACCTACGGATTGAGCATCGTGATCATCTATCTGGTTCTCGGTCTTGCGGTAACAGCCATTGCAGGCCCTAGCACCCTGAATGCCTTGAGTACAAGTGCTGTATTCAACATCATTCTCTTCCTGCTCCTGGCTATATTTGCATTCTCCTTCTTCGGATGGTTCGAAATCAAGTTGCCAGACAGTTGGGGAAATGCCGTAGACAGCAAGGCTTCCAGCACCACAGGTCTGATTTCCATCTTCCTGATGGCATTCACCCTCGTACTGGTCAGCTTCTCCTGCACCGCACCTATCATCGGATTGCTGCTGGTTCAGACGGTAACATCCGGCGACTGGCTCGCTCCTACCGTGGGTATGTTTGGTTTCGCTCTGGCTCTCGCCCTTCCATTTACCCTCTTCGCCCTCTTCCCATCCTGGTTGAAGTCGGCTCCAAAGTCAGGTTCATGGATGGAGACCATCAAGATAGTGCTTGGTTTCATTGAGCTCGCCTTCTCTTTGAAGTTCCTGAGCGTTGCCGACCTGGCTTACGGCTGGCACATCATGGACCGCGAGGTGTTCCTCTCACTCTGGATTGTCATCTTCGGTCTCTTGGGTCTCTATCTCATCGGTAAGCTCAAGTTCCAGGTAGACGCCATCGGTGGTGACATCAACAAGCCAATGCCAGTGGCTTGCATCATGCTGGGTCTCTGCTCTCTGGCATTCTCAGTATATATGATTCCAGGTCTCTGGGGTGCACCATGCAAGGCTGTCAGCGCTTTCGCTCCACCAATCAACACCCAGGATTTCAACCTCAACAACAAGACCGTGGAATCTGAGTACAAGGACTACGAGACGGGTATGGCCGCAGCCAAGGCAGCAGGCAAGCCTGTGCTCATCGACTTCACCGGTTTCGGTTGCGTGAACTGCCGCAAGATGGAGGCTTCCGTATGGACAGACCCATCAGTGGCTGACAAACTGACAAAGGACTACGTGCTCATCTCACTCTATGTAGACGACAAGACCCCATTACCACAGCCAATGGAAGTAGAGTTCAACGGCGAGAAGCGCACCCTTCGCACCATCGGTGACAAGTGGAGCTACTTGCAGGCAAGCAAGTTTGGCGCCAATGCCCAGCCTTTCTACGTAGCTGTAGACAACGAGGGAAACCCTCTTACCGGTTCGTTCGGCTTCAAGGAAGACGTAAGTGCTTATCTCGATTTCCTGAACAAGGGTTTGGATCAGTATCGTAAATAATATTAAAACAAGCATATCGGAAGCGAGGATGGCATATTATTTGCTACCTCGCTTTCGTCATTTTAATCAGAAAATGACATGCATTGAAAATATCAACTGCATTGAAAATATCAACAAATAATATAAGTATGAACACAAAAGAAGTTCCAGTCCTGCTTTTGACAGGCTATCTGGGCAGCGGCAAGACAACCCTGCTCAACAAGATTTTGGCAAATAAGAAAGGTATCAAGTTCGCTGTCATCGTAAATGATATCGGCGAGGTGAACATTGATGCGGCACTGATAGAGAAAGGTGGCGTGGTAGGTCAGAAAGACGATTCGCTCGTTTCCCTGCAGAACGGTTGCATCTGCTGCACTTTGAAGATGGACCTCGTGGAGCAGTTGAAGGAAATCGTAGACATGAAGCGCTTCGACTATATCGTAATTGAGGCAAGCGGTATCTGCGAGCCAGCTCCTATCGCCCAAACCATCTGCTCCATCCCATCTCTCGGTCCTCAATACATCAAGAACGGAATCCTGCGCCTCGACAGTATCGTTACCGTGGTAGATGCCCTCCGCATGAAGGATGAATTTGCCAATGGTTCCGACCTGATGAAGCAGGATATCGACGAGGAAGATCTGGCTTCACTCGTTATCCAGCAGATGGAGTTCTGCAACATCATCCTGCTGAACAAGGCGGCAGAAGTAGAGCCTAAGGAGTTGGAGCATCTGAAGCAGATTATCCGCGCCATCCAGCCTAAGGCTGAAATCTTTGAGTGCAACTACGGAGATGTAGACCTCGACCTCATCGTCAATACCCATAAGTTTGATTGGCAGACCGTAGCTACCTCTGCCGGCTGGATTCAGGAGATTGAGGCCGAAAGAAACGGTGAAAAAGAAGAAGAAGAGCACGAGCACCATCATCACGATGAAGACGAGCACGAGCATCATCACGACCATGAGCATGAGGATCACGAGCATCATCATGACCATGACCATCATGATGAGCATGGACATCATCACCACCACCATCACGACCATGACCACGACCACGAAGGCGGCGAGGTGGAGGAATACGGCATCGGAACATTCGTTTATTATCGCCGCAAGCCATTCGACCTGTCACTCTTCGATGAGTTCGTAGCAAGAAAGTGGCCTCGCGACGTGGTTCGCGCCAAGGGTATCTGCTATTTCGCAGACGAACGCGACATGTGCTACGTATTTGAGCAGGCAGGACAGCAGAAGACCGTGAAGCAGGCAGGACAGTGGCTTGCCACCATGCCAGCCGACCAGCTTGCCGAACTCCGCAAGAACAATCCTCAGCTTGAAAAGGAATGGGATGAGGAGTATGGCGACCGCATGATCAAACTCGTCTTCATCGGTCAGCACATCAAGGAACAGAAGGATGCCATCATTGCAGAACTCGACAAATGTCTGGCACTCTAATGTACTTGAAGGGAAGATATGACCTTGAAGAAAGATGAATGAAAATGCAGAAAAAAGTCTATAAAACGAGACTTTTTCTTGACTTAAGATAGAAAACGGAGGAAAAATTGCAGTATTTTTGCAGTTTTTTCTCCGTTTATACTTTTAATTCGTTTTTTTTTGTTAAATTTGCACCCGATTAATAATAATTAGCGAATGTATAAAGAAATGAAGACCGATTTTCGACCTGCATATATCAAGGACTTTGAGGCTTGCTGGAATATCATCGACCAAGCTCGTCGCTCCATGATTGCCTCTGGCCGCCACCAATGGACCAGCGACTATCCTGCCGAACACGACATAAAAGAAGATATCAACAATGGCAATGCCTACGTACTCACTGTGGATGGCGAAATAGCCGTCTATGGAGCAGTCATTCTCAATGGAGAACCTCAGTACGATTTCATCGACGGCAAATGGCTTACCACTGGCGACTACTATGTAATTCATCGCTTCGCCACTCTCCCTAAATACCAACGAGAAGGATTCGCACGTATATTTATTAATAAGGTGAACAGTCTCTGCGAAGTAGAAAAGGTGCCAAGCATCAAGGTGGATACCAATTTCGACAACCTGCCGATGATTGGCCTGCTTTCAAGCATGGGATTCAGCATCTGCGGCAGAATCAACTATGGCAACCGCGGCATGCGCTTCGCTTTTGAGAAGCTTACCATACAACCGCAAATTTATTAAGACTCAATGGAAGATAAAATGATATTGATGAGAAGCTTGGTTGAACAACTCAACCAGGCTTCTGACGTTTATTATAACGGCAAAGGGGAACTGATGACCGACTATGAGTGGGACGCCAAGTTCGACCAACTCAAGAAACTGGAGGAGGAAACCGGCGAAGTGCTGCCCGACTCTCCTACCAACAAGGTTTCTGAAGACACCATCGTGGGCAAAAAGGAAGAACACGAATTTGCCGCCCTATCACTTGCCAAGACCAAACTGGTGAGCGACCTGGTGAAATGGGCTGAAGACCGCCCTATCTGGATTTCCTGGAAACTGGATGGTCTTACCCTTGTAGTAACCTACGACAACGGAAAGCTTTCGAAGATAGTAACCCGTGGCAACGGACATATCGGAACCAACATCACTCATCTGGCATCTGCCATCAGCGGTATTCCTAAAACCATCAAGGAGAAAGGCCATCTCGTGATTCGTGGCGAAGCCGTTATCTCGTATACCGACTTCGAACAGTTTATCATCGAGAGCGAAGGCGATTATGCCAACCCGAGAAATCTTGCTTCCGGTTCGCTGTCACTGAAGGACGCCGAGGAAGTAAAGCAGCGACATATCCAATGGATTCCCTTCACCCTGGTCTACACCGAACAGGAAATCAATTCATGGGGAGAACGCATGCAGATGCTGCTGGATTTAGGCTTCAAACCGGTGGAAAGAACCCGAATCGAACATCCTGACGAAGCAAGCATCCAGGCAGAAATCAATCGCTTTACCCAAAAGGTGACCGACAAGACCAACCCTTATCCTGTGGATGGACTCGTTATCTGCTACGATGATACAGCTTACGCAGCTACCGGTTCCGTAACCGGGCACCATGCCACAAGAGCTGGATACGCCTTCAAATGGCAGGATGAACATGCAGATACAGAACTGGACCACATAGAATGGTCGTGCGCAGCCAACACCATCACTCCGGTGGCAGTATTCAAACCGGTAGAGCTGGAAGGAACCACCGTTAAGCGTGCCTCACTCTGCAACGTAAGCGAATGCGAACGACTGGGCATCGGCGGCAAGGGAAGCAAACTGCAGGTTATCAAGGCAAACAAGATTATCCCGAAGGTAATCAATGTAACGGAACCGATGGGCATCTTCGAGATTCCAACCGAATGCCCGGTCTGCCACGCTGAGGCTACCGTCAAGGAAAGCGAGAGCGGAACGAAGACCCTGCATTGCAGCAATCCCCACTGTGCAGCCAAGCAGATTAAGAAGTTTGCCAGATTCGTGAGCAAGGAAGGTCTCAATATAGAAGGAATCTCAGAACAGACCATCTGGAAGCTGGTAAATGAAGGACTGATCAGCGAATACGCTGACTTCTATCACCTCAACAACTATGCCTACGAGATAGCAGCCTGGGATGGTTTTGGAAAGAAGAGCGTTACCAACATGCTGGAAAGCGTAAGAAAGAGTCGCCAGACAGATGGCCGCCATCTGCTCTATGCCCTCAACATTCCTCTCTGCGGAGGCGATGTGGCAAAGAAGCTCATCGAGCGTTATCCGGTAAAAGAACTGATAGAGACTGCCCGCCTCTGTATGTTTGACGATGAGTTTGCCAGCATCGACGGCATCGGACCAGAAAAGAGTGCCAAGTTCATTGGCTGGTTCAAGGACGATACCAACTTCGCCCATGTACAGAACCTGATGAAGGAGCTGGAAATCGTAGAACAGGAACCGGTAGAGAAAGGAAGCGCCTGCGACGGCTTGACCTTCGTTATAACCGGCGATGTACATCATTATAAGAACCGCAACGAGCTGAAGGCTTACATAGAGAGCCAAGGCGGCAAGGTGACGGGAAGCGTGAGCAAGAGTACTAATTTCCTGATTAACAACGATGCTGCCTCTCAAAGTTCCAAGAACAAGAAAGCGCATGAGCTCAACATCCCTATCATTACAGAAGATGAGTTCGTCGAGAAATTCGGATAAAAAAATCGAGAAATTCGGTTAAAACAAGAAATCCCTTAGGCTTCATATCAAGTCTAAGGGATTTCTTTTTATATAGTTAATCCAGAGAATTAGTGTGTTCCGCAATATTGTCCCATAAAGAGGATACCACCACTCTGTGTGTCCTGAATCATATAGACAAACGGATGGTCGGCATGAAACTCTACATTGCGAATCTCCATAGGAGCCAGCGATGTGAGCATAACGGCAGCAGTTACGGCAGCCGCCTTGGTTCCACGCTCGCTTACTTCAATCTTAGCCTTCTGCAGCATCTTGCTTACAAAGAAAGGACCATTGGCAAAATGAGTGAAGTTTGCCTCGTTAGGATTGAACATGGAAGGGGCACCCAAGCCGCTGATGATATCATTAAGCGACAACTCCTGCTCGATGGTGAACTTTGGCAGCTTCAGGTTCACCATGCATTCCTCCATGTTGTTTCCCAGATTCGTAATCTTCTCAGCATCCAATCCCTTCATCATGTCCTGGATGCTCTTGCCCTCGTTAGGAAGAAGCACCATCATGCGATAGGTACCGTTGCCGTAAGGAAGATCGATGACCTTGAAGGTATCATTCTCTGAATAAAAGAACTTCTTGACCTGATGCATCATCTGCACTTTCTGAATATCACGGGTGTAACCACGGAAGTTGACCTCCTTTGTATTGCGTGCATCAAACTTCGACTGCCATGTGCCGTTGAAGAAGATGGCATTCATCAGATAAGAAACAGCCTGAGGATCCACCTGGCTGATAAGCTGTGGAATCATGCCATGGGTCTTCTCCTTGCACCAGCCATTGATACGATTGGTGGTTTTACCCGATGTGAAGTCAAGGCTCTCGATGGCAGCCTGATAATTGTCGCCTACCTTCTTGCTGAATGCACTGTTCACAGAGAAGCTCTTGTTGACAGCGATGAAATTGGCAATTTCCACCTTGGTCTGCTTATCAAGACTACCTGCCGTTTGAAGAATAGCCTTATAGGTTTCATTTAACTCATCCACGCCAACACCTTCGCATCCAATGGCTTTCAATATCTCCTGTTGAGTGTTTCCGTCAGCACCGTTCGCCAACATACCCATCAGATAAGCCACACTCATAGGAGAAACCACCTGTGAAGAATGGTCAGAGATTTTATCGAAAAGACGAAGGGCGAAAGCATTGTTCTTATGGATAATCTCTCGCTGGGAATCAGAAAGAACCAGATAACTATTGTCCAAGTCCTCTTCATTCTTTCCCATATCGTTACTCTTGATTGCATTAGAATCGCCATTTATCTTCTTGCTGCTAGCGCAGGAAGTCATTGCCATTGCAGCCGTCATCATGAGGGCAGCAGAGGCCATTTTGCTAAAATTACTCTTCTTCATAATCATTCATATTTGTTGATAATCTGTCTATGAAATGCAAGTTTCGACGATTTCTTGCATCAGACAGTCCAAATTTAAGACTCATTAACAGCCTGGTTGACCGAAGTCCCATAAACAGCCTGCTTGCCTGGCATCACACGCAGATGGTATCTGTTGCCGTCAAACTCCACACGCATCAGACTCTGCGGATTGGCTATCTTTGCCAAATCAAGAGCCACATGGCCCATCGTTCTGCGAAGATTCAGTTCTATGCATGAAACCAGTTCCAGCTGGCCTTCCTTGGAGGCAATCATCATATCCACGCCAAAAGGTCCGCTATAGACATCCTTCAGTGCAGGCTCCATAACATCCATAATTCTCTGACGTGCAGCAGAAAGAGTCTCCTCACTCACGTATTGCTTCAAGATATCCAGCTTTTCCTCTTCAGAGCAGAGCAGGTTGCCGGAATAAGCATTCTTGATGGTATCAAACAACGAGAGTCCCAGATAGTTCACCTTGCCGTCACGCATTTCGAACTCCATGCCGAAGTCTTTCACCTTATTATAATAAGGCTCCACGGTAACGCCACCCTGTTGCGCAATGATGTTGCGGGTCCAGCGTTCAAAGGCAGGATATTCGCCAGCTGTTCTGAATTCATCGGCAGCCACATACTTCACTCCCCTGCCGCTGCTGCTCCAGGGAGCCTTGACCACAGCCTTGCCCTGCTGCAGCACCAACGCCTTCACCTTCTCATAGGAATCAGCATATACTACGCCCTGCTGCAGATGCTGGGCAGCCCACTGCCTGCTGCTTATCATGCGTACCTTATTTAATGTATCGTCGGTAGGCAACATGATGTCGGGCACGCCCATTCGCTCCAGCTCATGTTTCAGACTCAAGTTCCATCCCCAGGGATGAATGCTGTCAAGAAACTCCGTCTTAAGCGCATGTTCCAACTGAACTTTGGTTATAAACTCAACTTTTTCTGCAAGATGCTCCCCCAAATGGCGCACCTTGTCGAGTGCATTGTCGATGTCATCAACAAGCACCCAATCACCCTGATCTGCCCACAAGGCAGGAATAAACGCCAGGTCGCTTCGCAACTGTCTTCCTGCATGAGGCGCGGTGAACTGCTGCAAATTTGCGGCCAAGGCCAAATCGTGTTCCGGATTGAAGATATGTAGTTTCATGCTGCAAAGTTACAAAATAAAGAGGGAAAAATGGCAAAATAAGGGCGGTTTTACGTAGAAAAGTGCTAAATAATGAAAAAAAAGTTAGTTTTTGCTATCTAGAGTTTGCAAATTTAAAATATATTATTACCTTTGCATCGTAAAAACAAAATTGAATCAATATTAAACGCATGGAAGAAGCATTCTTCAGAACACATACATATCTCGTAGAGCATACAGATGCCCCAGTGAGACGCACCTTGATGGATGAAATCGATTGGAACGACCGATTGATTGGAATCAAGGGCACACGAGGTGTCGGCAAGTCGACATTCCTATTGCAGTATGCCAAGGAGCACTTTGGACCTCACGATCGAAAGTGCCTGTTTGTGAATATGAACAACTTCTATTTCCAGAGTAGAGGAATCGCCGACTTTGCCGGCGACTTCGTGAAACAAGGTGGCAGAACATTGCTCATCGACCAGGTGTTCAAGCAGCAGGACTGGAGCAAGGAGCTCCGCAAGTGCTACGACCTGTATCCGGAACTGAAAATCGTATTCACCGGTTCAAGCGTGATGCGACTGAAGGAAGAGAACCCTGAGCTCAACGGCATCGTGAAAAGCTATAACCTGCGCGGCTTCTCGTTCCGCGAGTTCATCAACTTGCAGACGGGTAACAACTTCAAGGCATACGAACTTGACGACATCCTGCGCAATCATGAGCACATCATCAAGCAGATTCTGCCAAAGGTAAGTCCGATGAAATATTTCCAGGACTATCTGCACCATGGTTTCTATCCATTCTTCCTGGAACAGCGTAACTTTACAGAGAATCTACTAAAGACGATGAATATGATGACCGAGGTTGATATCCTCCTCATCAAGCAGATTGAACTGAAGTACCTGCCGAAGATCAAGTCACTCTTCTATCAGCTGGCAGTGGAAGGAGCCAAGGCACCAAACGTGAGCCAGCTTGCAGACAGTATCAATACCAGCCGAGCCACAGTGATGAACTACATCAAGTATCTGGCAGACGCCCGACTCATCAATATGATTTATCCAGAAGGTCAGGATTTCCCGAAGAAGCCATCCAAAGTGATGATGCACAACCCGAACCTCATGTACGCCATCTATCCTATCCAGATAGATACACAGGAGGTGATGGAAACATTCTTTGTCAACTCGCTCTGGAAAGACCACAAGGTGCACCAGGGAGGTAAGGATCACTTCTACACGGTAGACGGCAACAGGAAGTTCAGAATCTGCGACGCCCAAGCCACCAACAAGATTCGAAGCAATCCAGACACCATCTATGCCCGCTATAATACGGAGGTGGGAAAGGACAACAAGATTCCTTTGTGGCTGCTGGGATTCCTATACTAAAGAATAGGATTCTTGTACTATGGGTAGAATTCCTGTACTCAAAGAAATAAAGAAACGAGAATTTATACAAAACATATTTAATATTTTATCTAAAAGTAAAATGGCTAAAGAGAAAAAATTTATCACTTGTG
>ERZ772831.3572-NODE-3572-length-10945-cov-3.915060_pt1 | contig 10945 bp, 9 predicted proteins | sample MGYA00580858_ERZ772831 | MGnify/ENA primary metagenome ERZ772831 (study PRJEB29015, sample SAMEA2737694) | human gut metagenome | biome: human gut; feature: human-associated habitat; material: faeces | place: China | collected 2012 ... | reverse complement strand
ATTACGCATTTGAAGATTGCACAAACCTGCAAACATTGTACATCAATGCCGCGACTGCGCCCGTCTACAGCGGCAGCTACTACGCGACGTTCGCTGATAAGTATGACCGACTGCTCTCATTGGCCGATACGCAGAAGCTTGTGCTGTTCTCCGGTTCCTCGGCGCGGTTCGGGTATGACAGCGCCGCGCTGGATGCTGCCCTGCCCCATTATGAGGTCGTGAACATGGGTGTGTTCGCCTACACCAATGCGCTGCCGCAGCTCGAGCTGATTCGCGCACAGATGCGCCCCGGCGACCTGCTGCTGCTCTCGCCCGAATTTGATGCCGCCAAGCGCCAGTTCTGCACGACAAACGCCTTCGACGACGCCTTCTTCTGTATGGCCGAGGCTGACTACGACATTGTCGCGAGGCTCAATTTACAACAGTACAGCGGCGTTTTTTCGGCGTTCGGGTCGTATCTGCAGACCCGCGCCGGTATGGCGGCGCGCTCCTACGCCGTATCGCCCGCCGAGCTGGACGAGGGCGGCAATCCTGTGGACACCCCCAGCTACAATGCCTACGGCGACTATATCCTCTACCGCCCGGATGCCAATGAGGATACGCCGATCTATGGTCTGCCGGTCGATTACACGGTGGATGCCTTTCCGCAGGCGTATTATATCGACCCCGCCAACGCTGAAATCGCGCGTTTTAAGGCAGACGGTGTGCGGGTCTACCTGACCTACAGTCCCCGCAACAGCAAGGCAGTCTCCCAAGCATCCACACCGGAGGCCCTCGCCGCACTGGACGCCTATTTCAGAGAGAACCTCAACGCAGCGATCCTGACACCGCTGCAGGACTCCTTGCTGCCCGGGCGGTATTTCTATGGGACTGACAACCATCTTTCCACCAACGGTGTTGCGCTGCGCACGGCGCAGATCATCACCGCCTTAAAGGACGCACTGCAGAAGGAGGGACTGACACCATGACGGCTTTGCTGTTTATAACGGTGCTGTGTACAGTGCTGGCTTTGCTGGCCCGCCGCTTTGTCTGGGCCTGCACAGCAGGGATGGCCACCGGTGGGGTGCTGGTGCTGGCCGCGCTGGTGTGCAGTATTCCGACCCAAACGCTGCTGCTCTGCCTGCTCATTTCCTGCACGGCGGCGCTTTGGCCGAAAGGGGGAAGCCGATGAATTTTACTGCACCCGCCTTTGTGCTGGGTCTGCCGCTGGTGGTACTGCTGCACCGCCTTTTGCCGCCCCGCGCACGCTGGGTACTGCTGCTTGCAGCCAGCCTTGGGTTTTATGCGCTCGGCAGTCCGAAGGCCCTGCCGCTGCTGGCGTGCATTACGCTGGGCACCTACGCCGCAGCGCTGGCCATCGGCCGCTGTAAAAACCAGATCGGCAAAAGGCTTTGGCTCTGCTGTGCGGCAATACTCTGTCTGGGCTGCCTCGGCGTTTTCAAATACGCCGGTCTTTTCGGCACGGGGGCCTCTCTTTTGCTGCCTGCGGGCATCTCCTTCTACACCTTTCAGACGCTCGGCTATGTCATCGATGTATACCGCGGCCGACTGGCACCGGAGCGCCATCCGGGTTACTATGCCCTGTTTGTCAGCTTTTTCCCCCAGCTTGTGGCCGGACCTATTGAGCGCAGCACCGATCTTTTTCCGCAGCTGCGCGACCCTGCCCGCCAGACGGACAGCGGGGGATGGCTGTATATCCTGCGCGGCTTTTGCAAAAAGCTGCTGCTGGCCGACACGGCGGCGGTCTTTATAGACACCGTTTACGCTGCCCCCGGCACAGCGTCCGGCCCCGCTGCCATCCTTGCCACGGTATTGTTTGCCGGGCAGATCTATTGGGATTTCTCCGGCTATTCGGATATTGCGGTGGGGGCAGCCGCCCTGCTGGGTGTGCGGCTGAGCCGCAATTTTGACCATCCCTATCAGGCTGTATCGCTGCGCGATTTCTGGCACCGGTGGCATATCAGCCTGACTCGCTGGTTTACCGATTATCTCTACATTCCGCTGGGCGGTTCGCACTGCGGCGCTGTGCGCTGTGCTCTGAACACGCTGACGGTCTTTCTTTTGAGCGGTCTGTGGCACGGTGCTTCGCTGCATTTTGTGGTCTGGGGCGGTGTCCACGGTCTGCTGCTGCTCGCTGAGAAGCGGCTTTTTCCCACTGACAGTCAGGGGCGCGCCGCACCTGCCCGCCGCCTGCTGACCCTTGCAGCGGTCTGCTTCGCCTGGGTGTTCTTCCGGGCCGCTTCGGTTTCCGATGCGCTGACCCTGTTTTCTCGTCTGCCCTGCGGGTGGGATGCGGCCTCTGTGCGCACGGCGGTGCTCACACTCGGTCTGCAGCCAGCCGCCCAGCTGGTGCTGGGGGCGCTCTGTCTGCGCCTTATGCCTGAAAAACCACTCGATGTCCCCACACCGCGCGGTGTTCTGGCGTTTTGCCTGCTTACGCTGGCTGTTGCTGCCGCATGGTTTGCAGCGCTGCACGCGGGGACAGCCAACGCCTTTATCTATTTCCAATTCTGAACGATATTCCGTAACGCTTATGAAGAAAATCATCGCATCTATGCTGGGTATTTTTATCGCCATACCGCTGCTTTTGTCGGTGTGGGGCTTTGCCCTGCCTGCACAGTACAGCGGCACCTTTTTGGGGGAGCTGCCCGCCAAGCGCGCCCTGCTGGCAGCCGAGAGCAATAAGCCCCGGCTGATCCTTGTGGGCGGCAGCGCTGCAGCCTTTGGGGTGGACAGCACCCTGCTTGCCAAAGAGCTGCCGGACTACCACCCTGTAAATTTTGGCCTGTATGCTGCGCTCGGCACCCGGGTGATGCTCGATTTGTCCATAAATGAATTGCGGGCGGGGGATCTTGTCATCGTCATGCCGGAGCAGCAGCAACAGGCTCTGTCGGACACGGTGGGAGTTACCGCCCTCTGGCAGGCTGTTGACGGTGATTTTTCGGCGCTGGGCTGCCTGCATGCCCGCGACTTTGGGCCGATGCTCGGCTCATTTCCACGGTTTGCTGCCGCCAAGTTCCGCTATTTTTTGACCGGTGCGCCGGAGACGGACGGCGTCTACCGGCGCGACAGCTTCAACGCTGCCGGTGATCTGGCCAGCCCGCTCTGCAAGGCCAACATCATGCCCGAGGGCTATGACCCCACAATGCCAATACGGTTTGACACCGCACTGCCCGAGGCCGCGTTCTGCGCCGCACTCAATGACTATACCGCCCGGGCGGCCGATGCCGGGGCTGCGGTCTATTACCATTTTCCGCCCATGAACGCCCTTGCCGTGACAAATGAAGAACAGCTCAATGCCTATGCCGCGCATCTTCAGCAGGTTATTACCGCACCGCTGGCCGGGGACCCCCGCGCCTGCGTGATGGAGTCCGGCTGGTTCTATGATACGAATTTTCATCTCAACGCAGCGGGGCGCACAGTGTTCACAAAACAGCTTATCCGGGACATCAAGGCAATGCTGGGGGACACCACCGCAACAGAAATAGCCCTGCCCGTCATACCGGAGCCGGCCGCAAACACCGCCGCAGGCAGCGGCAGCAGCACGGATGCCGCATACTTCACAATGGCGGAGGATGGTTCTGTGACCGTGAATACGGCAGGCCGCGCCCGCCGCAGCCTGACCGTCCCCGCCGAGATAAACGGCAGGGCAGTCACAAGGCTCTGCGCCGAGACCTTCCGCGGCTGCACCATGCTGAAGGAAGTCACGATACAGTCCGCCGTCACCGCCCTGCCGGACGGCCTTTTTGCCGACTGCCCGGCACTGCATACCATCATTCTGACCCAGCCTGACCCCGCCCGGCTGCAGGTGGGGCAGGACCTTCTGACCGGCGCGCCCGCCGCCTGCCGGATCCAACTGCCCAACGGCAGCTACACAGCCTACTGCCTGCAGTATTCCTGGTCTGCCTACGCTGACAGATTCTGCACATAGTACCGTCACTCCCGGTGCTATCTTGAATTGTGGCTGATGACATGGTATAATGAACCCACATGCGGTAAGGCAGCACAGCGCAATTTTGGCCGCTGCCTTACGGAAAATTCGCAACTGCGGAGTATAACTGCTATGAAAAAATATAAGATCGCGGTGGCCGGGACCGGCTATGTGGGGCTTTCGATTGCCACGCTGCTTTCCCAGCACCATCATGTGACGGCGGTGGATATCCTGCCGGAAAAGGTCGCATTGATCAACGCACGCAAATCGCCGATCCGGGATGATTACATCGAGAAATATCTGGCTGAGAAGGAGCTGAATCTGACCGCTACGCTGGACGCAAAGGCAGCCTACGCCGATGTGCCGGAAAATCTCATCGAGGCCATTGTGGAGTCCAACCGCACCCGCAAGGACTTCATCGCTGGCCGCGTGCTGAAGCTGGCCGGGTACTACGGCTACGATCAGGAAAATGAGTTTGACGAAAGCCGCGAAAGGCCCGTCACGATCGGCGTCTACCGCCTGACGATGAAGAGCAACAGCGACAACTTCCGCCAAAGCTCGATTCAGGGCGTCATGAAGCGCATCAAGGCCAAGGGCGCACAGGTCATCATCTATGAACCTACGCTGGAGGACGGCAAGACCTTCTTCGGCTCGGCAGTAGTCAACGACTTGGACAAATTCAAGCGGCGGAGTCAGGCCATTCTGGCCAACCGCTACGATGCCTGCCTTGACGATGTGCAGGACAAGGTCTACACAAGGGATCTGTTCGGCAGAGACTGAACCGCCTTTCTGCCGCTTTTTGGCAGTTGAGTAAGGCTCTCTACGCCATTACCGCACAGTATCCTTGTGACTTTTCTTGTAACTTAAAAAAAGGGGAACACCTGTTGTATGAAATATGATTATCTGGTAGTCGGCTCCGGTCTGTACGGTGCCATCTTCGCCCATGAAGCCAAAACCCACGGCAAATCCGTGCTGGTCGTGGATAAGCGCCCCAACATTGCGGGCAACATTTATACCGAGAACATCGAGAGTATCAACGTCCATAAGTATGGTGCGCACATCTTCCACACCAACAACAAAAAGGTCTGGAACTATATCACCCGGTTTGCCGAGTTCAACCGCTTTACAAACTCTCCCGTCGCCAACTACAAGGGCGAGCTTTACTCGCTGCCCTTCAATATGTATACCTTCAATAAGATGTGGGGCGTTGTAACGCCGGAGCAGGCAGCCGCCAAGATCGAGGAGCAGCGCCGTGAGATCACCCACGAGCCGCAGAACCTTGAGGAGCAGGCCATCTCCCTTGTAGGGCGCGACATCTATGAAAAGCTCATCAAGGGCTACACCGAAAAGCAATGGGGCCGCGACTGCAAGGACCTGCCCGCCTTTATCATCAAGCGCCTGCCCGTGCGGCTGACCTTTGACAACAACTATTTCAACGCGCTGTATCAGGGCATTCCCATCGGCGGCTACACCAAGATGATTGCCAACCTTCTGGACGGCATCGAGGTGCGGCTGAACACCGATTACCTCGAAAATAAGGACGCGCTGGACGCACTGGCTGACAAGGTCGTCTACACCGGCCCCATTGATGCCTACTTTGACTATAAGCTGGGCGCTTTGCAGTACCGCAGTGTCCGCTTTGAGACCGAGACCCTGGACATCCCCAACTACCAGGGCAACGCTGTCATCAACTACACCGACGCCGAAACCCCCTACACCCGCATCATTGAGCACAAGCACTTTGAGTTCGGCTCCACCGAGCCGGGCACCAAGACGGTCATCAGCCGCGAATACTCCGCTGAGTGGAAGCCGGGCGACGAGCCGTACTACCCGGTCAACGATGACAAGAACAGCGCCCTGTACGCCAAGTACAAGGCACTGGCCGATGCCGAGCCGCACGTTGTGTTCGGCGGCCGCCTGGGCGAGTATAAGTACTATGATATGGACAAGGTAATTGAAAGCGCGCTGGCCTGCGTTGCTGTGCAGATGGATAAGATCAACCAGTACAAAGCATAAGGCAGGCGTAAACCAGGATTTATAGCAAAACCGCATGATTCTAAATACCGCTGCGGCGGGAATGATGCTGTGCAATTTGAGATAAAGGACAAAGCAATGACGGAATTGAGTGTTTCCATCCTGTCTGCCGATCTGGCCAACCTTGCCGCCGAAACGGCCGATTCTATGGTGTGCGGTGCAGACATGGTGCATTTTGATGTGATGGACGGCCACTTTGTACCCAACATCACCTATGGCGCGCCGGTGCTGAAATGCCTGAAAAAGGCCGTGCCGGAAGCATTTTATGATGTTCACCTGATGATCTCCGACCCTGCACGCTATGCACAGGATTTTGCGGCAGCAGGGGCAAACCTGATCAATTTCCACATTGAAGCTGTGCCCAACCATGTGGGGCAGACCATTGCCGCTGTGCGGGAGACTGGGTGCCTGGTGGGCCTGACCATCAGCCCGTCTACCCCGCCGCAGGCAGTGTTCCCCTACCTGGATGAACTGGACCTGGTGCTGGTCATGGGAGTGGAGCCCGGCTTTGGCGGGCAGAAGTTCATCCCCACAACCGTCAGCCGTGTGGCAGCCATCAAGGCAGAGTGCAACCGGCGCGGTGTTTCCCCCCACATTGAGGTGGACGGCGGCATTAACACCGAAACCGCCTCCCTGTGCGCCCAGGCCGGAGCCAGTGTGCTGGTCATGGGTAGCGCGTTCTTTAAGGCGCAGGACCGTGCCGCGCTGGCCAAACAGGTTCGGGAGCTGTAACCCCCAAAGGAGTATCCATGCCAAAACGTCATGATAAGATCACCAAAAGTGTAAACTATGATTATTATTGGGACATTTTGTTTTGCACTGTCCCGCTTTTGGCGGTCAGTTGTTTTTATTACGGGGCGCGCCCGCTGCTGATGATGGCGGCCGGGCTGCTGACTGCGTATGTGGCGGATTGTGTTGTTACCCCGCTGCATGCGGCGGGCTACCGCGCACATGAGCCTTCCAGCGAAGCTTTTGCTGCGCTGATTGTGCTGATGATGCCGGCTTCGGCCCCGTATTATATGGTGGTCACGGCAACGATCATTGCCGTGCTTGTCAAAGAAGCGTTCGGCGGAGAGGGGCACTATCCCTTCCACCCGGCGGCGGTGGGATTGGTGGCGGCAACGCTGGCATGGCCGCGAGTCATGTCGTCCTACCCGGCACCGGGTACAGTGCTGGCACTTTTCAGCAGCACCGGAGTGGTGCTGACCCAAGGCAGCAACACCACCCTGTCTGCCGGCGGCCTGCCGTCTGACAGTACCATCAACCTGTTGACCGGTAATGTGGCTGGGCCGCTGGGCTGCTGCGCTATTCTGGTCATTGTGGCCTGTGGGCTGTACCTGCTGGTGCGCGGCCACATGCAGCTTTCTACCTTTGTGCCGTACCTTGCGGTATGCGTACTGGTGCCCTGGCTGCTGCCCAACCTGAACGAACTTCCAGCCCTGAGTGCTCCATGGGAATATGTGCGCCAGCGCATCTACCTGGAAAAGTATATCCTGCTTTCCGGCAGCATGCTGTTTGGCGGGATATTCCTGGCGTGCGAGCCGGTGGTGCAGCCCAACCGCTGGAGCAGCCGTTTGATTTACGGCCTGTTCCTGGGCGCAATGGCAACGGCGTTCCGCTATTACAGCGTATACGAAACCGGCGTATGCTTTGCCGTTGTATTGGCTGGTGCTTTCCCCGAATGGCTGGACCGCCTGGCCCAGCGCGCAGAAAGGATCAGATTCATGCGGAAGGAGGAAAAGCGCCTTGCCCAACACAGAGAACCGTAAGAACAGTAACAAAAAGCCGACCCTGCAGGAACATTCCCAAACCGTTATCATCCCCCAGCTGACCCCCGAAATGCTGGAACAGGCGCGCCGCGCCGCAGAGCAGGGCAAAACCGCCGAGCAGATCGAGCAGGAAGCCCTGGCCGCCGCCCAGGCGGAGCAGAAAGCGGTAGAAAGCAAGCAGGAAGCACCTACGGCCGAAAAGCCCAAAACGGTCCAGCCCGCCAATAAGCCCAAGACCCGCAAAGAGGCCGAGGAAGAGCTGGCCCAGAATATCCATGATGACCACCTGTGGCTGAATAACCCCGTTATGGTGCGCGGTCTGGGGCTGGCACCCATTGTGGCGGCTGCTGTAAGCGGCCAGAATGCCTGGATGCTGTGCGCTGCCACCATTCTGCTTGTAACGGCAACCCGTATGTTGGCTGTGGCAATCTGCCACCTGACCGGCAACCGCTTCCGCGGTGTGGTATACTCTTACGCTGCCGCTATTGTGTATATCCCGGCTTATATCATTTTGTACAACCTGTTTGGGGCGGATCTTTCGCTGCTGGGGATCTATCTGCCCATGCTGGTAGTGGAACCCGCCGTGATCAAACGTATGGAATCCAACGACCTGGAAACGGTGGGCGAGGCGTTCCGCCGCGGCATCAACAATACCATTGGTATCTGCTTTTCGGTGCTGCTGGTGGGGGTTGTGCGTGAACTGCTGGCGGAAGGCACCGTGTTCGGCAACGTGGTATTTCCCGTGGCACCGCTGCCGCTGGCCGACCAGCCGGGCACCGGGTTTATCATCATTGGCCTGATTGCCGCCGTGTGGACCGCCATCGGCGGTGCCTATGTGCATTATAAGATCGAGGAGGTGCGTCATCTGTATGGCAATAAACGCAAGCGCTGAGCTTTCCGTTTTGCAGGCTGTGGCGCAGTTCCTGACCTACGCCGTCATGGCTGTGTTTGCGGAGAATGCAGTGTTCTTCCGCGCGCTGGGCGTTTCCCGTCTGAACAAGCTGGTCAACGACCCCAAAATCAGCACATGGCAGTACTGCATTCCCATCATTCTGGTACAGACCATCAGTGCCCCCATGGGTTGGGCTGCCCAAAGTTTAACGCTGCCCGCTTTGGCAAAGGTGCTGCCCGGCTGGCTGCCGGTCAACGCCCTGCGCCCGCTGGTATTTTTGAACTGCTCACTGATCGCTATGGGCATTGTGTGGCTGCTGTTGGGCCTGTTCCCCAAAAGCCGCGATGCCTGCCGCGAACAGCTGCCCGGCGCAACCTTCAACTGTTGCGTGCTGGGCACCCTGCTGGTTGCAGCCAGCCAGAACTATAACCTGCTGCAGTCCATCGGCTTCGGCTTTGGCAGCGGCGTGGGCTACCTGGTCGCCGTGCTGGTGGTGGATGAAGGCCGCCGCCGGCTGCGCAGCAAAGATATCCCACATATATTCCGCGGCCTGCCCAGTGTGCTGATTTATATCGGCATTCTCTCGCTGGCAATTTACGGGCTGGTTGGCACTGTGGATTGAGCCGCGCCCGGACGTAAAAAACGGCATCCGTGAAAGAGGAGTGATTACCATGCAGAATTGTTTTGTCCCTGCTGATATCCTGCTGCCCGGTGCAGCGACCCCGCTGGACCCGTGGGCCTGCATTGCGGTGGATCAGTTTACCTCCCAGCCGGAATACTGGCAGAAAGCGGAGGAACTGGCAAAGGGTAAACCCAGCACCCTGCACATTGTTCTGCCGGAAGCTTACCTTGGAACCCCACAGGAAGAATCGCGCCTTGCGGCGATCCGTGCGGCCATGCAGGATTACCGCGATAACCTGCTGACCCGCTGTGTACATGGCTATGTGTATGTGGAGCGCACCCAGATGGACGGTACCATCCGCCAGGGTCTGGTTGGTGCTGTGGACCTGGAACAGTACAGCTTTAAAAAAGGCAGCAAGCCCGCCATCCGCCCCAGCGAGAGCACAGTGGTGGCGCGCATCCCGCCCCGGCTCAAGATCCGCCGCGGGGCCCAGCTGGAAACCCCGCATGTGATGATGTTGGCCGACGATGAAGCCTGTACCCTGATTGAACCCATTGCCGCCCATAAGGCGGAGCTGCCGCTGCTGTATGATGGCGCGCTGATGCTGAACGGCGGCCACCTGGCCGGTTGGGCCGTGGAGGACCCCGCGCTGGTGGAGCAGATCAACACTGCGCTGGCAAACCTTGGCGATGCCGCTGCTTTTGCCGCACGCTGGCCTGCCGCAGCCGGCCAGCCCCCCATGACGCTGGCGGTTGGTGATGGCAACCATTCCCTTGCCACAGCAAAAGCCTATTGGGAAGAACTGAAACCCACCCTGCCGCCGGAACAGCAGCAGACCCACCCGGCGCGCTGGTGTCTGGCGGAAGTGTGCAACGTGCATTCCCCGGCGATTGAGATTGAGCCCATCCACCGTGTGCTGTTTGGCGTGGACGCCAACACCGTTGCCGCAGACTTTGGCAGCTGGTTGGAACAGCACGGCGCAGCCCTCCAGGGCGGCGACCAGCATATCGTGCTGGCCGGTGCCGGTGCAGAGATCACCTTTGACGCCGCCAACACCCCGGACCCGCTGGCCGTGGGCACCACGGAACATTTTATTGGGGATTATCTGGCCCAGAACCCCGGCGTGACGGTGGATTACATCCACGGTGCCGCGGCTGCCCGCGCCATGGCTGCAGACCCCGCCAAACCAGCCACAGCCCTGCTGATGCCGGACTTTGCCAAAGCAGACCTGTTCAAAGGTGTTGTGCTGGGCGGCGTGCTGCCGCGCAAGACTTTCAGCATGGGCCATGCCGAGGAAAAACGTTACTATAATGAATGCCGCAGTCTGACCATGCCGGACTGACGATACAGGGAGCCAATTATGCCGAACAACGAAAAAAACGCTGAGCCCGCCGTGCGCGATGCTCAGTCCACAGCAGCGCGCCGCCGTCGCCGCCGCCACACCCCCCATGGGGATGCCCCGGCCCAGAACCCCGCCCCACGGGCCCCACAGCCCAAAGATGCATCCCGCCCCTGCCCGCCCCGGCAGGCAGCCCCGAACAACCGCAGCAATGCGGCAAAGCCCGCTGCCCTCAAACCGGCCCAGCGCCCTGCACGCCCCAATAATGTCAATCAGGCCCGCCCTGTGGCTCCGCAGCTGAACGGCCAACCCCCGCGCGGGCAGCAAAAGCCGCAGCCCACCCCCCAGCCGCCGCGCC
>ERZ772831.3570-NODE-3570-length-10947-cov-23.089791_pt1 | contig 10947 bp, 10 predicted proteins | sample MGYA00580858_ERZ772831 | MGnify/ENA primary metagenome ERZ772831 (study PRJEB29015, sample SAMEA2737694) | human gut metagenome | biome: human gut; feature: human-associated habitat; material: faeces | place: China | collected 2012 ... | reverse complement strand
TACGATGCTGTAATTAATCATAGTCGTTTGTAGTATGTTTAGAGTCCTTTGTTTTACAACTCCCCAGAACACCCCGTTCCTGCCGTTTTCGAGGTCTTCATTGATGACCGGCGCCTGCCATCATTTATGACCCGTGTTGGTCTTAATAGAAGACCCGAGCAAGGCACAAAAGGCTGTTCTTTCGATTGCCGGTGCAAAGATACAACATTTTCGGGCAGAATGCAAGCTTTCACCCTAACTTTCTATGCGAGAAAGGCTATAAGTAGCTGTAATACAATAAGTTCTATTGATTTTCTATCTGAACTTTATTGCAAATAACAGAAAAACGCAGAAAAAATACAATGGAGAACAAAGAAAGGCAAAAGCGGTCATTTCCGGTCATGGTCATTTTCGGTCATTTTCAAAATGAGTTGGGTCATTTTGAGCTATAGTAAATATAAATATTATTTATATTATACTATAGATGACCTTTTCTCCCCCGAAACGAAAATGACCGGAAATGACCATGACCGAAAATGACCGGAATATAATCTTCATAGTGATGGGAGATAATAAATTGTTAAATGCGCTAAAGTGTTGGCTATTAATGTTATATATGATTTGTGTGTAGTCTTGCTATAATTGTGTATGTATAAAATAATCTACATTCATCAGGCTCATATTTGTACCTTATTGTTCTTCTTTTGCCCTTTTTCTACCTGTCATTTCTTCTATTTTTGTCAAAAATACCTACCTTTGGAGCATGATTTAGAGTCCGAGGAGGGGCATTTTACACCCTTAGGAGAGGGGGTAAAACATCTTCCTAACCTCCATATTTTGCATTTTTCCGTTAAATAACGTGATAAAATTCTTGGGTTTGCCAACTTTTTATTATCTTTGCTAGCAATTAACAAATTATTGACGTAGCAATAGTCTGGAAAGCTAGAAACTACATAATAACAATACTAAGATGAAAAGATATAACTTATTGTTATATAACTATTTAATTTGTATGTTTCGTGTATGAAGTAAAGTCTGTATGTTGGATTAAGGATGAAATATATATTTACATTGGAGATGCTTGAATCCGCTTTTTATGCATTCTCCCAATACCTGTTTTCAGCGATGAAAAACGGAAAAATTAGAGTTTTCTGATTACATAAACCCGTTTTTTAGCCCATGAATAGCCGATTTTGCCCTTTAATTCATGCCCTCATTGAGCAGCTGAATGAGGAATATCCATTAGCCACGATTCATGGGCACAATGAATTTGCCAACAAAGCCTGTCCCTGCTTTGATGTGAAGAAGGAGTGGGGCTAACAGATAGGGAACGCGCTGCGTTCCCTATTTATACTTATTTTCCGATGCAACATGTGAATGTTGCTGATAGTATAGCTCTCTCTTGGATTTTTGGCTAAATGATATGCTAAATAATAATAAAATTGCTGCAAAGTAAGTCTGTTTTCAAAATTTTCAATTATCTTTGCTGATAGCAATTAAAATAGATAAAAGATATTAATCGAATAAAAGTCGTGTTGGTTATCAATATGTAACCACCGATTTGTATTATCTAAAAACTAAGGATTATGGCAAAGATAAAAGTTGAAAATACAGAAATATCTGTTGTTAATGTTCAAAATGAGGATTATATCTCTCTGACAGATATGGCACATAGCCAAATGCAAGAGCATATTATTTTCAGATGGATGAGCCTCAAAAGTACAATAGAATACCTCGGTGAATGGGAAAAGCTATATAATCCGAATTTTAATTGTACCGAATTCGATACAATTAAAAATGCAGCAGGAAGCAACAACTTCGTACTTTCTGTAAAGGCATGGATTCAAAGAACAGGTGCAATAGGCATCATGGCAAAAGCTGGCCGATATGGTGGAACTTATGCTCATCGAGACATTGCGTACCACTTTGGAATGTGGATTAGTCCTCGTTTCCAACTTTTGTTGGTAAAAGAGTATCAACGTCTTAAAGCTGATGAGCAGAAACAATTGTCATGGTCTGCCAAGCGGGAACTATCAAAGATAAACTATCGCATTCACACGGATGCTATCAAAGTAAATCTCATTCCTGCGGAAGTGACTCGTGAGCAAGCTGCCATGAAATATGCTGATGAAGCGGATGTACTCAACATAGCCATGTTCGGCATGACTGCGAAACAATGGCGTGAGCAGAATCCCGACAAGAAAGGCAACATTCGTGACTATGCCAGTATTAATGAACTTATCTGTCTCTCAAATATGGAGAATCTCAACGCTGTATTTATCAATGATGGTATGGCGCAGTCTGAGCGACTTATCAAACTCAATCAGATTGCCATTCAGCAGATGAAAATTCTTGAAGATACAGGAGGAAGAAACTTATTAAAATAAAGATTAATTTGGCAATAAAGGATAAGGATGGAAATACGGTGGGATGCATTTTTTATCAGATGCATCCCCCTATGTAAATCCATATATTTCTTGTAGCGGCTTTAAACTTTGTCTTCTATCTTTGTGAATAGGCATTTCCCTTTTCTATAATCGTTGGGAGAAATTCTTTTTTTGTCATCAAATTCTAATTTATAGTCTTCAACATCCCATTCCCAAGCTTCTAGCATTACATAATGTTGGTCATATAGAATCCAAATGAGTTTATCCCAAAGATAATTCGTTGCTTTAGGAACCATTGTGACTTTACTTCCGGGCTTACCACTTGGTCTATTTGCTTTTACCTGGTATCTTTGATGATTAAAAACAAAATCTGCACCTTTACTTACTGCGGTTTTATCCTGCATGTAATCAGAATAATCACTTTCTGACATTCCAACTAACATCGCTGCATCAAATTCAGATATAACAGAAGTAATCTGTGGCGCAACACCATATTTTGATTGCCATTGCAAGGCAATCTCAACAAGTTTATCTCTTAACATAATAATCCATTTCTTGATATTTGCTATATATTAAAAAACAGCAAAATTATTTCCCGATGCAACATGTGGATGTTGCTGATAGTTAAGCTTTTATCTTTTAAACGGTACAACTACCCTTTTTACAAGTGCAGAGAAAATGGGTGACAAATGCAATGTGCTTGTTTTCAATGCCTTAACGGTAAAGTTGTACCGCTTTTTTTAGCCTCAAATTGTAAATCTCTGGAAACAAGTGCAAAGCACTGAATCCGAGCCGCTTCCGTCCTTTGTGTTACAGAACGCTTATCTTCGGGTGCAAAGGTACGACATAATCTTGGAATATAGATGGAATGATATGCTAAATAATAATAAAACTCAGTTGGTGGAATTTGTAATAGGTGTGAGCAGTTTGTTGTCTCTGTTTGATTTCAAAGCTTTTCATGATATGTTGGTGGAGAAAGCCTCTTTGTAGGGACGCTTCGATGCAATACCTCATCTTTCGATTCTAACACTTTAAGCATATTGTTGATAATCAAATTATAATCACGGATTTTGCATATAATCATAGCCGTGTGATTATGTGCAATATGTATGATTAGATAAATCCTGTTTCATGAAAATGCAAGAAAGGGTGCAAGAAAGAATTTAATAGATGAGGGGGGATATAGCTAAGTCAATTGCTTTTTCTCTTATGATGATGTACAGTGTTGATTATCAATGTATAATAATGGATTTTGCACGTAATAACAGGTATTATATTATGTGCAAAATATGATAAAATATCCTTTTGGATTATTTCTTTTATTGTCATTTTTGACATGAAAGATGGCACGAAAGGTGACATGAAAGAGTATAATTGCTCAACATTTAGAGATTTCCATTTAATCATGAAGGAAAGAATATAGGAAAGAGGGCAAAAATAAAGGAAAGGATGAAGGAAAGAAACGCATGTCGAACTATCCGAATTATTTCGATGGTTCAAATTATAATTCTCGAAAAGCCCCAAATATAAAGAGAGAAAACTGAGCATGCCAACCACGTGGTTGGGAATTACATGGTCTGTATAATGTGTTGGGTAATTGTTTATTTCTTATTTTATTTTGAATCTATTAGGAGGGCAGAATTGTCTAACTTGTAGAATTTATCAACAAGTTCGTTTCTATTTTTGATAAACTACAATCATATACGCAGAATGGGGGATTAGGGTAAGTTGAACTCGATTCAGGGTAAATATACCGAAAATGATTTATATTCATTTAATTGCTAAACTTCCATAAATATTTGGAGGCAATTTGATTTTGTGGATTATTTTTACTATATTTGCAAACAAAAAAGAAATATGGCTAATAAAGATTTAAATAAGTTGAAAGTTGTTCTTGCAGATAAAAAACGAACCAACAAATGGTTAGCAGAGCAACTTGGTAAAGATCAAACAACCATTTCTAAATGGTGTACTAATACTTCTCAACCAGATTTAGCAAGTTTGATGAAAATTTCAGAATTGCTTGAGGTTGATTTGACAGAATTGGTACGATTTGACAATAAGGTATAAAAGAATAATTAATGAATAAGATAAATTATAATACTGTTTTGGATTTGTTTTGTGGGTGTGGTGGCATCTCTTTAGGATTTGAAGAGGCTGGCTATCATGTCTTGTTAGGCATTGATATATGGAAAGATGCCTTGAAAACATATAAATTCAACCACAAGCAGAGCAAAATTCTATGTGCAGATATGGCATCATTGGACCCTTCAGAAGTAGAAAAGCTTTTAGATGGTCAGCAAGTTGATGTCATTATAGGAGGACCTCCTTGTCAAGGATTTTCTATAGCTGGTAAACGTATCGTTGACGATGAACGAAACCAATTGTATAAAGGCTTTGTGAGAATGGTGGAATATTTCAAACCACAGGCCTTTGTTATGGAGAACGTGCCAAATATTCTTTCTATGGGTGATGGTATTATTAAAGCGTCCATTATTGAGGACTTTCAATCGTTGGGCTATAACGTACAAACGAAAGTTTTGACTGCTTCTGACTATGGTGTGCCACAAAATCGCAGACGTGCGTTTTTTGTAGGTATGTTAAATGGTGCATTTGATTTTGAAATACCGGCTGTAGAACATAAAGTAACGACAAGTGAAGCGTTGTCTGATTTGCCTGAAGGAAGCTTGGAAGAAGGAGCCACCTACCCTATAGAAGCGCAATCAGAATATCAAAAACTTGAAAGACGCAATAGCTTAGGCGTTTATAACCATGAAATTACCATCCATAATGAGCAAACGAAACGAATAATTTCAATGGTTCCTGATGGTGGCAATTACAAAGATTTGCCTAAGGATTTGCAAGAGACAAGAAAAGTACATATCGCATGGACTCGGTTAAACAGTCTGCGCCCAAGTATAACGATAGACACGGGGCATAGACACCATTTCCATTATAAATGGAATAGAGTTCCTACAGTGAGAGAAAGTGCGAGAATACAGTCTTTCCCAGATAATTTCATCTTTTTGTGTAGTAAGACAAGTCAATATAAACAAGTAGGCAATGCTGTTCCACCATTAATGGCTCAAGCAATAGCTGAACATCTAAAAAAGAACTTATGGAAGAAAATAAAATAACATATTACCAGATACCTAATAAAGATTGGTATCGCATACACTTTGTGAGACCTCGGTTTAAGGGCAACATTGAGAATGTGCTACTCTATATGGCTAATGAGTGTTGCCGAATACCAAAGTGCTCATGTGAAGAATACAGCAAGAAATATTTTAATGCAATAAAGATGTTCCCAGGAAACATCGACGCAAAAAAGAAAACTCTTGACAACTGGCGAACAGAAATCCCTGCATTGTTTGGATTCTACACAGAAGACAAGCAGAATGATGTGACAGAGACATCTAAAATGGCTAAGTTTCTGCATGAAAATCAGGATTTGACACAATTTTTGCGTTTGTTCCTGTTCTCTTTTCAGTTTCCTGGTGGTCACATGAAATCAAATGATGTTAGAGACATAATTTCTCATCACATCAAGTTTAAACCAGCAAGAACAATTATTCAGGTTCTTATGGCTGGCAACGAAATTCTTAGCAATAGAAATGCCCAAAAAGAGATGTCTATCTCTGCCGAAGAAGCAACATATTGTATTTTCAATGACATTCGTGTAACAAGTGGTCAATTTTCTCCTAAAGAAATTGCAGAAACAATATTGGCTAATCGGAAAAACAAGGTAAGATATTATAATCCAGATGATCCAAGATGTCAATCATTGCGTGGTGAAGCACGAACTAAAGGCGATATGACAAGATACGCTGGCGACATATTAGATTATATGGAAATTGCCAATCTTCTGTCAAAGAATCACGGATATTTCACCTTAAAGAGCAACGAGTTCTCTATTTTAAAGACTTTTGCTGAAGATAAAAGTTGGTTTGACGGATACGATAAGTTCTATGGGCAGAAAGATATCGCGACTATAGAGTTGACAAGATTGGAGCCTTATTGGTTCGATTATGTAAACGATTCAATGAATCCTGAGTTGTTCAAGACTGACATTCGTTCTATTATTGAATGTGCAGGAGAAATAGATGTCGTTTTCGAGGATCGGATCAAGGAAGTTGTTTCTTCTAATGATAGAACAACAAAAGATATCGGAAACTTAGGAGAGGCTATAATTTGTGGTCATGAGAAAATGCGCTTAAAGATAAATGGATATGAGAAGTTCGTCCGTCTCGTACAAATTGTAGACAGCCCTGCTTACCACCCAGGTTTCGATATTGACAGCTATGAAGCAGATGGCACGGAAAATCATCGCTATATAGAAGTTAAAACCACTATCAGTAAGAAAAAGATTCAGATGTATGGATTCCATATGTCTTCAAACGAGTGGAATGTAGCAGGTACTATAAAAGAGCATTATTGCGTATATCGCCTTATGCTTAGTGAACAAGATAGAACACTCTTCGTTTTACGAAATCCTGTGGCATTATACAAATCAGATAAGATAGAAGCTGAATCTCGCAACGGAATGGAGATATCGTTCTCTTCAGAAATATTCAAACCAACAGAATTGTTGACATGGAAAGAATAAAAGTAGCATCACTTTTTTGTGGGTGTGGCGGAATGGATTTGGGTGTTGTCGGCGGTTTCTCGTTTCTTGGAAAAGAGTATGCAGAGAACCCCTTTGATATTGTCTATTCGGTAGACAATGATGAGTACTGCACCAAAATTTACAATGAGAACTTTAGCCACAAGTGCATTGTCAAGGATGTTAGAGAAATCAACATTGATGAAATGCCTCAGTTTGATATGTTAATAGGTGGGTTCCCATGCCAATCTTTCTCTATTTCTGCACAGAATCCTCCGCGTTTGGGCTATAAAGACGAAAGAGGTATGCTGTTCTTTGAGATGGTAAAAATCTTGAAAGCCCGGCAACCAAGATTTTTCATAGCAGAAAATGTAAAGGGAATCCTTTCTGCAAATAATGGTAAGGCTTTCCCAATGATAATTAAGGAGTTTGAGAATGCTGGCTATAAGGTTGTTCACAAATTGCTTAACGCTTCTGAGTATGGAGTGCCACAAAAGAGAGAACGTGTTATAATTGTTGGATTTCATAATGAAGAGGATTTTGTTAAATTCAAATATCCTCAGAAAGTCTATGCGTCTGAACGAAAAGTTCTTGGTGATGTTATAATGGAAGATGCCAACAAGGACGAGAAACTCTTCTTCAGTGAGAAGGCTGTTGCAGGAATGATGGCTGTTAGAGAGAAAATGAACAAGGGACGAGCTATGAATCTAAATGAGCCATGTAATACAGTAAGTGCTCATTTGGCTAAGGTTAGCTTGAACAGCACCGATCCTGTATTCATTGTGGATGGGCGGTACAGACGATTTTCTACAAGAGAGGCAGCTCGTATCCAATCGTTTCCTGACTCTTTTAGGCTTGATTCTGTTTCACAGGTTCGCCAATACAAGGCTATTGGAAATGCTGTTCCTCCAGTATTGATGTGGTATGTGGTAAGAGCTTTGCAAAAAGTAATGGCAGTACATGTATTAGATTTAAATGAAGTTAAGGTTGAATACCCGAACTGCATTGTAGACAATACTCGCTCTGCTACTTCATCGATACCGCAGTTGTCTATGGGTTTTGATACGTTTGATTCAAACAAAAACGTGCTTATAAGTTTGGTCAAGACTGACAACATGGAGCAGTATTTGGATCGCTCTGCTAAAGTATACTATACAGGTAAGAAATTTCCCTCAACTGTGGCATTGAATAAGCTATATTACTTTATGCCTTATTTTAAGAGAAAGGGAGTAAGAGATTTGTATATTATAAAAATAGCTCGGGTTGGTACAAAGAAAGAAGTTCATCCAGAATGTGCGGATGATGATTTCCGACTCGTGTTTGAGATACAATATGTAGGTCAACTTTTCAGTGATTACCAGCCTGTCCATCTGGATATTTGGCGAGCTTTCACGGATACAACTATAGAAGGGTTAATCAAATTAACAGAATCAAACAAGAAGGTGTGCTTTGCATAAGTACACCTTCTACATAATATAAATGGAGCTCATGAGTGAAACAGAAATTTATGATAGATTAAATGAACTTAGTTCTTATTTCTCATTTGGTCGAGTACTAGGATATATAGCGTTTTTTGAAACCATAGGAATTGAGTCTCAGCTAAAGCATGGACAGGATGCAAATAAAGATAGAATGTTGTCTTCTGAGTTAAATTTCTTAGCAGGTTTATGGATTCAGAATGTAGTGCTTGATAAAACATGGGACATAACACTTGATGATGATTTTACAAGAGAAGTATATAAATTGATGGATGATTTACATTCTTTGTATCTCCAAAAGAATGATTTATCTAATCAATTTGTTGAGGTGTTCTTCTATGAAGGAGATTTGGCTTATGACTGGCAATATGTTGATTTCGCCAGAAAAAAGTATAATATGCCACTCTTATATAATGTTCTGAAAAATGAATACCATTTTGATATAAATGTATTAACCAGTACATTAACAAAGTTGAAGTGCTGTATAGAGAAACAAATAAAAAGGCGTAGATCAGAAAAATGGAAACGCCATGAGTATATTTCACCCATGAATGCTTTTACAATTAAGCCCAATATTATTAAGAAGAAATTTAGTCCTGAAGAACAATCTGTTATTAAGGCTCTTTCTTTTGGATTGGAAGGTCAAATTGCAAAGAGAATTCGTAAAATTACAGATTTTAATAGTTATATTCAATATCCTATTATTGAATTGCCAAATAATAGGGGGTATTTTTGTGTAAATGAGAGTGCTATATCTGTTGCGATGAATGAAACGCCTTTTTATTGGTTACAAGATTCTCTTAGCTTTGGTAAGAAATTAGGAAGTATTCGTGGAGATATTGCAGAAAAACTGGTCTTAGAAATTGTACAACGTAGATTTCTAAAGAATGTTTATGCTCATATACCTATAACAAAGACGAAGTCTTCCAATATGATTACAGATATTGATGTGTTTTTCTCTTATAAGAATGCAGGGATTGTTTTTCAAGTAAAGAGTAAAAGATTAACGGAATTATCAAAACAAGGCGATGCTGCATCTATTGAGAATGACACAGAAAAAGCCATAATTGATGCCCATGAACAAGGATTGAAATGTGTAGAATGTATGTTAAATTCTACTGAGTATTATTCTTTAAGAAAACATGGCTTAGATTATGTGAAATCCTTAACTTTATATAATGTTTGCATTACGCTTGATGCTTTTCCTGGAATATCAACTCTCAGCTATTTGAAAACCTATCAGCAAATTTCACCAATAATAGCTATGTCGCTGTATGATTTAGATTCTATCTTTTACTTGTTTCAGCCAGAGCAGATTGTTGACTATTTCCATTTTCGGGAACTATGTATCAAAAATGCAATATATGGAATAAACGAGATTTATTATATTGGTGCTTATTTTGCAAAGGTAATGGGGTCTGGCATCAAACTTAACAATAATAAAATACCAAGAGAATATGCATTGTATGCAGATTATGTAATAAAAAAGAGTAAGATTGAAAAGTATGCAAATAAAGATGTGGATTGTGATTTGATAGAATTGCTAATTATGTTCCAACCCAAGGATCCGATAGAATGTAAATAAAGCTTTTAGAATTATATTAGTTGATATAGGGGAATGATTGTTGTACAAATGGTAATAATGATATAAACGTTAGGACGGAGAGTATAAACAAAACAGTATCAATTATTTTTATTGTAACTTGACACGGTTTAGTTTACACTCTCGTAAAATATGGGGATGCAAACCTTGACACAGTTTAAATTACACTACTTTTTTTGCTTTTTTCTCTAAAAGCATGATTGTACATACTTATCATGAATTGGGATTCAATATCTAAATTGTTGTATAATACTTTTACAGGTGGAAAACGCTCCATAAAATCCATAATGAAAACACTCAAAACAGAATTCATTTGCATAATAGCTGTTTCTTCTAACCCAATTATAGAACCATCTTTATAAGCATCTCTATATTGTATTAAACCTAAGTAAGAAGGATGAGCCATATTGCATGCATATTTATATAAGCCCTTAAGATAATCAGTACTTAAATTGCAATAGTTACGTATTTGATCCCAACCTTGCACACAAAACCAATAAATGCTGTGTCAAAAATTCTTTTTTAAACTGTTTCATATTGCGTATTATTAATCATTTGTGGCGCAAAAATAGGAAAAACTGCAGAAACTGACACGTGAGTCACGCGTGACTCACGTAAAACTTTTAGGAGCCTTTAACTAAAAAGCCCGATATTGAACATTTTTTCAATATCGGGCACCATGAAATGAATGCAATGGATTTATTTAAGAGAAATCTTATTTGCTGTCTCTCTTTTCTTTGCGTTCACGAGGTCGGCATATATCTGTGTTGTGCTTACATTCTTATGGGTAAGCATCTTCGAAACCGTGTAAATGTCTGTGCCTAAGGCGATTTGGATTGTTGCATACGAGTGCCGGAAGCAATGGAATGAAAATGGCTTGGTGATTCCTGCCTTCTT
>ERZ772831.3568-NODE-3568-length-10954-cov-33.588770_pt1 | contig 10954 bp, 8 predicted proteins | sample MGYA00580858_ERZ772831 | MGnify/ENA primary metagenome ERZ772831 (study PRJEB29015, sample SAMEA2737694) | human gut metagenome | biome: human gut; feature: human-associated habitat; material: faeces | place: China | collected 2012 ... | reverse complement strand
CAGCTGAAATAAATGGAATTATTCTTCCTAAGAATTCGTTAACTTCTTTGGAGGAAGTAGAAAGAAAAAGTCTTCCACCCGAAAGCAAAGCCTTGGATGATTTAGCTAGCTTTTATCGTATGGAATTAAGAACTCAAGCTGGTGCTAAGGCTTTTGAATACTTAAAAAATAGAAAGATGGATGACAGTGTGTTGGAACATTTTGGCATTGGATATGCTCCTAAAGACAACACTTTAGCAATCCGTACTCTTAGAGAAAAAAAAGGATATAGTATTGATGTCTTAGAAAAAGCCGGTATTCTTTCATCTAATTCAGAGACTTTGAAGGACCGCTATTCAGAAAGAATCATGTTTCCTTTAAAGGATAGTGATGGTCATGCGGTTGGATTCTCAGGAAGAAAATACTTGCCAGACGATCCGTCTACATCAAAATATATAAACTCGCCTGAAACTGATTTATTCAAGAAATCTACTCTTTTATATAATTTTGATAATGCTATTCAAACAGCCAAAAGAGATGGATATATTTACGTCACTGAAGGCTTCATGGATGTTATCGCTCTTTATAGAGCAGGAATAAATTCTGCCATCGCTTTGATGGGAACAAATGTTTCTGCCACCCATCTTCAAATGTTGAAAAAATTAAATGTTGAAGTAAGGCTTTCTTTAGATAGCGATGAACCTGGTCAAAACGCAACTAAGAAATGGTTGACGGCATTTACTAGTTCCGGAATAAAATTTAAAATCACACGCCCTTTTAATCTTGAAAAGGATGGAAAAGATGCCGATGAAGTCTTAGATAAATACGGCTCTGAGATTATGGTTTCCAAGATGAATGATTTGTTGGACCCTATAACTTATGCTGTTTTATGCTTAGATAAAAATAAAGGTGATTATATAAAAAATCTCGATACAGTCGTTAGTAGATTATCATCTAATTACTCTTATTTATCCATCACAGAAAGAGGATTGTTAGAGCAATTTCTTTCTAGCTGTACTGGTCTTTCAGCTTCATCGTTTCATGAAAGATTAGTGAAAGATAATAAATTGCCTTTTGAGGAAGTGGCTGAAACAAATAATCTTTCTTCTCCGATTTTATACACTTCCGAATCAGACAAGTTTAACGGACAAATAAATTTGAAATTGCTAGGAATTAAAAAGCAACGTGAATTTGGTGGAACATTGAGTGATAAAACGATGTATACAGAAGCACAAATTCTTGCTAGATTGCCATTATCTTACGATGCTGCAAAGCAATTAGAAGGAAGCAATTTCTGGTTTTATAACAAAGTTTATAGATTAATTTCTAATTATATTTTAAGCCAATATCATTATAGAGTAGACACATCAAATTTAGGACTTGATGGTGCTGAATTAGATAAAGCTAAAACTGATTTAGAATTCCATTTAGATCAATTGAATGAAGAAGGTGTTCAGAGTATATTGACCAAAGATGAGGTAGAAAGAGCTTTTGATTTTTTGAACTTGATGACTTCAGATGATTATAGAAATGACTCTTTTAAAGAACTCCTTGAGAATCATAGAAATTATGTTGATGATGAGAACATGTCTAAGAAAATTGGAAATGATTTGGATGCCTTAGCTGATTATAAGAGAAAGAAATTAGTTATAAGTGGAGTAAAAAAGAAGTCTAATTCTAAATAAGGGGTTTCTTAATATGGATAATAATATCAAAGATTATCAAGTGAAAAGGATTAAAGAATATAAAGAAACTGGCGATAAATCTATTCGCGATGAATTGATCAAGAATAACATACCATTAGTTAAATCTAGAATAACTAAATTGAAAGGAAATTATTTAACTAAAGATGATTATGATTGTTATTATATTTCTGGTTTGATTGGCTTATGGAAAGCTATAAATAGATATGACTACGATAGATTTTCCAATCAAAGTTTTTCTACATATGCAACTTATTTGATCGATAACGAAATCAATAATGTACCTAGTTCTTTTAGCACTACTACAAGAGGAAATGAGAAGAAAATAAAACAGATTAAGGCTGTAGAAAAAAGACTTTTAAGTCAATTGAATAGGCAACCATCAGACGAAGAGATAGCAAATGAAATAGGTGGAAAAATGACTCCTTCTATCGTACATAAAGCTAGGCTTATGGAAACTATGGTAACATCTTTGGATGATAGTAATTTATTTTCTGATGACTCTAATTTAAATGAATATAGCTATGAAAAAGATGATCCTGAGAAAAGTGCTATAAACAATATAGAAATAGAATCTTTGAATAAAGCGATTAATGAATTGGACGAAGCCGATCAGCTTATCGTTAAGGCCTATTTTGGATTAGGAAGTGAATTTGAAGGTAAAGAAATGACTTATGATGAAATAGCTTCCCTGTTGGTGAAAAAGAATCTAGTAAAAAAGCAGATGACTAAACAATCAATCTATGCCAGGTTAAGCCAAATTCTAGTTAAATTGAAGAGTTTAATGATGAATAATTAAGAATTCTAAAAATAATTTTTTACTTTTGTGTTTTCAAACACAAAATAAGAATGTGTAAGTAGTGGAGGTAATTAAATATGAGCGAAAAAACAACAAAGAAGTCTACTAAAAAAGAAAGCGTTGAAAAAATAGTTAATAATAAAGAGAAAGCAGTGAAAACAAAAAAAGCTTCTTCAGCAAAAAAAACTAGTGCAAATGCAAAGAAAGAAACCGTGAAGGAAGAAAAGACTACTACTGAAAAAGAAGGAGAGACTAAAGTTAAAGAGACAAAAAAAGCAAATAAATCTGCGAAGGCAACTAAGTCATCTTCTTCAAAAAGCAAAGAACATAAACCAACACCTGTCGAGGATGTAAATGAAGAAAAAAAGGGCATCGATAAAGAGAAGATTGAAGACGAGAAAGATACAGATTCCGATGATATTTTAGATCTTGATGATGTTGAGAAAAAATCTTCAACACCGAAAGGAAAAGGAAGCAAAAAGACTGTTTCCAATCTGATTAAAAGTGGAAAGCAATTATTGACATTGGATGATGTCAAGAAGGAAATTCTTGATATTGTTAATGCAGAAGGTTACATTAAGATTTCTAAAGTTGAAAATCTTTTAAATCATTTTGAATTGAGCGATGATGAAAATGATGATTTCTTCGATTGGCTTATGAACAATCCTGATAATCCTATTGAAGTCAGAAACGATGATGGAACACTTTATACCGGTGATGAGGATGATGAAGATATCGATGATGAAGATATCGAAGATTTAGATGAAGATGGGGATGATTTGGATGGTGAAGCTGAAGGCGACGCCGAACAAGATGTTACTTATCAATCTACAGTCAGCGATTACAATCCTGCTATTGATGTTAAAATTAACGATTCTGTAAAACAATACTTGAGAGAGATTGGACGTTATCCTGTTTTGACTTCTAAGGAACAAGAGCAAGAATTAGCAAAAAGAATCAAAGAAGGTGGCGAGGACGGACAAGATGCTAAGGATGAATTGACAAATTGCAATTTGAAGCTTGTTGTTTCTATTGCAAAGCATTACATCAAACGTGGTATGGATTTCCTCGATTTGATTCAAGAAGGTAATGTTGGTTTGATGAAAGCTGTAGATAAGTTTGACTATACCCGTGGATTTAAGTTCTCAACTTATGCTACATGGTGGATTAGACAAGCCATCACTCGTGCCTTGGCAGACCAAGCCAGAACTATAAGAATTCCTGTTCATATGGTCGAAACCATTAATAAAATTACAAAAGCTCAAAGAAGCCTTGTACAGAAGCTTAACAGAGATCCTACTGATGAAGAAATTTCGGATGAACTCAACGGTTTGTATACACCTGAAAGAATTAGAGAAATCAAGCAAATTGCACTTGATCCTCTTTCATTAGAGAAACCTGTTGGCGAAGAAGAAGATTCTCATGTCGGTGACTTTATTGAGGATAGAGACAACGTAACACCTGAGCAGTACGCAGAACATGATATGCTCAAGCAAAAGTTGAATGAAGTATTGAATGATCTCTCTGACAGAGAAAGAAGAGTTATTATGCTTCGTTATGGATTGGGCGAAGATGGAAAGACCCATACTCTTGAAGAAGTCGGAAAAGAATTTAATGTAACTAGAGAACGTATTCGTCAAATAGAAGCAAAAGCTATCAAAAAATTGAGACAGCCCAAACGTTCCAATGCTTTGAAGGACTTTAGAAATGTCGAATAGAATAAGTCTTTCAAAAAGACTTTCCAGAATTGCTTCTTTTGTTGAAGAAGGGGATATAGTTGCAGATATTGGAGCAGACCACGGCTATCTATCCATGTATTTAGCCCAAAAGTATAACCATAAAGGTTATGCTACTGAATATGGTAAGGGTCCTTTCTACAAACTGATAGATAACGTCGAAGAAAACAATCTTCAAAATCTTGTGGAATGCTATCAGGCTGACGGTCTGGAAGGATTAAGAGTAGATGTAAATACACTTATAATAGCTGGGATGGGTGGTCGAACCATAAAAGATATATTGTGTAGAAAGCCAAAAGATTTGGTTAATATAAATAAAATTATAGTCGAACCTCAAAGCGAAGCATTTTTAGTTAGAGATTCATTGATGGAGCGTGGATTCAAAATCGTTCACGAAGAATACTTGCTCGAAAAAGGCAAAGCCTATCCTTTAATTGTCGCTATAAAAGGTGCTGAAGAAAATCCCTATGAAGACTATGAATTAGAATTTGGTAGAATTTCATTAAAAAACAAAGATAAAGTTTTATTTGATTACTTGAATAGGACCAAAAATCTTCTATCTAAAGTAGAAGAAAATGGTCAATTAAATCCTAAGTCCAAAGTTGAACTTGAACTTTGCCGTAAGGCACTTAAGCAATATTGATGTTAGAAAATCCTGATGAAAGTCAGGATTTTTTCTTTATTTGTTATTTTTTCTTATCAATAAATTAAAACCAACATTAAATTTTCAAGTCTATAGAATAAAATCGAAATAGAGTGAAAACACACTTAATAGATTTATTGGAATCTATAAGGAGAATATCTATGGCTTTTGGTTTCATGGCGATTCACCGCCAAGAGTGGCTTGTCGATGAGATGATTACGTTAGCTAAAGGTGTTAAGAAAAATAACAATTCAAAGATTGAACAAGATATTTTGTTGTATAAACAAAGTCTCTTAGAATTGGCAAAGGATATTTCGAAATATGTATCTTTCGAAATGATAAAGAAAGATAAATACAGTTGTATAAAGATTGAAGATTTTATTCTTACTGGATATGAAGGGGTGATAATAGCCGCTAAGTATTACATTCCTAATCCTGTCTCAAGGTTTAAAACTTATGCTGAATATCTAGTGAGAAGTCGAATTTGCAAAACTGCTTATGCTTCTTCAAGCAAAGCATTAAAAATGCATCGTGATTCATTGTATTGCTATGAATCTATCGAAAGAATTTATTCTTATTTTAATGGTCACTCAATTATAGAAACGACTGATTACAATGGTTGCGATGATGAATTTCTATCAATTTTAATAAAAAGAAAAAAATTAATTTCTGCAATTTTATTATTGACTCAGGATGAAAGTTTCATTCTTCTTCATCTTTATGCTTTGTTCAATTACGACAAAATGACCGTATCGAAATTATCAAATATTTTAAAAATATCACCTGCTAAAGTGTTTAGAACAGCTGTTAAAGCCAAAGAAAAAGTTAAATCTATAATCTTAGCTAATAACGAATTATTGCTGAATTAAAATAATTCAAATCACAAAGATTCCAATAGTTCTTTTATTCCTAAGGCATCTTCTTTCAATGCTGAAGTGGAACTTATTAGAATTGCTCTTTTTATGTCTTTTAATAATGAAATATCTATATCTTCCTTTGATTCCACTAAAAGACTGGTTGAATTTGGATGTGTTTCTTTGCATCTTTTCAACAGTTCATTGGCGTTTGATGATGTTTTATCTCCAACTATGATAAAAGCTAAATTTTCTGATTGATCAATCCTATTAATGCAATCATATCGTCTCGATAAAAATGGACAGGGCTTTTCTAAAATTACGTTGTTTGGATGGAAAGTGTTTATGCGTTGGATTAATTTATCGAAAGGATAAAGAATTAAAGTTGACTGTCTAAAAACATAGACTTGTTTATCAGTTACTGGGTTAAATTCTAGAGAGTCAATTTCATCCTTTATAGATATAAAATTTAAGTAAGGATGATTTGCCATTGTAGCAACAGTTTCTTGATGTCCATCCTTTCCAACATAGTAAAGTATGGCTTCACTGTTTTTATTAGCTTTATTAATCGATGCGTATTTTGCCTTTAATAACGGGCAGAAGCTATCGAAATATTTAATGCCCTTTTCCTTCAGCAATGATTCTTGCTCAAAGGGGTGCCCGTGGGCTGAAAACATAATGATGGATTCATCCGGCAAATTATTGATGTCAGTCGAAGCGAAGGAAGCAAGAATCTCAGATCCTGTTTTTTCTTTTACCAAATCATTGGTTCTTTGGTTATGAACCATAGGGTGGGGAAAATAAATTTTTGAGCATGGGAAAGATCGATGAATATCTATGGCTTCATCGATGGCTCTTTCAACTCCGAAACAAGGCCCTAAATCTCCTAATATTGTTACTTTCATGAAATTTCCCTCTGACCATATTATAAACTCAAAAAGAAAACGATAACAGCACAAGAATAGTTTAAAAAATGATTAATTTAAAGTATAATTATTTAGCTTTTTTGGAGGGAAAAATGGAACTAAAAGATAAAATAGGAATCACTGATGGTTTTCCAAAAGAAGGCATTTCTTTCAAGGATGTCTCTCCTTTGTTTGCTGATGGACGTTATTTGAAATATACATTGGACAAAATGTCTGAAATTGCTGGAAATTTCCATCCGAGTATTGTTCTTGGACCTGAAGCTAGAGGTTTTCTCTTCGGACCTGCTATCGCTTATAGACTTGGTATTGGTTTTGTAATGGCTAGAAAGAAGGGTAAATTACCTGGCGAATTGATTTCTGTTAGCTATGGACTAGAGTATGGTTGTGATGAATTATTCATCGAAAAAGGTTTAATTAAGGAAGGCGACAGAGTCTTGATTGTCGATGATTTGATGGCTACAGGTGGTACTGCGTCTGCTTTAGTCAAATTAGTCAAAGATTTGAAAGCAACTCCTGTTTTGGTTGAGACATTGATAGAACTCACCGACTTCCATGGTCAAGATGATTTCAAGGATGTGCCCTTTGAAAGCATCATTAAATATCCCAGATGATTGAAAAGAATAAAGTCTATTCATTCGATGATTTGAAAGAAGCTTACGAATCCTATATCACCATACCCAAGGATAGAAAGCTAATTGAAGACGCCTATGCTTTTGCTGACAAAAAACATAAAGGTCAAGTAAGAAAAAGCGGAGACCCATACATAGTCCATCCGATAGCAGTGGCTTATTTTTTGGCAAAGCTTCATGCTGGACCTGAAACGATAGCAGCTGGTTTATTACACGATACTCAAGAAGATACTGGGACTAAAAACAGTGAGTTGTCGACTAGGTTTGGTCCGACTGTTGCAAGCTTAGTTGAGGCATTGACAAAGATTGCTGATGTCACTCATAGACATGATTTGCATATTATGGCTGAAGACCATAGGAAAATATTCGTCGCCATGGCCAAGGATGTCAGAGTCATAATCATAAAGTTGTGCGACCGTCTTCACAATATGTCCACTTTGGACTTCCAACCTAGAGCTAGCCAAATTAGAATCTCAAACGAAACGATGTATGTCTATGCACCTATTGCTCATAGACTTGGTTTATATAAGATTCAATTGGACTTGGAAGACATGTCATTGAATTATTTGAAGCCAGATGAATACAAACATATCCAGGATTTGCTCAATAGCAAACACGAGGATATGGAAGCTGCCACACAAAGATTCAAAAACAGATTAGATGATATTTTGTCTAAAACAAATATTCCATATACCATATCTGCGAGAGTGAAATCAATTTATTCAATATATAAAAAGATGTATGAGAAGAAACATGATTTCAACGAAATTTATGATTTGATGGCTTTGAGAATCATTACAGAGAATGAGAATCAGTGTTATGAAATACTCGGTTACATTCATGCGAATTTCAAACCCATACCTGGTAGGTTCAAGGATTATATTGCCATGCCTAAGCCTAACTTGTATCAATCTTTGCATACGACTGTATTGAATGATGACGGCTCTGTATTCGAAGTTCAAATAAGAACCAAAGACATGGATGAAACTGCAGAAGAGGGTGTTGCTGCTCATTGGCGTTATAAAGAGAACACTAATTACGATGCTAGAAGGGAACAAGAGGAGATCGAGAATCAATTACATTGGTTTAGAGATTTCGTTTCAATCACTTCTGAAAATGCAAAGGATGAATCTGCTCAAGAGTATGTTCATACGCTTCAACATGATATCTTCGATGCCAATGTATATGTATTTACTCCAATGGGAAAGGTTATTTGCTTGCCCTCCGGATCGACCCCTATCGACTTTGCTTATCGTATTCATACTCAAATTGGTGATTCACTTTCCGGAGCAAAAATAAACAAAGTCCTTGTTCCTATTGGAACACAACTTAAGACTGGCGATATTTGTGAAATCCTGACCTCGAAAGACGCACATCCTAATCAAGCTTGGCTAAACCAATGCAAGTCTTCGTTTGCAAGAACTAGGATTAGAAAATATCTCATGAAGATGAATGAAGACTTTGTGAGAAAAGACAATATCTCTAAAGGAAAGCAATCGTTGATTGATTCCTTTCATGAAAGAAAGTTGAATGTAGATGTCGATCAAATTGTGAATAAGGATTTGATAAATCATTTTGGATGCGATGATGAAGATTCGTTCTACCTGCAAATGTTGGGAAAGAAAATCACTCCGCAGCAAATTGTCGATTATCTCGGCTTGAAGAAAGACGCTCAAACTCTTGAACAAGAAATTGCCTCAAATAACACCAGGCATCAAATAGCCAATAAAAAGGTTGAAGATGTAGTTTTGCTTGAAAATGGTGATAGAGCAATGATGACACTAGCAGCTTGCTGTAGGCCAATTCCCGGAGATGATATTGTTGGATATATCACCAAAGGAAATGGAATCAAGGTCCATAGAACTGACTGCCCGAATATAAAGAATGAAAAGGAAAGACTAGTAAAAGTTATTTGGAATGATTTTGCACCTAGGACTACTCATCCCGTCGATTTGGCTGTCATTTGTCAAGATAGACCTGGCTTATTGGTCGATGTTATGAATACATTATCTTTATCCAAGGTCAATGCATTGAATTTGAATGCTAAATTGAGACCTGAACAGCAAAAATGCATAATATCCTTGACCATTGCCGTCTATTCCCAAAAGGATTTGGAATTAGCTACCAAGTACTTATTAGGAATTAAGAATGTATTAGAAGTTAATCGTGTGATACATTAGTATCCGCAAAATTTATTAGGAGGAAATATGGGAAATCAAATATATACAAAACCCCGTGGAACTGTCGACTTTATGGGTGATAGTGCTTCTCGTTATCTAGATATGGTTTCTACCTTGAGTCAAATGGCAGAAGAATATGGAGCTAAAGCTATAATCACCCCTACATTCGAGGAAACTTCATTGTTCGTAAGAGGTGTGGGTAGTTCTTCTGATATCGTTAGAAAGCAGACTTTCGATTTGGCCAATAAAGGTTCTGCTAAGGACTACACCTTAAGGCCTGAATTTACAGCTGGAGTTGTTCGTGCTTTGATTGAAAACAAGATTTACGCAGTTCCTGATACTCCTATTAGATATTACTATTATGGTAGTGTCTTCAGATACGAAAGACCTGGAACTGGTAGACTAAGAGAATTTAGACAATTTGGTGTTGAATTCTTTGATAAAACCCTTGATTTTAACGCTCAAGATGAAGTTATTCTTCTTGCCTATAGAGGTGCCAAAAAGATACTTGGTAGAGACTTGATGGTGACATTGAACTATCTAGGTGGAGACCAAGCCAGAACCAATTATAGGAAAGCCTTGACCGATTATTTTGGCCAGTATGTCGAAAATATGTGTGAGGATTGTAAGGATAGATTCAAATTGAATCCTTTAAGAATTCTTGATTGCAAAGTCGAAGCTGATCAAGAATTGGTTAAGGATGCACCTAAGATTGAAGATTACCTGAGTGAAGAAGATAAACAAGAATTTGCTTCGATTCTAAATATACTCAAGGAATTGAATATCCCTTATCAAGTTTCAGATAGAATGGTTAGAGGATTGGATTATTACACCGGCACAGTCTTTGAGATCGAGGATGCCTCTCACCCAGAGTTAGGTGCATTGGGAGGCGGTGGAAAATATTCCGGTCTTGTAGAACAATTGGGAGGACCTGCTTTGGAAGGAATTGGTTTCTCCTATGGAATTGATAGATTGTTATCTGCATCGGTAGATTCATTTGCAGGAAAACAGGTATTCCCCGAATACTTCGTCTTGCCTATGGGCAAGGAAAAAGAATGTCAGGAGAAAGCTTCAATCATTGCTGAAAAGTTACGTGAGAAAGGTCATTCTGCTGTTATTCCATCTTTGTCTAAATCTATCGGTGGTGCATTCAAGATGGCCGATAGATTAAAGGCAAGCAAGGTATTGTTAGTCAATTCTGATTTGACTTTGGAAGTAAAAGATATGGAAAAACGTGAGCAGACTAAAGTAGAGGAAGAAAAATTGCTTAAGTAAAAAGAGGGCATTAAAAATGTTAAGAGATACAACTTGTGGTGAATTAAGAATTGAAAATGTAGGAAAAGAAGTCGAACTTTGTGGTTGGGTTAGCAAAATAAGAAATCTCGGAGCTTTATGCTTTGTCGATTTGAGAGATACATATGGTATAACTCAAATCAATATCGACCCTACTTACTTTGAAGAAAACAAGCTTCACAACGAATATTGTATTCAAGTTAAAGGAATTG
>ERZ772831.3562-NODE-3562-length-10970-cov-4.461292_pt1 | contig 10970 bp, 7 predicted proteins | sample MGYA00580858_ERZ772831 | MGnify/ENA primary metagenome ERZ772831 (study PRJEB29015, sample SAMEA2737694) | human gut metagenome | biome: human gut; feature: human-associated habitat; material: faeces | place: China | collected 2012 ... | reverse complement strand
GGTGCGGCAGTCGGGGCACCAGTAGACAGGCTTCAGACCCTTGTAGATATAGCCCTTCTTGGCCATCTCGCCGAAGATCTCGATCTGACGGGCCTCAAACTCGGGCTTGAGGGTCAGATAGGGATGCTCAAAATCGCCGATAACGCCCAGACGCTTGAACTGGTCGCTCATGATGTCGATGTGCTCGGTGGCGAACTTCTCGCAGATCTGGCGCAGCTCGAGCTTAGAGATGTCCTTCTTCTTCTCGCCGACGGAGGACAGGGCCTTCAGCTCAATGGGCAGGCCGTGGGTATCAAAGCCGGGTACATAGGGAGCCTGGAAGCCCTCCATGTTCTTCTCACGGATGATGATGTCCTTGATGATCTTGTTCAGCGCGGTACCCATGTGGATATTGCCGTTGGCATACGGAGGGCCATCGTGCAGGATGAACTGAGGTTTGCCCTCGTTGTGCTTCATGAGCTGGTTGTACAGGTCGTTGTCGTCCCAATCCTTGAGCATGACCGGTTCCTTCTTGGGCAGGCCGGCGCGCATCTCAAACAGGGTCTTGGGCAGGTTCAGAGTACTGTCGTACTGAGACTTATTCTTAGCCACTGGTTTTACACTCTCCTCTATTGGTTTTGCAATCGCAAACAGCGCAGTTACGCGCTTATTTTATCAAAACAGCTTTACGGCACACAAATGATGCCTTGCTGTCGATGCTTAGGGAATTATTCGCTGAAGTTCACGCCCTGAAAGGCAGCGTTGGGGTCTGCCGGGGGCGGGTCGAGCTTGAGCTGAGATTCGTCCTTCTCCCAGAAGTCCTCGCTGGCCTTCTCGGGGGCGGCGTCTTCCGTCTCGGCAGCGTCCGCAGCGGGCGCTGCTTCCTCGGTGGTATCGGCATCCTCGGTTTCGGGCAGCTCAGCCTCGGCATCCTGTGCGGGGGCTTCCTCCTTCTGCTGGAACTCCGGCAGACGGCTCAGGGACTCCACATGGGTGCGGTAAAGGTTCAGCACGTCGGACTTGAAGCGGGTGACCTCGAGACGAACGCGGTCATACTCGCGCTCTTCGGCCAGCTTTTTGTCGTTGGCGTCACTGATGATCTCGTCGGCGCGGTCGCTGGCCTTCTGCAGCAGCTCGTTGGCATCCCGGATGATGTCGTCGCCGCGCAAATTTGCACGGTGCAGGATGTCTTCGGCCTTCTGGTTGGCCTCGCGGATGACGTTTTCGCCCATGCGCTGCGCATTGATGAGGGCGCTCTTGAGCATATCGCCGTCTGCCTCATAGCTCTGCATATTGCGGCGCAGGGTCTCGTTCTCGGCAGTCAGGTCGGCTACCTGCTTGCGCAGAGTTTCCATCTGCTCCGCATCCTGCTCGAGCTGCTGTTCTACCTTATCCAGAAAGTGGTCAACATCCTCGGTACGGTAGCCGCGGAGGTTCTTTTCGAATTGGACAGAGCGCACGTCCTGCGGTGTCAGCATAATGATCTCCTCCATTTTATCCAGTTGTCCTTCTCAATACTGGAAGAACTCAATGATTTGTCGGTCTTTTTTGCTCTTGCCCGGCAGAGCTGTGAGGCGGAAGCGCCCTTTGCCCCGCACTGTGAACACATCAGATTCGTATACCGGCGCATGGGCGCTGGAAACAGGCAGATGGTTGATCTCTACCCTTCCCGCTGCCACAAGCTCTGCGGCCATGCCCCGGCTGCACCGCAGCATGGCGGCAAGTACGGCATCCAGACGCAGCGACGATACGGTCGCGGTCTGTAACCGGCGCTCTGCCTGTGCAAACTCCGGTACTTCGTCCAGCGCCAGCTGCTGAGCCGTCACCTCGGTGCGGCCCACACTGCGCAGCTCCTGACAGATAAGGGCTGCAGCAGGCTCCAACGCGAACAGATAAGCGGTACCCGGCTCCTCCGGCGGCAGGACGATGTCGCCCAGCGCCTCGCGGCGAAGCTCAAGTCCCATCAGACTGCCCAGATAATCCTTATGGAGGGGCAGCTGCGCCCCGGCCAGCGCACGGCACCTGAGCCGGACGCAGCAGACAGGGCTTGCAGGATAGCATTCTTCCGGCTCGAGGCAGAGCACCCGGCGCTCGGCGTCGGGCCAGCCGCCCTCGAAGCGGCAGCTTTCCTCCGGCGCACCGGCACGGTTGAGTGCCGCCTGCGCCAGCTGCTGTTCCCTGTCGCTCAGGAACGCCGAATAACGGGCGATGCCCCGGCCAAAAGCGGCGCGGGCCAGGTCCTCGACATGACGCATGAGGAAGCGTTCCTCATCGTTCTGCGCTGGGACGAAGCCCCGCACGGCGCTTTGCTGGGTATCAATAGAACGCGCCATTGTTCTCCAGCTCGTCCAGCAGGTCGCCCATGATGTCTACATTGTAGGGAGTAATAATGAAGGTGCTGTTGGCCACCCGCTTGATCTGGCCGTTGTTGGCGTAGGCCACACCAGAGAGGAAGTCCACCAGACGGCGGGAAACTTCCTTGTTGGTGGATTCCAGATTCAGCACGACGGTGCGCTTGTTGTTCAGGTGGTCTGCAATCGTGCTGGCATCCTCGAAGTGCTCGGGCTTGACCAGAACGACCTTGAGCTGGGTGGTAGCATGGATGTTGACCACCTTGCCGTTCCGCTTGGGAGCCGCACCCGCTTCGGGCTCATCCTCTTCCTCGTCGCCTGCGACGCCGAGACCACTGTTGTTATTCACCATCTGAGGACCGTCGTCCATGTACTGATCGTCGTAATCGTCCTCACTGCCGAAAAGCCCTTTTTTCAGGCTGTCCACAAAAGACATAGAAACTTGCTCCTTTCATTCGGGCAGCTCACGCTGCCTGGCACCCCTTTGTGAAAAAGAGTTGCTAATAGCTTTTTCTATTATCTGATTTTTTGCGTCAGATGTCAATAACTACAAAAGCTTTCCATCATACAAATTTTGTCCGGAGACGATGATCTCGTCGTAAAGTCGGACTTCGCTGACGGTTTTTGTCTTATCCGAGCTGCTGGGCATGACGATGCGGTACTCGCCGTCCGTCACCAGCGGATGGTCATTATCCACGGGGTCGATCTTGCAGAAACGGGCAAGATTGCCGTATTTGACATAGACGCCCGGGATATAGTTCTCGCCCTGTGTCTCAGACTCGGTACCATCCTCTTTCAGATAATGGATAGCGTCGATGGGAACACGCAGGCCGGTGGTCTCGCCCACGATGATCTGGGCGCTGGCCCGGTTGAGCCGCAGCACATCGCCGTTGATGATCTCGCAGGTGATGACAAAGCGGGCCAGACCGGTCGCTTCGTCGATGGTCACCTCGGAGACGGAGGCTTTGAGGGGCGTTTCCATCTGGCCGGGGAACTTTATCTTCACCGAGCGGGTCAGGGGCTTGCCGTTGTCACCCAGCAGTTTTTCCCCTTCCTTGGCCGAACAGAGGCCGACGTACCGCCACGCAAAGCCCGAGACGATCTTGCCCGCGCAGCCGTCCAGCGGCAGTTCAGGGTCAGAGTTCAGATACGCCTGCAGGTCGGTGGTGTTCAGTGCGAGGATGTCGTCTGCCCCGGCGTTGATCCGCCCGGTGGCAGAGCTGCGGATGAAGTAACCCGTCTGAGGGGCGGTGATTTGGGTAGGCCCTCCCAGCTGGGCCTGCACCTGTGCCGACTGCTCGGTGAGGGAGGCGATCTGGGCCGAGAAGTCCGAGACTTCACCGGTGATGACCCAGAGCTTGTTCTGAGCGAGGATGTAGTTTTCTTCGCCCTGGGCTGTCTCGTCGTAGGCAGAGCTGTCCAGCGCATCCATCATATCATAAAGCGCGGAAGCCCGCTCTTTTTTCAGGGAATCCAGCTGGGTGGCGGTGGTATTCTGAGAGCGCTGCAGAAGCTCGATCTGGTCGTTCAGGCTGGTGAGCTGCTGGCGGAGGCCCGCCTGTTCCGGGCTGCTGTAGATCTCCGCTACCGCAGCCCCTGCCGAGACGCGCTCGCCGTCGGCCGCGAGATAGCCCAGCGTTCCGCCGCCGGGAACATAGACCTCATCGAAGAGGAGAACTCCGTCGGCGTCCACCGTATCCGCCACGGTGGCAAGAAGCGCCGTCTCGTAGGTGTTGGGCGGAAAGAGCACCTGCAGGGCCTGATAGCCCACATAGATGCCCGCCAGCACCACGACGGCGATGACGAAGCCTGCCAGCTTGCCCAAAGCGCTGGACGCGCCGGAATCAGAGCGTGGTCTATCCATCATAAAGGTCACCCTTTCGCTAAAAATTCTTGAGTCAGCTGCACGGTCCGGGCTGTAACGTCCGGCGCAGAGGCGTCCAGCCAGACCACGCCGTCCATATGGCGGAACCAGGTCAGCTGGCGTTTGGCGTAGTTGCGGGAGGCCTGCTTGAGCTTTTCGGCGCAGGCATCCAGCGGGGCCGTCCCCTCAAAATAGGAGAAGAACTCCTTGTAGCCGATGGCCTGCGCTGCCGTGCGGTAGGTCTGGCGGTGGTCATAGACCCACTTTGCCTCATCGAGGAGGCCGATGTCCAGCATCTTGTCCACCCGCAGGTCGATACGGCGGTAGAGCTGGGCGCGGTCAGGAAAGTCCAGCCCCAGCACCAGCGAACGATAGGGCCGCTCCGGCGGGAGTGACTGGGCCTTTTGCTCGCTCAGACGCTTGCCGGTGGCACGGAAATGTTCCAGCGCCCGCAGGACCCGCACCTGATTGTTCGGATGGATGGCGGCTGCGGCTTCCGGGTCGGCAGCCTGCAGCTCTTTGTACATGGACTCCGGGCCTTTTTCAGCCAGCTCAGCGGCCAGCTGTTCCCGCAGGCCATCCGGCGTCTTTTCGGCGGCAAAGCGGACACCGTACAAAAAGCTCTGGACATAGAGACCCGTGCCTCCCACGAGGATGGGCAGACGGCCCCGGGCGGAAATGTCAGCCTCGAGCTTTCCGGCCAACGTCACGAAATCCGCCACGCTGAAGGGCTCATCCGGCTCCAGAATATCCACCGCATGGTGCGGGATACCGTGGGTCTCATCAGGCGCGACCTTCGCCGTACCGACGTCTAATCCTTTATAGATCTGCATCGAGTCGGCGCTGATGACTTCGCCCTCGAAAGCTTCGGCCAGCGCCACGCCGAGAGCGGTCTTGCCAGTGGCAGTGGGGCCGACGACGGCCAGCACCGGATGCTTCTGATTTTTATCACACGATTCGGCCAAACTGCTTTTCCAGCTCCTTTCGGGTGAGTTTGAGAACGCAGGGGCGCCCATGGGGGCAGAAGGGCGGCACTTCGCCGGAGAGAATTTTTTCGGCCAGCGCCATCAGCTCCTGCGGCGAGGTGTGATCGCCCGCCTTGATGGCGGCGCGGCAGGAGATGGAATGGAGCACCCACTCTGTCCGCTCGTTCAAAGCGTCGCGGCTGCCGTGGGCCAGCTTTGCCGCCAGCTCGACCAACAAATCTTCGGCACTGCTCTGCTCCACATCAGCAGGGACCGAGCGCAGGCAGACCGAGCTGCCGCCGAAATCGCTCACCTCGAGGCCGGCGCTTTCCAGCAGATCGAGGTTGGCCAGCAGAGCGGTCTTTTCCTCGGCGGAGAGCTCCACCACCAGCGGCTCCAAGAGAAGCTGACTGGGGACATCGCCGTAGTGGGCGGCCAGTTTCTCGAAGAGCTGGCGCTCATGGGCGGCGTGCTTGTCAATGATGCAGATCTCGTCGCCCCGCTCCGCGAGGATATAGGTGCGGAAGATCTCGCCCACATACCGCAGAGGCTCCGGGCCATCCTGAACGTCAAAGCCCAGCTGCTCCGGGGCTGCGCTCTGCTGAGGTTCATCCGAAGCCTCCGGCAGCGGCGGACGCTCCGGTTCATCCGGGGCAGGCTCCCACGCGGCCATGTGATCGCGGGTGACATCCGGCAGGTCGATGTCTGCCTCGATGTCCAGCTGTGACTCACTGGATGCAGCCCGGAAGGGCGGCGGCTCAAGGACACTTTCCTTCTGCGGCGGCTCAGGACTGTGAAGGGCAGCGTTCATCGGAAGAGGCTCGAAGGCCGCAACCGTTGTCCATGTGTGTTCCGATGCCGGCGCAGCCTTTTCCGGGGCTTTTACGGGCAGCGGGAGGATGTCCCGCTCCGGGGCAGAGGGCTGTGTCGTGCGGGGTGTCACAGACGCTGCCGGTGCCGCTGGGCGGAGAGGTTTTTCCTCCGGGTGCGGCAGGCTTCCCGGCTCTGCCTGACCCGAAATCACCGCTGAAAGTCCTGTAAAGCTATTATTCTTTACAGTATTTTCTTCTTTATTTCCGCTATTTTCATGTTTGTTGGATACATCGTTCTCTTTCTCACTGTCAAAGACGAACTGTCTCTCCCCTGTACCAGGCTGGCTCAGCGCCAGCTTGACAGCATGGTAGATGAGGTCGAAGATGTCGTTTTCCCGGGCAAAGCGGACTTCTGTTTTTGCCGGATGAACGTTGACATCCACAAGGTCGGCAGGCATCTCAAGAAGCAAGATTCCTCCAGGAAACTTGCCCTGCATCGTGGTACCCTTGAACGCCATCTCCATGCCCGCCATCATGGTGCGGTTGCGGACATAGCGGCCATTGATATAGAAATACTGCATACTGCGGCTGGCGCGGCAGCTGCGGGGCTGGGTGATGAGCCCCCAGACCCGGTAAACACCCTCACGGTTATCAACCTCCACGAGGTCACGGCTGAACTCCCGGCCCAGCACGGCATAAGCCGCGCTGCGGAGCTGGCCGTCACCGGGGGTGACATACTGCAGTTTGCCTTCGCGGATGAACTTGAAGCTCACCTCGGGGTGGCTCAGGGCCACATGGCCCACGATGTCGGCCACGAAAGTACCCTCGCTGGAATCCTTTTTGAGGAATTTCATCCGGGCAGGAGTATTGAAAAAGAGGTCACAGACCCGGATGGTGGTGCCGACGCCTCGCGCACCCGGCTCGATGGGCTGCTCTTCCCCGCCCTCGATACGGTAGAGGGAAGCGCACTCGTCGGCCTCGGTGCGGGTGAGCACTTCGACGCGGGCCACGCTGGCGATAGAGGCCAACGCTTCGCCGCGGAAGCCCAGCGTGTGGATGCTGGTGAGGTCGTCTTCCGTCCGAATCTTGCTGGTGGCATGGCGGATGAAAGCCGTGGGGATGTATTTTGCCTCGATGCCGGTGCCGTTGTCGCTGATTTCAATCAGACGGACACCGCCCGACTCAATCGAGACGGTGATTTGAGACGCACCGGCGTCGATGGAGTTTTCCAGAAGCTCCTTGACGACCGATGCGGGCCGCTCAACCACCTCACCGGCGGCGATAAGTTCTGCCGTGTGCTTGTCGAGAACGTGTATCTCTGCCATTCGTTTCCCTCCGTTTCAAATAAAATCAGCCATTCAGGCTGCCGCTCAGGGTCTTTTTCAGCTCATACAGGAAGTTCAGTGCCTCGATGGGGGTCAGGGTCTCAACGTCCAGCGCCTCGAGCTTTTCCATCATCTCGCTGGGGACGGCAGGCGAAGAATACTCCTGCAGGGCGTCAAAATCCATCTGCTCCACCTTGTTCTTCGGGGCAGACGCTTCCAGAGTGCGCAGCACCTCGTGGGCGCGGCGCGTCACGGTGCCGGGCAGACCGGCCAGCTTCGCCACCTCGATGCCGTAGCTGTCGTCGGCCGGGCCGCGAATGATGCGGCGGAGGAAAGTGATGTCCTCTCCCCTCTTTTTGACCGCGATATTGTAGTTTTTGACACCCTCAATGGCCCCTTCCAGGTCAGTCAGCTCGTGGTAATGGGTGGCGAAGAGGGTCTTACAGCCGAGGCCCTTGGCCGGGTCGGAGATGTGCTCCACGACGGCCCGGGCGATGCTCATGCCGTCGAAAGTAGAGGTGCCGCGGCCAATTTCGTCCAGCACAACGAGGCTCTTGGGTGTGGCGTTCTTGAGAATTTCGGCCACCTCGGTCATCTCGACCATGAAGGTGGACTGGCCGGCGGCAAGGTCGTCCGATGCGCCAATGCGGGTAAAGATGGCATCCACGACGCCCACATGACAGCTGGACGCTGGAACGAAGGAGCCGATCTGTGCCATCAGAGCGATAAGGGCGTTCTGGCGCATATACGTCGATTTGCCTGCCATATTCGGGCCAGTGATGATGAGACAGCGGTCAGTGGTGCAGTTGAGCCTGGTATCGTTGGGGACGAAGAGGCTGCCTTTCAGCATCTGCTCGACCACCGGGTGGCGGCCCTCGGTGATGGTCAGCTCGTCGCTGTCGTCCACCACAGGGCGGCAGTAGTTGTTTTCAGCGGCCACCTGCGCCAGCGCCGCCAGCACGTCCAGCTCGGCCACAGCATTTGCCGTCCGCTGGATGCGGTCGAGCTGACCGCCGATAGTTTCCAGCAGTTCCGAGAAGAGCCGGTGCTCCAGCGCAATGAGACGCTCATGCGCACCTAAAATCTTGCTTTCCAGCTCTTTCAGCTCCTGGGTGATATAGCGCTCACCGGAGGTGAGGGTCTGCTTGCGGATGTAGGTCTCAGGAACCATGGATTTATAGGAGTTGCTGACTTCGATGTAGTAGCCGAAGACGTGATTGTAGCCGATTTTCAGCTTGGGGATGCCGGTCTCCTGCCGCAGGCGCGTTTCCAGCTGGGCGAGGACGCCCTTGGTGTTGTCCCGGATGGAGCGCAGCTCATCCACCTCGGAGTGGTAGCCTTTGGCGATGACGCCGCCGTCCTTGAGGGTGGAGGGCGCTTCCGGGTCGATGGCGGCGAGGATGGCCGTCTTCACATCGTCCAGCAGGTCGATTTGTCCCGCAAGCGCAGTCAACTCCGGGCAGCTGCAGCTCTCGGCCTGCGCCCGCAGTTCCGGCAGGCGCTCACAGGTCTGGGCCATCGTGTAGATCTCCTTGGGGGTGGCGGAACCGTAGACCGCGCGGGTCATCAGGCGCTCGAGGTCGGCGATGTAGTGGAGCTGTTCGATCAAATCGCCCCGCTGCATGGTCTGGTTCACAAGGCTTTCCACCGCGTTGAGGCGGCGGTTGATGGCGGCGCTGGAAATGAGCGGCTGCTCGATCCAGCTGCGGAGCATCCGCTTGCCCATGGCGGTGCTGGTCTTGTCCAGCACCCAGAGCAGCGTTCCCCGCTTTTCGCGGCCCCGCAGCGTCTCGGTGAGCTCGAGGTTGGCCCGGGTGACCTGCGACAGCCGCATGAACTGGGCTTCATTATACGTGATGACCGTTTTCAGGCGCTCGACGCCTTTAATTTGCGTATCATGGAGATATTCCAGCAGCGCGGCCATTGCAAAGCGGACAAGGCCGTCTTCTGTGATACCGGTCTTTGCGGCCCAGTCGCGGCCAAACTGGTTCTCGAGGGAGATGGCCACGAGGCCCGGGGCGTACCGCTCCTCTTCCACCAGCTCGACGGCGCAGTTCATATTCTTTTTGATGTAGGCAGTGATCTCCCGGCAGTCCAGCAGGCCCGGATTCATCAGCACCTCGCTGGGGTTGTAGCGGCAGAGTTCCGCAATGACCGCCGGGGCGATCTTCTCCCGCTTGAGCTCTGTGATATGGGCCGTGCCGGTGGAAACGTCCGCGAAGCAGAGACCTGCCGCGCCGCCTTTCAAGAAAATACTCGCAATATAGTTGTTTTTGTCATCCTGAAGCATACTGCTCTCAATGACGGTTCCAGGCGTGACCACGCGGATGATGTCGCGCTTGACGAGGCCCTTGGCCTTTGCCGGGTCTTCCACCTGCTCACAGATGGCGACCTTATAGCCCTTCGAGATGAGGCGGGCCACATAGCCCTCGTAGCTGTGGAACGGTACGCCGCACATGGGTGCGCGCTCTTCAAGGCCGCACTGCTTGCCCGTGAGGGTCAGATCCAACTCCCGCGAAGCTGTGAGCGCATCGTCGAAGAACATCTCGTAGAAGTCACCGATGCGGTAGAATAGAATCTCATCCTTATGTTGTTTTTTGATTTCCAGATATTGCTGCATCATGGGCGAAAGCTCTGCCATGACTGTTCACCTTCCTCCCCTAGTTGTCGGTTTGCCATCCAAAACCGCCTGTTGCAAGCAAAACGCGGCCCTGCATTGCACAGCCGCGTTTTGTGTTTCATGGTTTAAGCCTTAGTGGCAGCCGCCGCAGGTGGAGCAGCTACCGGTGCAGGAAGCGGAAGGCTCCTGCACGGTCATGGGGTCGCCGCCGTTCATTGCAGTGTTGATGATGGCGTCGATATAGTTCACGAGGGCCTCACAGTCGCGCTTTGCCTCGTTGTAGGCCACCATGCCGTCATCGGCCATAATCTTGCCGTAGAGGTCGTTCACCTTCTGGTTCAGCTCGGCGATGCGCTCATCGCTGCGCTCGGGCTTGCCGATCTCGTTGTTCAGATCCATGCGGGCCAGATTGAACTCACCGATGAGGTTCTGCAGTTCCTCGTCCTTGTCGTTCATCTTGCGGGCCTGGTCCATAGCCAGATAGCGGGAGTCGGTCTGAAGTGCCATGGCGGCACGCTTGAAAAGGTCGATGCAATCCATTGTAATAGTCTCCTTTTATCGTTCCTGTGTTATATATTAGGATGGTGTATCCAGAATATCATTATTCAACCAATTCGCCCAGCAGGACGGTGGCACGGGCACCCGTGAGGCGCACCATCGCATAGCTGCCCATGAGGGCGGGGTCAGCCTTGAACTCGACGGTAAGGTTGTTGTCGAGACGGCCCGAGAGGGTGCCTTCATTGCGGCCATAGCCCTCCACGAGGACGCGGACGGTCTGGCCCACCTGAGCCTTCACGAGGGCCATTGCGATGTCGTCCTGAACTTTGAGCAGGCGGGTCATACGGTCGGTCTTCTCCTTGCGAGGGGTGGGGTCGGGCATATCTGCCGCCTTGGTGCCGGTGCGCTTGGAGTAGATGAAGGTGAACAGCTGCATATAGCCCACCTTCTGCACCAGCTCAAGGGTCTTCTGGAAGTCCTCTTCGGTCTCACCGGGGAAGCCCACGATGATGTCGCTGGAGAAGGTAATGCCGGGGACCTTCTTCCGGGCATACTC
>ERZ772831.3558-NODE-3558-length-10978-cov-4.686441_pt1 | contig 10978 bp, 9 predicted proteins | sample MGYA00580858_ERZ772831 | MGnify/ENA primary metagenome ERZ772831 (study PRJEB29015, sample SAMEA2737694) | human gut metagenome | biome: human gut; feature: human-associated habitat; material: faeces | place: China | collected 2012 ... | reverse complement strand
TTATTTATTCCTTGTTATATCAATGCGGTATATCCGGAAGTTGGTGTTGCTTCCTATAAATTATTGAAAAGTCTCGGGTTGGATGTGGATTATCCGTTAGACCAGACTTGTTGTGGCCAGCCAATGGCAAATGCCGGATTCGAGCATGAATCGGCAGGGTTGGCGCTGCGTATGGAAGAATTGTTCCGTTCGTACGATTATGTGGTTGGCCCTTCTGCCAGTTGTGTCGCTTTCGTGAAAGAGAATCATCCCGGTATTCTGGAAAAGGCAGGTCATGTGTGTATGAACAGCAAGAAGATTTATGATATCTGCGAGTTTCTGCACGATATTGTGAAGGTCAAGGAACTGAAAGCTGAATTTCCCCACAAGGTAAGCATTCACAATAGCTGTCACGGTGTGCGCGAGTTGCATCTTTCTTCTCCGAGTGAACGGAATATCCCGTATTTTTCTAAGTTGCGCGATCTCCTCTCTTTGGTGAAAGGCATTGAGATATTCGAACCGAAACGTATCGACGAGTGCTGTGGGTTCGGTGGCATGTTTGCGATTGAGGAACCCGAAGTGTCCGTCTGTATGGGACGAGATAAGGTGAAGGACCACATGAGCACAGGAGCCGAGTACATCACCGGTGCCGACAGTTCCTGCCTGATGCATATGGAAGGCGTGATCAAGCGTGACAACCTTCCGATCAAAACGATTCATATTGTTGAAATATTAGCCTCCGGATTATGAGCACGAAACATTCAAAAGCGGCTGCCCGCTTCATCGGGAACCGCAAGCAGGAAGCCTGGCACGACGAAACCCTCTGGATGGTCCGTGTCAAACGGGATAAAATGAGCCATTCGCTTCCCGAATGGGAACGCTTGCGTGAACTGGCTTGTGAGATCAAACTTTATTCGAACAGCCATTTGGATGTCCTTTTGGAAGAGTTCGAGAAGAACGCCACGGCCAACGGAGCGATTGTCCATTGGGCGAAAGACGCGGCGGAACATAATGCGATCGTCGAGGAAATCCTGCAACAGCACAAGGCGCATACGCTGATAAAGAGCAAATCCATGTTGACAGAAGAGTGTGGTATGAACGATTACCTGTTCGGAAAAGGTTACGATATAATCGAGAGCGACCTCGGCGAACGTATCCTTCAATGGATGAAACTTCATCCCAGCCATATCGTGATGCCCGCTATCCATATCAAGCGGCAGGAGGTGGGCGAGATGATGGAGCGCGTGTTAGGTACGGAAAAAGGCAATTCCGACCCGACCTATCTGACGCATGCCGTCCGCAAAAATATGCGTGAGAAATTCCTGACAGCCGATGTTGCCATGACGGGAGCTAACTTTGCAGTTGCTTCGACTGGAGAGATAGTGGTCTGCACCAACGAGGGGAATGCAGATATGGGAACTTCTTTCCCGAATGTTCACATTGCGACGTTCGGAATGGAGAAGATCGTGCCGGATCGGGACTCGTTAGGTGTCTTCACCCGCCTGCTGGCACGCTCCGGCACGGGGCAGCCGATCACTTCCTACACTTCTCACTATTGTAAACCGAAAGAAGGAGGTGAGTTTCATATCATCATAGTCGATAACGGGCGGAGTGATATCCTGGCATGTCCCGATCATATCCGTACGCTGAACTGCATCCGTTGTGGCGAGTGTATGAATACTTGTCCGGTCTATCGCCGTAGCGGTGGTTATTCCTATACATATTTTATACCCGGCCCGATTGGGATCAATCTAGGGATGCTGAAAGATCCGGTGAAATATTCGGACAATGTTTCTGCCTGTTCGTTGTGCCTCTCTTGCTCGAATGTTTGCCCGGTCAAGATAGACCTCGGCGAACAGATCTATCGCTGGCGTCAGGACTTGGATAAGATAGGGAAAGCGAGTACGGAGAAAAAGATTATGTCCGGCGGCATGAAGTTCCTGATGGAACGTCCGAAACTGTTCAATACGGCTTTGAAGTTTGCCCCGGTAGTCAATAACATGCCTCGTTTTATGATCTACAACGCTTTGAATGCATGGGGGAAGGGCCGTGAACTGCCAGCTTTTGCCAAGCAGTCGTTCAATGAAATGTGGAAAAGTAACAAGATAAAATAATGTAGGGGTGAAGTATGCTTGCCCTTAAAATGATACGACAATGAGTAGCAAAAACGATATATTATCTGCTATCCGTCGTCACACCGGCAAACGTTACGATATGCCGGAACTGACGCTGGATGCCATCACTTACGAAGATAAAATCCTCCAGTTTACCGACTCTCTGAAAGCTGCTGGGGGGCAAGTCGTCCTGATGCAGCCTGGAGACGATATCAACGATATTATTCGTCACCATTTTCCTGATGCAATCCGTATCGCCTCCAATCTGTCCAGTATTACCTGTGCCACCTTTAATCCGGACGATCTCGACGATCCTCGTGAGTTGGACAATACAGACCTTGCCATCGTGGAAGGCCATTTTGGTGTAGCCGAGAACGGGGCTGTCTGGATTACCGGGTGCTACCGGATGATCCGGATGGCCCGGAGCCACGGGATTGTCCGGATTACCGGGAGAGACCGGGTTATCCGGGTTGTCCGGCGGGATAGGCGTATCAGGATAATCGGGCGTAGGCGGGGTAGGGGGCGTAGGCGGCGTGTCCGGATTGGTGGGGGTGTAAGCACCCACCTTGGGGCTGGCATCCACCGCATAATTCCACTTGCCATCCTCCGCCATGGGCAGAGAGACAAGGAACGGATTGATCGGCTCATAGCCCTTGGAAGCCTCGGTCTGCACGATCAGATACAGGCCAAGCTCCAGACCACGGAAGGTCACGTTGCCGTCCGCATCAATGGTCTTTGTGGTGCCCTCGGCGCTTTGGGGCAGATACTCCTGCAGCTGGGCCGCAAGGGTGCTGTCGGTCAAATCACCCAGCGCAATGCCGCAGCCGTAGAAATCGCCGCAGTATTCGTAGCTCAGGTTGCCGTTTTGGCGCTTTACCTCGGCCACACGGTACAAAGTGAGCTTGCCGCCGCTCAGCGCCTTATCGTTGGCGCTGTCGTACAGCGTAACGTGGATGGTGCCGGTAGTGGGATTGCCGCTGCTGTCCACCAGCTTGATGTTTGCGCTGGTGGCAAGGGCAGGCAGCGCACTTGTTACCAGAAGGCACAGCACCAAAAGCAGGGCCGCAGCGTGCTTTTTGAGATCAGTGCGTTTCATGTTTTTCACCTCTTGTAGATTTGCGTTTGCGGTTGGAGAACAGCAGCCAGAGCAGCAGCACCAGCAGCAGGGGCAGTGCCATGATGGGAGCTGTGATGATCGGTTCGATCTTGATGGCATCGGCTGTTACACGGATGTGCTTGAGCTTGTCCGGCGTTTCGATGCGCCGTCCCCGCACCAGAAGGCGGTGGGAGTTGATGCCGTAGGGGGTGCAGGTCATCAGGGTGACGTAATCCTTGCCGTCCACCACCTTCAGGTTGTCGGTCTCGGTGGGCAGTACAATGGAGATCTGGTCCACCTCATAGGTCAGCACCCGGTCCAGCACCGTGATGGTGAAGGTGTCGCCCACTTCCAGCTGGTCCAGATTGGTGAACAGCTTGGCGCTGGGCAGGCCGCGGTGGGCCGAAATGACCGCGTGGGTGCTCTCGCCGCCCACCGGCAGGCTGGTGCCCTCCAAGTGGCCTGCGGCGATCTGCAGCACGCCATCGCTGGTGCCGTGGTAGATGGGCAGCTCCACACCGATCTTTTCAATGGTGATGTAGCCCATAATGCCGGTGCCGGTCACATCCAGCGTGCTTTCGTAGGTGGGAAAGCGCTGCGGGAAATACAAAGCGTCCGGGTCGGCGGCAATCTGCGCATTGAACGCATCTGCCGCCTCGAAATAGGCGCTGTAGTCGGCATCGGTCAGATTGTCCACATCCTCGGCATAGGTGGCCACAGCACGGGACTGATGCAGCTGGTTGACGTAATCGCTGAGGGTGGGGTATAACATCACGGATAGACCCACAAAAAAGACGAGGATCAGGATGATGGTGCTTTTGTTCTTTTTCATGGGCTACTCCCTAATGTTATAAGGATAGGAGCGGGGGCCTTGCGGCCCCTTTGCTCCGGGTTCTTGGGGGAAATGGAGCTTACTTGTTCTCCATGCGCTTCTTGGTGACCAGCAGAACAATGGCCGCAACCATCAGGCCGCCGCCGACCACATAGAAGATGGTAGTGCCGATGCCGCCGGTGGAGGGCAGGGTAATGCCGCCGGCTTTTTTGTTGACGATAGTCAGGTTGGAGCCTTCAAGATTAACATGATCATTTCCGGAGTGGTCTGCTTTGATGGTCACTGGGGTTACACCGCAGGTATCGTAACCGGCAGGAGTGATGGTCTCCTTCAGGTAGTAAGTACCAGCGTCCAGACCCTTAACGTTGAACTGACCATTCTCGCCAGAGATCATTTCAACAGCTTTTTTACCGGTTGCGTCCTTGATGGGGTAGTAGAACTCGCCTTCCTGGTAGAGTCCTACTTCATTATTGCACTCTGCATCGCTGTACAGCTTGAAGCCAGCACCCGCCAGTGCGGGACCATCCACAGTGTTCTGACGCTTGGTGTTGCTCAGCTGGTAGGTGTACACATAGACTGGAGTGCTTTCGGGAGTTTTACCAATGGATGACTCGTCTTGGGGATTGTTGGAATAGGTGAGATAAACTTTATTTATGTTACTAGTACCATCGCCTGCAGTATTGACAGAGGCTTTTTCGTTCAGGTGTGCAGTATAGGTGACCGTAATAGTAGCGCCCTTATTCAAATCAAGCCCTGCTACACAGGTCTTGACATCAGGAATTTCTACCTCAAAATAGTTTTGACTATCAAGCTTGTCAGTATTAATGGTATACTTCGAAGGATCGGTGATAGTATAGGTGATGTCATTGGATTTAATGACTACACTATAGGGTCCGTCATAAGTAATGCCCTCGGACAGGGTATCATGAAAGATAACCGAGTACTTATCATAGTAATCGTAAGCACGGTTAGTGCTGTCGGGCAAGGTAGCGGTCAGCTGGAACTGGAACTTTTCGTTGATTGCATGGTCAGCGCTGGAACCAAAACCTCCTGTGCTGGTGCCATCCGGATTGTCATAAACTTTCTTCTCAACAGTGGGCTTTTCGGCCTTAGGCGTAATTGGAACGTTCCAGTTTCCTTTGGTAACCATCAGCAGGAAGGAATTGTAGGAATGATAGGAATCGTCTTTGGAAAAGTCGGTAGTATCAACGAACAGATAATAACCTGCCTTGGCCTCGGGAATGGTGAGGGCATTGCTACCAGCTCGAACGACGTATGTCGGGTTTGCATCATTCGAGTAGAGATAGTGGCATACAAAACGCGCGAAAGCGATGCTGTCATCATCGGAATCATGCCATTGGCTGATAACCGCAAGAACTTCCTGAGCAGATTTGGCATTGGTAAACAGAGGGCCGATATGATCAGCTTCCCTCAATTTGTTCAGAAAATCATCAGAATTATTGATGATGTTGCTGCCCCAATCAACGTTGGAAATCTTAAAGTCTTTAATATTATTACCCTCAACATCACCCTTGAAGATCTGGAAAGCGCTGTAAGTGTGATGTGAGTCGACGTCCCCCTCACTGTTTTCTGCAAACGCCGGGATCGCCATGGCGCACACCATGGCAACTGCCAGCAGTGCGGCCAGCAGCTTTTTGATTGCTTTCTTCATCATGATTTGCGAAAATCTCCTTTCAAGTTTTTCTGATTCCTATTTTCAGGGTCTGCTTCCGGCGCAGAATCAATTTTGCCGCCGTGTCAGGAAGGATGCAGGCTTTTTAACGTGCCCTCCTTTCGCGTCTGTGCTTTCTGCAAACCCCGCACACCAGAGCGGCAAGCATCAGCGCGCCGCCGCCTGCTGTATACAGTTTGGTACCGGCCCCGCCGGTAGAGGGAAGTTCGTAGTCGGACGGATCGGCCTGACTGGTGATCACAAGGCTGTCGGTTTTTACCGACTTCTCGGCATCATCGCTGATGGGCGTGTCCAGAATCTTGATGTTATTGATTACTTCACCGTCAACAGCCGTTTCGCCAACGTCCTTCAGCTTGACGGTGTAGCGGATAGAATAGGTGCCTGCGGCAATGGGGGAACCGGCAGAACCCAAGGTGATCTTGCGCTCATCATTATCATCTTCCCAAGTGATGCGGAGCGTTGTATTGCCGTTTTCCATGCTGAGCCGGAGCGAGTCTTCGACATATTCGGCGGTTACGCCGGTGGGCAGGGTCATGCTGTCCGCAAGCGTCAGCGGGCCGGCCTGTTCGTTCTGGACCACAAGCGTAACAGTGTAATCCAGGTAGGCATCGCTGCCATCGTAGTGCGGGTCCTTCACGCTCTGGTTAAGGTCATAGTTCTTATCGTCTTTTTGATCCTCATCGGGGGTTTCATCCGGGTTGATGGTGATATCAAGGGCGTAATCTTTGTTAACCTCGATCTGATTAAAGCCGCTGCTGGTGACCTCGCTCTGGTTCCACTGGAAATTGAAGGCAACGTTGCTGGTGACCTTGGCATCGGAAGGATCGGCGCCTGCCTCCTCTTTCTGCTTGATATAGTTTTGGTCGTACCGCAGCACGGCGTACCAGCAGCCGTCATTCCCCTTGAGCAGCCGGTAGCTGCCGCAGGTGTCATAATTGCCGGTATCTTCCAGATTGCCGGAGATAAGCTCATCGTTCAGCACATCAAAGCTCTTGGGCAGCTTAACATGGACACAGTAGTCGTTTTCCTGGATCTCTTTGGCCGGGATATCTGTGACGGTCAGGCTGCTGTGCAGAAGCTCCGAAATGGTGGTGACATTGGTATCCTCGTATTCAGTGCCATTCTTGCGCTGCACCGTCAGAGCAGTGAGGTAATCCAGTGCATCCAGACCTTTGATGGTGGTAATGGCATCTGCGTCATCTTCGACTTTGAAATCCGGCGTAGCAACGCCGTAATCGGCCTGCTGCGCATTTGCCACAGACACCAGCGTTGTTACCTGCGAAGCATTCAGCGTGACTTTAGCCACCTTGCCGTCCACATCGCCGGAGATCACGGTCAGGGTGCCGAAATCTTCGTCCACATCGCTCACGATGCCAACGGTGCTGGCATCCACGGTGTATTCCTCAATGTGGGGCGCGGTGTCAGTGGTGGCCGCAGCATCCATGGAGAGCAGGGCAATGTCGGCATCGGCGGAATCATCCTGCACCTGCAACGGCTGGCTTTCCGCGGCCACAGCCTTGGTCACGGTGCCATTGTAAATGACGATATCACCGGGCATTGCGGCATCAGACGGCAGATCACCGTCAAAATCCATGGCATAGCCGCTGCCGGTCTCTTCGTTGTACAGCGCGCTGCGCAGCTGGCTGTGCAAAGACAGCACGCTGGAAACCTGCGGGATCGCGCTCTGGGGGATATCGGCATATTTCAGGCAGTAGGAAAGGAACATCACGTCCCATGGGCCGTAGTCGTTGCCGTAGTCGTTGCCGTAGCGGGTGTAGTGGCGCACGGTCTCGCCGTCGGCATCGTCCAGCTGGAAGTTGCGCTCGCTCTGCTCATAGCCCAGCTGGCTCTCGGCTACGGCCAGCAGGTCGTCGGCCCAGTTGCCGCTCAGCGTGGTACCGGTCTGTGCCAGCCATTCGTCCTCGTCCTGCGTGTCGTCCAGCGGGTCGGACAGGCAGTTCACCGTGTGGTGATGCTCCGGCAGGCCGCAGACCAGCACTTCCTCGTAGCAGGCATCGGTGTGGTGGTGCACCGGGGTCTCGATCACAGGATCGACCACCACGGGCTTTGCGGCCACCGGCTCCTCAAACAGGGCCACCGGGTCATAATCGGGGTTCACTTCTTCTACAAGCTCGCCCTCTTCCAGACCGCACACCAGCTCATAGGTGGTGGTGTAGCAGCTGTCGTCGTGGGTGTGACAGAACAGACCACAGATCAGGCTGCCGTCCTCAGGATCAAAGCAGTCATCGGTGTGCTCGTGCTCTTCTTCCAGGCAGGTCAGCTCCCGCACTTCCTGGTAGCAGTCGTCGGTGTGCTCATGGGGCACAAAGATGTACTCCGGCTCTGCGGAATGGGCTGCAATGCCGGGATCATCCGCATCCACGCCGAACGCATCATCATCCATGTCGAATGTATCATCAAAAGACATGTCGTCGTCCGTCATGGTGGCGTTCCAGTCCTCCGGTTCGCCTTCCTCATAGCCGCACACCAGCTGCTTTTCATAGCAGGCAGCGGTGTGCTCGTGCTCCAACTCGCCGCACAGATATTCGGCCGTTTTGGCAATGCCCACGCCGTGCAGCTGCCAGTTCACGAACAGGCTGGTGGTAAGCGCCAGTGCCAGCAACAGCGCAGTATAGCGTCTGGCGCGCTGGTGGTTCCGACGGAACTTTTTCTGATATTCTTTCACAATATCCCGCATGATTCCTAAACCTCCTTAGTGGATCAACGAGAAGTTGGACAAGGGCCATACCCGCAAAAAAACCTTGCCTACGATCTGACTTTTTTCCACACAGCCGATCACACTGCTGCGGCTGTCAATGGAGGTGGCCCGATGGTCACCCAGTACGAAATACCGGTTTTCCGGCACCTGATAGGGAAATTTGATGTCGCATTCGCCCAGAGCCAGTTCATCTACATATGGCTCATCCAGCGTCTGGCCGTTCACAGTGACCACACCGTCCTCGTCCAGTTCGATCACATCACCGGGCAGGCCGATGATGCGCTTGAGCAGAAGCTTGTTCTGCCAGTAAAATCCGCAAAGGTCGCCGGTCTTCATGTCGCTGCCCTTGACCAGCAGAATGATGTCCCGGTCCTGCAGAGTGGGGTTCATGCTGTCGCCGGAGACCTGCAGCACCGGCAGAAACAGGGTGGCCAGCAGCACGGCAACGGCCGCGACCACCAGCAGCGTGTAGACCGTGCTGCGCAGCACCCGCATATAACGGCTGCGGTAGGCCAGACGTTCGCGCTCTGCTTCCACCTCTGCTGTGGATGGAATGGGCGTGAACCTGATCTTTTGCTCTTTCATTTGGCACGCTCCTCCGGCAGGAATTCCGTGCTGTGATAGCCGTCCAGCAGTTCGCTGGCCCGGCGGTCAAAAGCGGCCCGGCGCTGCTGGATCTCCTGCTGCGTCCGGGCAAGCATTGCCTTGCAGTCCGCTTCGGTCTGGGCGCGCTTGCGTGCGGCGGCTTCCGTTTCCGCGTCGCACTGCTGCTGGGTACGGGCCTTCAGGTTCGCAGCCTCGGTCTGTGCCTGTGCAAGGATCTGCTGGGCTTCGGCTTCCGCCTGAGCGCGCAGAGCGCTGGCAGCGGCATCGGTGTTTTTGTTTGCTGCGAGCACCGATGCAACGTATTCATCAGCCGCAGCCTGCGCCGCTTCAAACACCTTGTTCAGCTCCAGTGCAGCCTGCGCAATGGAACCTGCGTTTTCAATATGGATCTGCCGTTCCTGCAGCTGGGCAGACAGGGCAGCGTTTTCTGCCCGGAGCCGGTCCTCGCTCTGCTTGAGCGCCAGAATGATCTCGACTAATTCGGTGCGGCGCATGTGCCGCAGTTCACGGTCTGGCATAATGATCGATTTCTCCCGCAAAAAGTGGTCGGATTGGGCGAACGAAAACTTTCGACAAATACGAAAATTTTCGCACCACAAAACCACATTTGATATATCAGTTTTCGGCGTGAAAGCGCCAGTTTGATGAATGACCTTCCACCTTATATGTTAGCACAGTATGCGTAACAAAAGCGTAACAAGAATGCCTTTTCCGTGCATTTTTTTGCCAAAGCCAAAGAAAAATTGTTTCTTTTGATGTAAACGATTAAAATGCGTTAAAAACAAAAAGAACTGTCCCCACAACGGAGACAGTTCTTGAAAAACAGATGAAAATAGAAGCCGGATCAGAAGCTCTTCAGCAGATCGCCCAGAGTCAGGAAGGACTGGTAGATCACGTTGACATTGTTGATGATGGAGCTTGCACCGGAGAAGATGCGGGCAATGGCGTTGAACACCTTACCGACATTCAGGAAGCTGTTGTAAGCGTCGCGGGCACCACCGTCCAGATAGACCATTTCCTCTTCGCTGATGGAGGCATAGTTTGCGGGCAGTTTCATAGTAGACATGGAGATTTTCCTTTCTATTGATAAAATTGATACAGTGTGTGGAAAGACTTAAATAAAGGCAGCCACGGCCAGCGTGGTGATCAGAGCACCGGCTACCGTCAGAACGCTCAAAATAGGGCCGTCATCGTATTCCTGCGCGGTCTGTTCCGGCTGAGCGGGCGTGGATGTGCTGGTGGAAGTGGTGGCATTTTTCACGGTCCAGTGTGCGTACACAGTGGTATCACCGGTAAACACCGTAGAGGTGCTGATTTTTGTGCCGCCCACCGGCTCGGTATACCAGCCGTCAAAGGTGTAGCCTTCCAGCGCAGGCTGCGCGGGCAGGGCACTGAGTTTGCCGCTCAGATTGGTGGTGACTGCCACAGCGGAGCTGCTGCCGCCCATGGCATCCAAACCAATGGTGTAGACCTGCGAATCCTTGTCTTCTGCGGCAAAGGCAGAGGGCAGTGCACAGCAGAGCAGTGCAGCGCTGAGCAGACCGAGGACCAGTATTTTCAAGATCTTTTTCATATGACTCCTCGCTTTCCTGACGAATTGGGATGTGGTGCCTGCCGGGAACGGAAACACCAGAACAGACCTCGATGTCCCCGCCATGAGGCAGTAGACGAAAAAGCCGGGAAGAGGAGGTTTATTCAATCCTATATTTACCACATATAGTGTAACAAAAGCGCAACAAAATGGGCGTATTCTGTTGTTATGATGAAAAAATTGGTTTTTCACAAATTGCAGGCTGCAAAAGGCGGCACAGAGCCGCCGCAAAAGCGGAAAAGTGGAACCTTCCCCTTGTGGAAAAACAAAGAATATGATATAATATCTTGCACGATGCGCCATCGCCAAGCGGTAAGGCAGGGGACTTTGACTCCCCCATCGTAGGTT
>ERZ772831.3554-NODE-3554-length-10993-cov-4.610898_pt1 | contig 10993 bp, 10 predicted proteins | sample MGYA00580858_ERZ772831 | MGnify/ENA primary metagenome ERZ772831 (study PRJEB29015, sample SAMEA2737694) | human gut metagenome | biome: human gut; feature: human-associated habitat; material: faeces | place: China | collected 2012 ... | reverse complement strand
GCGCGGTCTCCAGCGCTTTTTTCTTGTCGTCTGCGGGCGCGGGGGCCTCGTAGGCGGGCTTTTTCTGTGCCATGGTCAGCCTTCCTCTCTCTTCCGGGCGAGCACGGCCCGGGTGATGTCTGCGGTGTCTTTTTTCAGCTCCGCGATCTCATAGCCTGCGCGGCGCAGCAGGTCGCACACGGCGGCATCCTGCCCCATGCCGAATTCGAAGCAAAGCCAGCCGCCGGGGTTGAGCGCGGGCGTGAAGTTGCGCACGATGGCGCGGTAAAAATCCAGCCCGTCGTCGCCGCCCCAGAGCGCCAGATGCGGCTCATAGTCGCGGACGGACGGATCGAGCGTCTCCATTTCCGCCGTTGTGACATAGGGCGGATTCGAGACGATCAGGTCAAAGGTGCCGAGAAACGGGGCCGCGGGCTGCCGGACGTCGATCGTCAGGCACTTCACACGGCCGGACAGGCGCTGGCTGCCGACGTTCTGCCGGGCCACGCGCAGCGCGGCAGGGGAGACGTCTCCGAGCGTCACGCGCGCGTCCTTCACGCGGCGGGCGATGGCAAGGCCGATGCAGCCGGAGCCGGTGCACAGATCCAGAATGCGCGGATTCTGCTCGAGAAACAGCGCCTTTTTGATGGCAAGCTCCGTTACGGCCATGGTGTCGTCGCGGGGAATGAGCACGTCGGGCGTGACGGTGAGCGTCATGCCGTAGAAGTCCCATTCACCGAGGATGTAGGGCATGGGCTCTCCTGCCACGCGGCGGCGCACAAAGGACTGCGCCAGCTCACAGATCTCCTCAGAGGCGTAGAGGTCGCGGTCCGAGATCAGCTGCTCTGCCGTTTTGCCGGAGGCTGCGCAGATGAGCTCCCGCGCGACGTTCGAGGCAAACTGGCCCTCTGTGGGCAGCAGGGCGCGGCGGGCGTCGAGATAGAGCTCGGCGTATTTCTTTACCACCGGTCCTCGCCCTCCTTTTCCGGCAGAACGAGCGTCAGCGCCTCGATGCCGACCTCCAGCATGGAGTCGTCCGGCTCGTTTGTCGTCAGGTACTGCAGCCACATGCCGGGAGCGGACAGCGCGCGCGTCAGCCAGTTGTCATGGCGGCCGACGAGACGGTTGAATTCATAGCTGATGCCGACGACGATCGGCAGGAGCAGGAGCTTCAGCACCACGCGCACGATGGCCTCGAGCCAGTGCGAGGTGATGCCCGCCGTGATCGGCCGCAGCAGCGGCGTGGCAAGGGAAAAGACCAGAATGGAGACGATCATCACGACGAACAGAAAGCTTGTGCCGCAGCGCGGGTGCAGGCGGGTCATTTTGCGCGCGTTTTCGACCGTCAGGGGGAGCTTAGCCTCGTAGCAGCGGATGGTCTTATGCTCCGCGCCGTGATAGGAGAAGACGCGGCGCATGTCCTTCATGCGGGACACGAGGAACATGTAAGCAAGGAAGATCACGATGCGCAGCAGGCCCTCGAGCAGGTTGCGCACGATCTCATTCGTGGTGACAAAGCGGTTCAGGAACGAGCCGAGCAGCGACGGCAGCACGAAGAACAGCGCGATGGAGAACGCCAGTCCGAGCACGACGGAGAACGTGATGAGCGCGTTCTGCGCCTTCTCGGAGGACAGGCGCTTTTCCAGCCAGGCCTCAAAACGGCCGGGCTCCTTGCCTTTTTCGTCCTCGTCCTCCTCCGCAAAGAAATCCGCGGAATACATGAGGGCGGAAACGCCGGTCTTCATGGATGTGCAGAAATTGAAGATGCCGCGGATGAACGGCAGCTTCTTCGGCGACCACTTCTGCGAGAGCTTCCGCGGCTCGACCTTGCGCTGCAGGCCGTCCTTCGTGCGGACGACAACGGCGGATTTCTCCGGGCCGAGCATCATAATGCCCTCGATGAGGGCCTGCCCGCCGATCATGGTCTTGAATTGTTCCTGCGGCTGCTGTGTGTTCTTTTTTGCCATGTGTTTCCTTTCTATTGCTCTGCAATGGGGAGCCGGATGGTGACGACCGCGCCGCCGCCCTCGGCATTGGCGATGTCGAGCACGCCGTTGTGCATCGTAACGATCTCTTCGCAGACCGCAAGGCCGATGCCGCTGCCGCGCGCCTTGGAGGCGCCCTTGTAGAATTTCTTTTTCACAAGCGGCAGCTCCTCTTCGGGAATGCCGGGGCCGAAGTCGCGGATGCGGATGATGACGGAGTCCTGCCCGTCTGCGTTTTCCCGGCAGATCTCGGCCGTGATCCTGCCGCCCTCGCCGCCGTGCTTGGCGGCATTGTCCAGAATATTCAGGAAGACCTGCTTCATCCGCGCCGGATCGCAGGGAATCTCCGGGATATCGTCATCGTTTTCCAGGTAGTCCAGTACGATGCCCTCCTGCCGCAGGCGGGAGCCGTACATGAACACGGTGTCCTCGAACTCCGTGCGCAGGTCGCACGGCACGACGTTCAGGGTAAAGCGGCCGTCCTGAAGGCGGGTAAACTCCAGCAGCTCTTCGACCATGTCCGTCAGGCGGGCGGCCTCGCGCTGGATGATGCTCAGGCCGCGGCGGGCCTCAGCGCTGTCAACGCCAGCTCCGGCGGACAGCAGCGTTTCGCTCCAGCCGCTGATGGCTGTGAGCGGGGTGCGCAGCTCATGCGAGACGGACGAGACGAACTCGGACTGCATTTTCTCTGCGCGGCTGATCTTCTCGGACATTTCGTTGATGGTGTCCGTCAGCTCGCCGATCTCGTCGTCGGACTTCCGCGGGATCTGCACGCCATAGCTGCCAGCGGAGATGCGCTTGGCCGTGGCGGTCAGCTCCTGCACCGGGACAAGGATGGATTTGACAAAGTAGCGGCCGCTGACATAGACAACGAGCAGCACGATCAGGCCGACAAGCGCGGCGCACAGGCTGAAGAGCATGATCTGCCGGTCGGCGCGGCGCAGGCTCGTGACATAGCGCAGCACGCCGATGACCTCGCCGTTTGTATAGATGAGCGGGCTGGAGACGGCCATGATGCGCTCACCGGTCGCGGGATTTGTTCCGGTGTAGGACGCGATGGCCTTCGTCTCGATGGCCTCGCGGATGTCGGACGTCACACCGGCCATACCGGAGTACACGCCGTAGGACGAGGCGACGATGCGGTTGTTCGTGTTGACGAACTGCAGCTCCATCTGGTCCTTCGAGTCAAAGCTCTGGGCGAATTTTGCGCAGGACTGGTAATATTCGTTGTAGCTCTGGCGGACGTAGTTGTCGAAAAAGCTCGTGCTCGTGCGCGCTTTGGCCTCCATCCCGGCCTCCATGCTGGAGTAGTAATAGGCTGCGACCATGATCGAAAGCGCGATCACGCAGAGAAGCACGATGGCAAACAGAATGCTCAGCGTATTGCGCAGCCAGCGCTTCTGCAGGCCGCTGTTTCGTTTCATGGCGGTTCCTCCCGGGCTTACAGGCCCCATTTATAGCCGTAACCCCAGACCGTGGTGATGTAGGTCGGGTTTGCGGTGTTATCCTCGATCTTGATGCGCAGGCGGCGGATGTTCACATCCACGATCTTGAGCTCGCCGTCGTAATCGCGGCCCCAGACCGAGGTGAGAATGTCTTCCCGCGACAGGGCGCGGCCGGGGTTCTGAATGAACAGCTGCAGCCGAAGGGGTTTCCCGGCAGTTGAGCCTGTGCAGCGATTTGCTGTACGGGCCTTTTTGTGCGCCTTGGGGCTTGTTACCATAATATAGGCAAACATATGTTCAAAAATTAGGATTTTCCGGGTTTCTGGGAAAAATTTCCGGAAAAATCTCGGGCAGAATCCGAAAAAGTGATTGCATTTTTGGGGCAGGAATAGTATACTACAAGCGAAGTGGAGCGAAATGGATGAAATGTGAGCAAAATGGAGCGGAGGTGAGGGAATGTTCGGCAAATACAAGCACACGCTTGACCCCAAGGGACGGCTGTTCGTTCCCGCCAAGCTGCGCGAAGAGCTCGGCAGCGCGTTCTATGTTGCCCGTTCGCTGGACCCCTGCCTGACGGTCTATACCGAGGAGGAGTGGCAGCGCATCGTCGAGCGCAGCAAGGCTGCGCCGTCGTCCAAGGCCCGCGGCCTGCGCACGTTCTTTGCCAACGTCGTGCGCTGTGAACCGGACAAGCAGGGCCGCTTCCTGCTGCCGGACGATCTCCGCAAGTATGCCGGGATCCAGCAGGAGGTCTATTTCCTCGGGCAGGCCGGCCGCGCTGAGATCTGGGCGGCAGAGCGCTACGAGGAGGAAGAGGCCAATGTCTCCGCCGAGGAGCTGGCCGCACTGATGGAAGAGATCGGGATCTGATGGAATTTCAACATAAATCCGTATTGCTGCAGGAGTGTATTGACGCGCTGAACATCCGCCCGGACGGGATCTACCTCGACGGGACGCTCGGCGGCGCCGGGCATTCCAGTCAGATCGCCCGCCGCCTGACGGAGGGTGGGCGTCTCATCGGCGTGGACCGCGACCGCACGGCGCTGGCCGCCGCAAAGGAGCGCCTGGCCCCCTATGCCGACCGCGTGACACTCGTGCATTCCAATTTTGCGGAGATCGACGCGATCCTCGATTCCCTTGGCATTCCGGCCGTGGACGGCATGCTGTTCGACCTCGGCGTTTCGTCGCCGCAGCTCGACGATGCTTCGCGCGGCTTTTCCTACATGGCGGACGCCCCGCTCGATATGCGCATGGATAAGGACGACGCGCTCACGGCGGGGGAGGTCGTCAACACCTGGCCGCAGGGCGAGCTGCGCCGCATCCTCTATGATTACGGCGAGGAGCGCTATGCACCGCAGATCGCGGCGGCCATCTGCCGGGCGCGTGAGAAAGCGCCCATCGAAACGACGTGCAGAAGGAACCGGAGAAGAAGCCGGATTATGAGCAGGTGATTGACAGGATTTTTGAGAGAATCCGGGAAAAAGGTATTTTCAGCGAATGTGACCTGTCCTTAAGGGGCTGGAATCGGATGCAGAAGATATTCAAGGAGGAGAAATTATACTATGACTTTTTACGTTGAAAATGAAACCGATGAGACATTTTCAAATGGGGAAAACAGTTTCCCCATAGAGGAGACCGTGGAGCAGGTAGCCACGGCGGTTCTGGATATGGAGGGATGTCCCTATGAGATCCAGTTAAATGTACTGTTGACAGACAATGACGGTATTCATGCTTACAATAAGGAATACCGGAAGATTGACCGGGAGACTGATGTATTGTCCTTCCCCAATCTGGATTTCGATGAGCCTGGGGATTTTGAGATCTCTGAGGACAGAGAGGCAGATTATTTTGATCCGGATACAGGAGAACTGATCCTCGGGGATATCATTATTTCTGTGGACCGGGTCAAAGAGCAGGCGGAAAGCTATGGACACAGCCAGAAGAGAGAGTTCGCATTTCTGGTCGCTCACAGTATGCTTCATCTGTGTGGCTATGACCATATGGAAGAAGATGAGGCAAAGGTAATGGAGGCAAAGCAGGAGCAGGTTCTCGCATCCCTTGGAATTACAAGAGATTAAAAAGGGCGTGTCATACACGTAAAGGTAGCTTACATGAATCAGGTGGAAGTAAAAAGAAGACAAATACAGAGTTTTTCCTATGTCCTTGCCTGTATCAATATCTGGGTGTTCGGGAAAAGCATCGGAGATAACGGCCTGGGATATCTGGCAGCGGCTGTTCTGGTATTTGCCCTGTTCTGGGTGCTTACCGGGAAAAATCTGCCGGACAGAATGGGCAGAATGCTTCGGGGCAGAAATGCCAGGGGGCAGTATCGGAATGTCTCCAGAATGCGTAAGAACATGATGCTGTTCCAGATCGCAGAGGGACTTCTTGGGACTGTTTTGTGCATGAGTCTGGGCTGGATCCTTTTGGAAAAAGTCTTTCTGGTGCCTTACGGAAGCATGATCCTGTGGATCTTAAGCCCGGCACTTTTTCTTCGTTGTATCCAGTCGGTATTTTTAGGATATTTTCAGAGTGAAGGTTCGGAAATGCCATCTGCGGTATCTTCGGTGCTGCGGCAGGTATTTTTCCTGGGCCTGGGTCTGGTGTTCCTGGGGATTTTCCGGAACTACGGGGAGAAAGTAAGTCTTTTATTAAAAAGGGCAGACTTTACATCCATGTACGGAGCCATGGGTATCGCAGTGGGAATGCTGCTTTCGGAGGTGTTGGTACTGCTATTTGTCTTTGTGATCTACCGTGGCAGCATGGCAGGCAGAAGAGAAGCGGAAAGCGGTATGAAGGGAACGGACTCTTTCTCCTCGCAGCTGCGTACATTACTGATTCCTATGGGTGGGGATATTCTCAGAGACATGTTTTTATTACTGCCTTTGTGGATCGGCCTGCTTTTCTTCCAGAAAAGATCGACGGATATTTATGCATCCGTTTCTGCGTATGGTATTTTCGTCGGCAGATATCTGATCACGATCCTGATGCCCGTAGCAATTTTAAGTGCGGGAATTCTGCCGGGGGTGGCCAGAACCGGCAGCCATATCCGCAAAAAAGAAGAAAGATATGCCAGAACTGCATTTCAGGCAGGAGTACAGGGGACGGTGGTACACGGATTCTTTTTCACGGCAGGGATCGCGGTACTGGCAACACCACTGTCACAGGCTTTGGATAAATCTGCGGAAATGGCACTTACCGGTTTGTTCACTACGGGATCTTCGCTGATTCTGTGGCTTCTGCTTTTGTTTTATTTTTCGGAGATACTGGAACTTCGGGGGGAAAAGCATCTGCTCCTGGCAGGATACGGCATTCTGGATATCGTGAGCATCGTGATATTGCTGATTCTTCTGAATACGGGAAATACAACAACGGCATTATCTTTAAGCCTTGTGCTGGGGACGGCAGCGGGAGGAATTGTTCTCGGCATACTTGCCTGCCTTCGAATGAAGACCTGGCCGGATCTGTTGCGGACACTGGCAATTCCCGCCGGAAGCTGCTGTGCCTGCGGATTGCTGGCTTTTGGGCTGGAGAAGATCTGCCTGCCCCATCTGGGGGCGATGGTAACGGTGCTGCTGGAACTGGTGATCACCGGTGCGGTCTACTGGTTTTTGCTTTTGATGTTACGCAGTTTCCGTGGACAGGATCTGAATTATGTTCCCGGCGGTAAAGTGCTGCGTGCTTTCGGAAAAATGCTCCGGCTGCTCTAAAACTGTTTTACGGATGTATATTTTCGATAAAATAACTGATACTGATACAAAGAGTCAATAGAAACATCATGGATGTGAGGCAGTATGAAATTTGTAAAACGTATCAGTTACTTTTTTGTGATTCCGGTTGTGTTTTTAATTCTTGGAATCTTTCTTGGTGTCTGGGGCATTCATTTTTTCTATCCCGGACAATGGCAGGATCTGAATGAGAACCGACGTGCCCTGCCGCTCACGGAAGAGGAGACTGCGGCAGACACAGATCCTTATGAGGCGGCACCCAGTGTGGAGGCGGCAGCCTCCGGGGAGACACTTTGTGCGGATACCGAATATGTGTTGGAAGAGGCAGATATTGTACGGGGTACCACAGTGGAGACCTCATGGAAGATCCCACATAAATATATTGGGATGAACAGGGAAAATTTTCTGGAGACCATGGAACTCTATGCGGCCCATCCGCCATTGTCGGAGATCGAGCGGGGCTTTGTGGGGTTGGAGGTATTGTCTTTTTCCCGGGAAAAAGTAATGGTCCGTATGGATTACCGTTATGTCCAGCCCAGCGCAAGTTTTTATCTGGCGGTGTCGGACAATGAAGTGGTGGTCTATCTGGAAGACAAATCCACGGTATATATCAATACCGGGATCTCGCTGGAAGAATTGCCGGAACAGATACAGCTCCAGATCATGGACATGCTGTTTGTTCCGGATGAAGAAACATTGTATGATTTTCTGGAGACGTATTCGTCCTAGAATTCTGAATAAAGGTGATGCAGATGAAAAAACAGATCGGTGTGATCGGCGGCGGTGCTGCCGGAATGATGGCAGCCATAACCGCGGCAAAAGAAGGTGCACAGGTGACGATCCTGGAGCGTAATGACCGTGTGGGAAAGAAAATATTGCAGACAGGAAACGGGAAATGCAATCTGGGAAATCGTGCGCTTTCCGTGGAGTGTTATCACGGTGGGGATTTGGAATGGATCCGGGATGTGCTGGAACATTTTGATACGGAGGATACGATACGCTTTTTCCAAAGTATCGGTCTGATGGTAAAGGAGAAAAATGGCTATCTCTATCCCGTGTGTGAGCAGGCGGCTGCGGTGCTGGACGTGCTGCGCTATGAATTACAGGCACTCGGTGTGGAGATACAGTATCAGTGCAAGATCACAAAGGTCGAAAGGCTGGCCTCCGGAAAGCTGCAGGTCAGTGACGGAGAAAAGACATGGCAGTTCGATGCGGTGATTGTGACCTGTGGTGGAAAAGCCGCACCGGCTACCGGATCGGACGGCAGTGGATTTAAAATTGCAAAAAAAATGGGACACACCTGCATTCCTTCAGTGCCCGCACTGGTGCAGCTGCGCTGTCAGGAGACCGACCTGCTAAAGGGGATTGCCGGTGTCCGGGCGGACAGTGAGATCCGGGTCTTCTGTGACGGCGGGGAAATATGCCGGGAACGGGGAGAACTACAGCTGACGGATTACGGCATCTCAGGCATTCCCATTTTCCAGCTAAGCCGCAGGGTGAACTATCTGCTCAGGGACAGGCGGAACGTGACAGCACAGATTGATTTTTTGCCGGATCTGACACAGGAAAGCTATGAAGAATTACAGGCAGGGCGGAAACTTTTACAGGGAGACCGGACAGCAGAGGAATTCTTTACCGGAATGTTACATAAAAAACTGACCGCTGCGCTGCTAAAAATGGCAGGGATTCGTCTGGCTACTCCCATGAAGGAGATCCCGGAGGAAAAGATTCATGCTTATTATAATCTCTGTCGTAACCTGAAACTGCATATCACAGAGAGCAATCCTTACGAAAATGCACAGGTATCCGCCGGAGGCGTGGATGTACGGGAAGTAAAGCCTACTATGGAATCAAAGATCTGCTCCGGGGTCTATTTTGCGGGGGAGATCCTGGACGTGGATGGCCGATGCGGGGGCTATAATCTCCAATGGGCCTGGAGCAGTGGTTATCTGGCGGGATACCACGCTGCGTTAGCATAAAATAATTTTTTACACGTGACGTATGCCTGCGTAAGGTGCAAAAGCTCCGGAAAGGCGGCAGGTCATTGAAAGATATGAGGATGAAAATGATCAGATTAAATCAGCTGAAGCTTCCGGTAGATCATACCCGGGAGCAGCTTATACATAAGACGGCACAGTACTTACGGATCCCGGCGGCGGATATCCTCGAACTGCAGATCGTAAGGCAGTCTCTGGATGCCAGAAAAAAGCCGGCACTTTTTTACAGTTACAGTGTGAATGTAACGGTGAAAAAGGAAGAAAAAGTATATAAGGATGCCTGCCGCAGACTTGGAAAAGCCAATGTTCTGCTGACCGAAAAAACGGAATATCTTTTTCCGGCAGAAGGCTCAACGCAGCAGAAGCATCCCACTGTGATCATCGGAATGGGTCCTGCTGGACTTTTTTGCGGATATTATCTGGCACAGCACGGCTATGCACCTGTCATTCTGGAACGGGGTGCAGACGTGGATGCCAGACAGGCGGATGTAGAAGCTTTCTGGCAGACGGGCAGATTAAAGCCGGATTCCAATGTGCAGTTTGGAGAAGGCGGTGCCGGAACTTTTTCGGATGGTAAACTGAATACTTTGGTAAAGGACAAATACGGCAGAAATACGGAAGTATTGAAAACTTTCGTAAAGCACGGTGCTGATCCGGCAATTCTTTATCAGGCCAAGCCCCATATTGGTACGGATGTCCTGAGCAAAGTGGTAAAAAGCATGCGGGAAGAAATATTGCGTATGGGTGGGGAAGTCCGATTTCATAGTCAGATGACGGAGATCCTTACAGAGAACGGGCAGGTCACAGGAGTAAAGGTGAATGACACGGAAGTGCTCCCCTGTGAGCAGGTGGTACTGGCACCGGGGCACAGTGCCCGAGATACCTTTTCCATGTTGTACCGGAAGCAGTTTCCCATGTCGGCGAAACCTTTTGCAGTGGGATTCCGTGTGGAGCATCCCCAGAGCCTGATCAATATGAGTCAGTATGGTGCTGAGTCGGTAAAAGGTCTGGGTGCAGCGGCTTATAAGGTGACGGCTAAGACAAGCACCGGCAGAGGAGTGTATTCTTTCTGTATGTGTCCGGGCGGCTATGTGGTCAACGCATCTTCCGAGCCGGGAAGACTGGCGGTGAACGGTATGAGCTACAGCGGCCGTGACGGGAAAAATGCCAACAGCGCCATTATCGTTGCGGTGACTCCTGCGGATTACGGTTCCGATCATCCACTGGCAGGAATCGAATTCCAGCGGGGACTGGAACAGAGAGCTTATGAATTATGCGATGGGAAACTGCCGGTACAGCGGTACGGAGATTTCAGGGAGAAAGTCACCGGAGAGCATCCTGCGGAAACGGACGGAGTACAAAGAAGTGGCCCGAAAGCATTGGAACCACAGTGTAAAGGTGCTTATGAATGGGCGGATCTTACCGGAATTCTTCCGGCAGAGTGTAACCGGGCCTTCGTGGAGGGGATGGACAGCTTTGACAGACAGATCCACGGCTTTGCCTCTCCGGGAACGATCCTGACCGGTGTGGAAAGCAGGACGTCTTCCCCGGTGCGGATCGAACGGGATGAAGAGTTACAGTCTGCCATCCGGGGTTGCTATCCCTGTGGAGAGGGGGCCGGATATGCCGGAGGAATCACTTCCGCCGCCATGGACGGTATCCGCGTAGCAGAACAGATCGCTTCACAGTTTGCTCCGCTACAGCGTTGACGTATGGCAGAAAATGTTATATGATTCATATATTCAGAGATTGCATCCTGCAGATCGGTTTTGCTGGGGAACGCTGAATATATTAACCTAATAATATGATGTCGGGGTCAAAAGCCCCCGACTTTGATGCCTACGGATTGCTCCGTGCTA
>ERZ772831.3535-NODE-3535-length-11055-cov-3.314545_pt1 | contig 11055 bp, 11 predicted proteins | sample MGYA00580858_ERZ772831 | MGnify/ENA primary metagenome ERZ772831 (study PRJEB29015, sample SAMEA2737694) | human gut metagenome | biome: human gut; feature: human-associated habitat; material: faeces | place: China | collected 2012 ... | reverse complement strand
CCGTCGCATGCATGCGGATCATCGCCGCATGAATGTCATCGCGGCGATGATCCGCATGCATGCGACGGTCTATGACCTCAAGGACATGACGCTGTGCTATTCCCCGGTCTACAGCACGGCAAAGGACCCCGTCAATCAGGCGGCGCTCGTTGCCATCAATGTGCTCGAGGACCAGCTCCGTCAGGTTCATGTGTCCGCGGTGCGCTCCCTTGTGGAGTCCGGCGCGTATATTGTCGATGTCCGCGAGGAGGGCGAGTACGCCGAGGGCCATCTCGTCGGCTCCCATAACATCCCGCTGACGCAGCTGCGCGCGCGGATGGAGGAAATTCCGAAGGATGTTCCCGTGTACCTGCACTGCCGCTCGAGCCAGCGGAGCTATTACGCGCTCTGCTGCCTGCGCGGCCATGGCTACCACAACCTGACGAACATCAGCGGCTCGTTCCTTGGCATCAGCCTCTACGAGTATTTCCATGATAAGTCCGAGGGCCGCAAGCCCATCGTGACCGCATACAACTTTGACTGAGCGGGAGGAGCTATGGAAAAAACGATGACAGAGGCGCGTGCAGACGCGCTGATGGAGGACGGCTTCCACTGCTCGCAGTGTGTGTTCCCGTATGCGGCATTCCGCCTCGGCATGGACCGCGATGAGGCGCTCCGCCTGAGCGCAGGCCTCGGCGGCGGCTGCTTCCACGGCGACTCGTGCGGTGCAGTGACCGGCGCTGCCATGGCACTCAGCATCGTGTTCGGCTTTGATCGGCCGAATGCGGAGGAGGCGGATAAGCTGCTGATCGAGAAGGTCCACGAATTCCAAAAGCGTTTTCTGGAGGAGAACGGCTCGTTGCTCTGCCGACAGCTGCTCGGCGGCTACGACAAGGCTGATCCCGATGCCGTCGCTCCGGATGATGCCTATGATAACTGCGCACGCTACTGTGCGTCGGCCTGCCGGATCCTGGATTCCCTGATCGGCGACCGTTACATCCGATAAGAGTTAAGAAACGAGGTTTTTCCAATGGCAAAACTGGATTTATTGGAAAAGAAAAGCATCATCGGCATGATCCACACGCTGGCATTGCCCGGCACGATGGATTACTGCGGGGATATGACGAAGGTCATCGACCGCGCCCTTGCCGATCTGCATGCCATGCAGAATGCAGGCGTTGACGCCGTGATTGTTGAGAATTTCTGCGACCATCCCGCCGGAACGAAGCTCGAGCCGGAGCAGATGGCTGCCCTGACCGCCGTGGCCACGGTCGTGGCGCGCGAGGCGACCATCCCGGTCGGCATTGATGCGGCGTTCTGTGATCCGATGGCGAGTCTGGCCATCGCCGTGGCCGTCGGCGCGACGTTTATCCGCGTGCCGGTGTTCGTCGACACGGTCGTGACGTCCGACGGCATCGTCAAGCCCTGCGCCAGAGAGCTGCAGCGCTACCGCAAGCTGCTCGGCGCGGAGAACATCGCTCTCCTGTGCGATATCCAGACGAAGCACACGTTCATGCTCAGCAGCGCCATCTCCATTGAGGAGAGCGCCCTGATGGCGACGGAGTGCGGCGCGGATGCCCTCATCATCACGGGCGCGCACACCGGCTCCGCCTCTCCGCTCGAGACCATCCGCCGCGTGCGCGAAGTCACGAAGCTCCCGCTCATCGCGGGCAGCGGCGTCAATGCGCAGAATGCAGCCGACCAGCTGTCTCTCGTCGAGGCAGCCATCGTCGGCTCGGCCATGAAGCCGCACGGCAAGGCGGAGGAGCCCATCGACGAGGCTCTGGCAGCCAAGCTCATGCAGAGCGTCAAGGCCTGCCGCTGATCCCTTTGCGTCTTTATGGGCAGCTCCGCTGCTCTGAAGCATATCCCAGCATTCATCATGTAAGGAAGGAGGTATAAAGCATGCGCAATGTCGTTTTGACTCGTGTTGACGAGCGCCTGATCCACGGTCAGGTCATGACCTCGTGGCTGAAGCTCTGCAACGCGAATGTCATTCTCATCATCGATGCCGGTTCCGCCTCAAACGCGTTCCTGAAGCGGATCCTGTTTGCGGCTGCACCCAAGGATGTGGAGCTGCAGGTCATGAATGAGGCAGATGCCGCCGCCTATCTGAAGGAAGATTCTCCCGCCGGAGAAAAGGTCCTTGTTCTTTCGAAGACTCCGCAGCCTCTGCTGGCCATGGTCCGAAGCGGCATCGAGATCAAGGAGATCATCCTCGGCAATATGGGCGGCGCGCCCGGCAGAAAGCACTTCAACAAGAGCATTTCCGCCAGCGCGGACGAGATCCAGGCATTCCGTGATCTTGTGGACGCCGGCGTATACGTCTACTGCCAGATGGTCCCGTCCGATGCGAAGGAAGACGTCAAGAAGCTGTTGAAGTAAACGGCAGGTCCCACGCCTGAGCCCCGCTCCCGGAGCTCAGAACCCAAAGGCGGCACCGCTTTTGCGGTGAAGCCCAAAATAGAAATAAGGAGAGAGAACTTGTGAATATCAGTATCCTGCAAATTTGCCTGATCTCGTTGTTCTATTGCTTCTCGAACATCAGCTGGCCGTTTGGTTCCATGGGCCAGTGGGCAACGATCAACCGTCCGCTCGTTGGCGGTCTTGTCGTCGGCCTGATCCTCGGCAACCCGGTTCAGGGCACGATCATCGGCGCGACCATCAACGTCATCTACCTCGGCCTCGTCTCCGCCGGCGGCTCTCTGCCTGCTGACTCCGGCATGGCCGGTATCATGGGTACTACATTCGCTCTGATCGGCGGCCTCGATACGAACACCGCTCTGGCACTGGCCGTTCCTATGGGCCTTGTCGGCGCTGTGATCGAAGTTCTGACCATGACCGGCCAGTGCATGCTCATTCCTCTGGCTGACAAGTGGATCGAGCAGGGCAAGTCCAAGCTCGTTATCTGGGCAAACACCTGGATTCCGTACATTGTCAAGTCCATTATCCGTTTCATCATCGTCTTTGTCATCCTGTACTTCGGCTCCAATGCCCTCGACAGCGTGACGAATGCACTGAGCGGCCGCGTCCTCGATGCACTGAGCGTCATGGGCGGCATGCTTCCGGCAGTCGGCGTCGGCATGATGCTGCTGTCCATCTTTAAGGGCCATGCCCGCTGGTTCCTGTTCCTCGGCTTCCTTGCCACGAGCTTCCTCGGCCTGAACACCATCGCTGTGGCATTCATCTTCCTCATCGTGGCTGTCCTGATGGTCGGCTTCACGGAGAGCGATTTTGCCGGCTTCAAGAGCATCCAGCAGAACAACGATCTTTCCTATCAGTATTTCACCAAGAAGGACCTGCGTCATTCCTGGTTCATGTGGCACTGGTTCTGCGAGTCCTGCTACAACTACGAGAGAATGCAGGGCCTCGGCTTCTGCACCGCTATGATCCCGCTGCTGCGCAAGATCTACAAGGGCGATGATGAGGCCATGATCGCTGCTATGAAGCGTCAGTCCATGTTCTTCAACACCGACCATGACTTTGGCGGCATGATCCTCGGCATCTGCGCCTCCATGGAGGAGCAGAAGCGCTCCGGCGCCGACATCCCCGACGAGGCGTTCGTCGCCCTCAAGTCCGGCCTGATGGGCCCGTGCGCCGGTATCGGCGACACTCTGTCTCAGGTCGTTCTGCTTCCCGTTCTGTCCGTTATTTTCATCAACCTCGCAACGCAGGGCGCTGTCTGGGCTCCGATCGCCTACACCGTTCTGTTCCTGGCCATCTTCTATGGTGTCGGCTACTGGATGCTGAACGTCGGCTATAAGAGCGGCGGCGAAGCTGTTCTGAAGCTCATGGAGAGCGGCATTTTTGACAAGGTCGTCAAGGTTGCGAATATCCTCGGCTGCGCGGTCTGCGGCGCGCTGATCTGCAGCTATGTTTCCTTCAACTGGAATGTCGTCATGATGCGCGAGGGCGTCGAGGTCTTTAACCTCCAGACCGGCGTGTTTGACGCGATTCTTCCCAACATGATGCCGCTGCTTCTCACGATGGGCGTTTATGGCCTGTCCAAGAAGGGTGTCAAGAGCTCCTACATCACCTTCGGCACGATGCTGCTCGGCTTCGTGCTCGGCCTGCTCGGCGTCATCGCCTAATTCAGGCAAAAACTCTGGCCGCCGTGCCCACACTGCTGTCGGCAGGAAACTGCCGACAGCGTCGGCGGCCCCCGAATTCATCAACCCTGCGGCGTATCGCCGCTAAAAATAAGGAGGATTTCTTATGAGAATCAGCAATGTTGGTCTGTTTGTCAAGGATCTGGAAGGCGCAAGAAAGTTCTTTGAGGACTTCTTCGGCGCACAGGTTCATGCGACCTACGAAGAGGATGACGGCTACAAGTCTTACATCATGAAGTTCGATGAGAACCCGAAGCTGGAGCTGATGTCCAAGCCGACCGTCGTCGACGAGAAGAAGGACCCGAACCGTACCGGCTTTGTGCACATCTGCATCAAGGTCGACTCCCGCGAGAAGCTCGACGAGATCATCGCGAAGTTCAAGGCTGCCAACTACACCATCCTCTATGAGCCGGCAACAAACGGCGGCAATGAGGTCCGCGCCATCACGTTTGAGGACAACATCCTCGAGGTCTGCTGCTAAATGGCAACACCGCACAATTACATCTTCGGCCTTCGCCGGATATTTTTCGCCGATCCTTCGGTTCGAAAAGATTGAAATACACAAAGTATTCCTGCACTTTTCAAACCTTGCCTCGACAAAAAATCTCTCGCCGAATGCGCTCGCTGAATTGTGCGGTTCTGCCCAAAATCATCGAAGGAGAAATTACAATGAGCGAAAAGAGCAAGCTGTTTTTTAATGGCAAGAAGAAAGTTATCGGCATGGTCCACCTGCTGCCGCTTCCCGGCAACGCTGCCTACCAGAACAACAAGGAAGAGATCGTGAAGAACGCCATCGAGGATGCGCACACCCTCATCGATTGCGGCGTTGACGCCATCATGCTCGAGAACTTCAGCGATTGGCCCCAGTACAGCACCGAGATCCCCCTCGAGGCCTATTCCCTGATGGTCAGCATCGCCACCCGCATCCGCGAGTTCTGCAAGATCCCGTTCGGCGTCAACATCGAGATGAACGCCTTCGTGCAGGAGTGGGCCATGGCCTACGCCGTCGACGCCGACTTCATCCGCTTTGAGGCCTATGTCGACAACCGTGCCGGTTCCTTCGGATACATCGAAGCCTGCTCCACGCCGCTTGCCAAGATCCGTCAGGACTATCCGTCCGACACCATGATCTTTGCTGACGTCCACACCGCCGAGACCTATGGCGTTCCGAATGTCGCCATCAACGAGCTGGCCGGCAATGCCAAGGGCCACGATGCCGATGCTGTTATCGTCACCGAGAACGACCTGAACAAGAAGATCACCCCGGCGGACGTCAAGTCCATGCGCGAAGAGATGGGCGATTTCCCCATCATCGTCGGCGCAGGCGTGAAGCCGAACAACGTTCTGGACTACATGGAGTACTGCGATGCCGTTATCGTCGGCCGCGGCTTCAAGACCGGCGACCGCGTTGACGCGAAGCTCGTCAAGGAGTTCATGGAGATCGTCCACAGCAAGTTCAACTGATTTTTGCCCCCTCATTCACCTTTCAGATCGATAGAAAGCGCCGTCCCGGGAGACCCACCGGGGCGGCGCGCAGTTTATGGGAAGCCCTCAGGCACTTTTTGACAAGCTGAATTCCAACTGGATTTAGCAGAACGGAATGTACTCTGCGCTGCTGAACGGCTTAGGCGGGCTGCCTTTCCTTGCCGGCATGATCGGCATTTATCGGGCTCTATGTCAATCGTTGGGGTAGAGGCAAAGAACACAATCATCCAAGACCGTGTCGGGGTGCTTAGCCCCGGCGCGGTTTTTTCGGTACACCGCTGCAGAAAAGGATCCGATTTCTGAAGTTCCGGAAGTTCCGCATCCCGAAGCAGACGCGCTTGAGGGCCTTCGTTTTGTTGTTGCAGCCCTCGATGAAGCCATTGGACCAGGGGACGTCCATGGAGTTCGGGATCTTCTGAAACCAGTTGCGGTACGCCGTGACGCAGGCCCGAAATTCCGGAAGATCCATAACGTTCACGGCCGCGAGCCAGTCGAGCAGCCGCTGCTTCCCGACGGTCGAGGACTCCGAATGCATGACGGCAAGGAACTCGTTCTTCAGCCGGTAGGCGTCGGCGAGCCTCGGGGCGATCTCAACCATCAGCGCCAGACGCTCCTGCTCCTCGCTGCTCAGAGCTTCCATCGGCTTCCGGAGAAGGTGCTTTGACCGTTTGAAGTACCTGCGCAGCCCTCTGGAGAGCTTGTTCTGCTCGTTCTTCCGGACCTGGCTCCATCGCCCAGAACGCCTGACGGATCACGTGGAACCGGTCCGCAACGATAACGGCATTGGGAAAGCAGATTTTTCCGACCGTGCGAAAATGCGTATCACTTTGACTTTTTTGCGATACTTTTCGGCCCAATCAGCATAAGGCTTTGACAGAATATACGAAGAAAAAAGTGCGAGCACAGATTCTATCTTGGTGAATGGAAAAAACATCCCCCGGGGAGGCTTCCGCCCGGGAATCTCATCTGTTATAGTATGCTCATCGGTTCATACACGCATTCCTGCCAAAACCCAAAGCAAAGGCGCAGCGTTTCTTGGGGAAGAAAGCGCTGCGTCTTTGCGCAGGGCAGGAATGCAAAGCAACACCGGTTCGGAGGAACACTTGGAAACACCTATTTTACAGTATGCCGGCGGCGTGATCGCCGCAAAACTGGACCGCACGGAAAAAGAACTGGTCCACGGGGTTTCTTTCCATATTTCTCGCGGGGAGAGCCTGGCTCTCATTGGCGAGACCCCTTGTGAAACAGTGCCGTCGATTATCGGATTGCCCAATCCGTGATGGGGGTGCTGCCCGGCAATGTGCGGCTGGTTTCCGGTGAAGTATTATTTTGCGGGAAGGCTTTGCCGAAGGGCAAAAAGCTGCGGTCCATGCTGGGGCGGGAGATCGTATATATCCCGCAGAACGGGCATGAGTTTCTTGACCCGTCCAGAAGCATCCGCCGCCAGATGTTTGACAGCATTGCAAAGCTGGGCATTGCGGCACCTCTGAGAGAAGCGTTTGCCCGTGAAAAGCTGGCGCAGGTGGGATTTACCCAGCCGGAGGCCATTCTGGACCGGTATGCCTTCCAGCTGTCCGGCGGCATGGCCCAGCGGGTAACCATTGCACTGGCCCTTTGCTCTCAGGCGAAGCTGTTGATCGCCGACGAACCTACCAACGGTCTGGATCAGGACAGCAAGCAGCAGACGCTGTCCCTTTTGAATGACCTGTTCCCGGATGCGGCAAAGCTCGTTATCACGCATGACATTTCCGTGGCAGCGACCTGCGGCCGGATCCTTGTCCTGTGCGGCGGGAAAATGCTGGAGACTGGCAGCTCCGCACTGGTGCTGGCTGCCCCGCGCCATCCCTACACCCAAGCCCTGCTGGGTGCCTTGGTGGAAAACGGGATGCAGGAAACGCCGGCTTTGCGGACGGAGACGGGCACTTGTCCCTTCTATCGCCGCTGTCCCGCAGCCTTCGGACGATGCCGTGCCGAAATGCCCCGGAGGACGCAGGGAGACAGAGAATGGTGGTGCTGCAAGGAATGATCTCCATGGAACAGATCGATAAGGCTTTTGACGGAAAACAGGTTTTGCAAAATGTCACGCTGGATATTCCCGACGGTCAGATCTGCGGCATATTCGGAAAAAGCGGGATCGGAAAATCTACGCTGGCCAAGGTCCTTTGCGGCATCTGCCCGCCGGACGGAGGGCAGATTCTGCTGGACGGCCAATGTCTTGTTTCACAGAATACGCCCTATGACAGGAAACTGGGTCTTTCCATTCAGATGGTTTATCAGCAGCCCTATGCGACGCTGGATCCACGCCAGAAAATCGGCAGCGGCTTCAAAGAACTGATCCGCTATCACGGCTTTGCTCCCAAGGGGAAGGAGCGTGCGCTGACGGAAGACGTGCTTGTGAAAGTCGGATTGGAGCCGCAGATCCTGGCCCATCTGCCGCATCAGATCTCCGGTGGGGAAGCCCAGCGGGTGGCCATCGCCCGGTGTCTTCTGTTCCGGCCAAAGCTGCTGATTCTGGACGAGGCAACCTCCATGCTGGATGTTTCTACCCAGGCCAATGTGCTGGGAATGGTACGCCGTCAGATGCAGGAACACCACGGAAGCATCCTGCTCATCAGCCACGATGAAGCACTGGTGAATTTACTTTGTGATCAAATCTATGTATTTGAGAAGAAACACACAAATCAGAAGGAGAAAAACACGAAATGAAAAAAGTAGGATCTCTTTTGCTGGCGGTGCTGATGGTGCTGTCGGTGGCAGCCTGCGGCAGGACCCCGGCAGAACCCACCCAGACACCCTCCACCCAACCAAGCACCGAGACTCCGACCACGGAGGCCACGGAACCGGCACCTGCCTACGCCATTGATACGCTGACCGTCGGCACGACGGCTGCCATCGAAACTGCCGTGTTCGGCGAGTATAACTTCGATATGCTTGCCAGCGGTGTATCCGAATTGCCTCTGGTTTATCAGGACACCAAGGGCGAATATCATCCGCTTCTGGCAACTTATGCTACCGAGGATGCCGCTACCTGGACCTACACCATCCAGGACGGCATGACCTGGTCCGACGGAGCGCCTGTAACGGCGGAAGACATTCTTTTCACACTCCAATACGATCAGGCCAACGGCAGCGCCAATTTTGAGGCCCAGACCGCGGAAGACGGAAAGGTCACGGAGGCCAAGTACACCGGCTACAGCCTCTCCGATGACAAAATGAGCATTTCCCTGACGCTGGCCTCTCCCAATGTCCGGGAACTGAGCAATATGACCTCCTTCCGGGTCATGCCCAAGCACGTTTATGAGGGAAAGAATACCGTCACGGAGGCCGAAGGCCGCATCACCTGCGGCCCCTATGTGCTGGAATCCTTCAACAAGGAAGCCGGGACCATTACCTTCGCAGTCAATGAATACTATCCCCAGAAGCCCAATGTGGAGAAAATCGTCTATCAGCTTTTCGGCAACGAGGATACCATGTACCTGGCGCTCCAGCAGGGCGACATCGACATGGTCTGGGCCTACTCCACCGGTGTGGCAGGAACCTATCAGGATGTACTCTTCACCGATACCAATGTCTCGCTTGTCAATGTGGCTGCGGCCAATGCGCCTGCGGTCCTGGCCTTTAACAACGCAAAGGGCCTGTTCTCTGACGAAAACCTGCGTCAGGCAGTTTCCTATGCACTGAACTACGAGGAATTCAAGACCTATTTCGGCAGCGCCTATGCTGAGATCCCCAACCGGGGCTTTGTACCCTCCACCACGGTGGGCTATACGGACACGGAGAAACTGACCACCGATACTGTAAAAGCGGACGAGTATATGAAGGCTGCGGGTTACACCGAAAAGAATGCCGACGGCTTCTACGTGAACGCCGACGGTGCGGCTGCTGCCTTTACGCTGACGGTCAACGCCGTTATGTTGAAAGCCTTTCCTCCTATGCGCGCATGTTTTTAGGGCAAATGGAAAAACCTGATGTTGACAGCATCGAAGGGCTCTCCCCCGCTATCTCTATCGACCAGAAAACCACTTCCAAAAATCCTCGCTCTACCGTTGGCACAGTGACCGAAATTTATGATTACCTGCGTTTATTTTATGCCAGAATCGGTATTCCGCATTGTCCTGTGTGTGGCCGGGTAATTGAACAGCAGACGGTAGACCAAATGGTAGATCAGATTATGGCATTGCCGGAAGGATCCCGAATCCAGATCTTGGCTCCTGTTGTGCGCGGCCGAAAGGGGGAGCACAAAAAAGAGTTTGAAAACGCCAAGCGCTCTGGCTTCGTTCGAGTCCGAGCTGATGGTATTCTATATGACCTTTCTGAAGAAATCAAGCTGGAAAAAAATAAAAAGCACAATATCGAAATTGTAATTGATCGCCTTATCTTAAAGTCAGATATCCGTTCTCGTTTATCCGACTCACTGGAATCTGCGATGTCAGTATCCGGCGGTCTGGTCCTGATTGATGTTCAGAACGGCGAAGAATTGCTTTTTTCCCAGAACTACGCCTGTCCCGACCACGGCATCAGTATTGAAGAATTATCTCCCCGCATGTTTTCTTTTAACAATCCTGCGGGAGCCTGCGAAAAATGCACTGGACTGGGAACTTTTATGAAAGTAGATCCGGCACTGGTCATCCCCGATCGGGATCGAAGCATCCGCGGCGGTGCAATCCGTGCCAGCGGATGGTATTTTGCGGAAGGCGGGCTGGTCCAAAGCTATTTTGAAGCGTTGGCGGATCATTATCATTTTAGCTTAGACACTCCTTTTGGACAACTGCCTGAAGAAATACAGGATATCGTCCTTTATGGGAATAATGGAGAAAAAATTACAGTCCAGCGGGAATCCGGCAGCCGAGGCAGCACTTTTACTACTGATTTTGAAGGAATTATCAATAATCTTGAGCGTCGTTTCCGTACTACCAACAGCAACTGGGTGCGCAATGATATCGCTTCTTTAATGAGTTCAGAACAATGTCCGGATTGCCATGGCCACCGATTAAAACCGGAATATCTGGCAGTCACTGTCGGGGAGAAAAATATCTCCGATTTTTGTCGTATGTCAATCGTGCAGGCTTTGGACTTTTTGAACACACTACAGCTGACCGAACGGCAAAAAATGATTTCAGCGCAAATTTTAAAAGAAATCCGTGCTCGTTTAGGCTTTTTGCAAAGCGTTGGCTTAGAGTATCTGACTCTTGCTCGATCTGCCAGCACTCTTTCCGGCGGTGAAAGTCAACGAATCCGTTTGGCAACTCAGATTGGCTCTTCTTTGATGGGGGTTCTTTATATTCTGGATGAACCCAGTATCGGTCTCCACCAAAAGGACAATCATAAGTTAATTGCAACTTTAAAACGTTTGCGGGACATCGGCAATACATTAATTGTCGTAGAGCATGACGAAGATACGATGCGTGCTGCGGATTATATTGTGGATATCGGTCCTGGCGCCGGCATCCACGGTGGAGAAGTGGTTTGTGCCGGTACTTTA
>ERZ772831.3531-NODE-3531-length-11065-cov-14.356948_pt1 | contig 11065 bp, 9 predicted proteins | sample MGYA00580858_ERZ772831 | MGnify/ENA primary metagenome ERZ772831 (study PRJEB29015, sample SAMEA2737694) | human gut metagenome | biome: human gut; feature: human-associated habitat; material: faeces | place: China | collected 2012 ... | reverse complement strand
GCAAAGCCAACAGAGTGTCCTAAAGGGGATAGGGATTGAGAACAAGCACTTTTTTTGAAAAAACAGACTTTTTCTATAAACTGACGGCTGTGATGAAACGTGAAGTTCATCACAGCCGTTGTTTTATGCTTATTTATCAGCTAAGCTCAATTTCGGCAAGCTCAACGTTGATAGTCTTTGTAGTGTATCTGCCTGTTGCGCCTGCTCTGTAAACCGTAAGCTCAACAGTGTCGCCTATGTTAAGCTCCGCAATGATATTCTGTATATCTGTTACGGAGGTGACCGCTGTGCCGTTTACCTTTGAGATTATATCGCCGACCTTAAGGCCGCTCTTAGCTACGGGCATATCCTTTGAGATATATGTTACATATACGCCGCCGCTTTCAAGTCCCTGCATATATGCGCTGTATTCGCTTATTTCCTCGCCGTTTATGCCAAGACCGGGACGGTTCGTAACATAGCCCTTTGTCATAAGGTCGTTTATTACCGGCTTAGCCTCGTTTATTGTAATGGCAAAGCCGATGTTATCTATAGACGCTGATGTGTTGGATACCAGCTTGTAGTCGATTATACCGATAACGTTGCCGTACATATCGAAAAGTCCGCCGCCGCTGTTACCGCTGTTGATAGCCGCATCTATCTGTATTGTGCTTGTGCCGTATGCGCTGTTTGAAGCGGAGGCTCTGCCAAGACCGGATACGATACCCTTAGTAAGAGAGTTGAGTAACTGCTTGGGGTTGCCGAGTACGCATACATCCTGACCTACTCTTACAGTGTCCGAGTCACCGAGCGTTGCATATTCAAACGGATCGTCACGGCTGATCTTCAGCACTGCAAGGTCTGAATAGGTATCACTGCCGACTACTGTAGCCTCATATTCCTTTGTGTTATCGGGGTTCTTGTAATCGGGAGCGACTACTGTCATTTTATCCGCACCCTCTACAACGTGTGCGTTTGTGATGACATAGCCGTCAGAAGTAAATACAACGCCACTGCCGCTGCCGTATTTTACAGGCTCGGCATAGCCTGTCTGGCGCTGATAGTTATATACCAGCACAACAGTGTTCTTTACCTTTTCGTAAAGTTCCTCTGCATTCAGAAGCGTGCTGTTTGAGCTGTCGTTTATCTTGCTTTCGTCAAGGGGAGCGGCTGTCGCCGTGTTTGAGGTGTTGAGCGTTGTTGACGGTGCGGCGATGGTGCTTTCTGAGCCGCTGTCAGCCGATTCGCCCTGAGACGTACCGTCAGACGAGCTTGCAAAGGGAATGGTGGCATTTATACTGTTGCCGAGTACCGTTCCGGCAAATCCTGCACCGCCGCCGACTACCAGAGCCGCCGCAATGATACCTGCGACCAGTGCGCCCTTGCCGTTCTTCTTAGGCGGCTTGTTTGCACCGGGAGCAACGTGTATGTTGTTTGTGCCCGTATTGTTTGCACCGGTATTGTTTGCACCCGTATTGTTTGCGCCGTTTGCGTAGTTGTAATATGAGTTGTACGCATTCTGCTGTGCGTCATAGGAGCTTGTGTAGGAAGAACCTGCGTTATAGCCGCTTGCATTTGCAGATGTGTCTGTCTGTGAATTGTCGGCGGTCGAGAAGCTGTTCTGTACCTGCTCGTTTTCGCTGTTCATGTTGTTCATGTTGTTCATATCATTGCGTTCAAATCCGTCTGTCATATCTATCGTCCTTTCACGCCCGTAGGCTTTATTGTTTTTTGACTATGGCTAAAGTATACTGTTCATATGTGAAAAAGTTGTGATACAGCCTTGAAGTTTGATAGATAATTGATTTAATTGTATTTTTATTTCAAGTGAAAAAATGCACAGTTATATGGACAAAGTGTTTAAAGTGTGATAGAATAGCATCGGAATGCAAATTATATTGCTTATAAAAAGGGGGAGCATATATGTTTTTCTTCAAAAAGAAAACCGCCGGCAGGGATACCGCAGACACGCCGCTTAAAAGAAAAGCGAAAGCTATGCCTATGACAAAGAAGGTGCAGTTCTGCTATATAAAGCCCGATGAGCTGAATATGCTTTTAAACGGTGATATAAGCTCGGTGCTGACGCTTGAACCTGTGAATTATTATGCGGAGAAAAGCCGCTACTGGCTGTGCGTTTTTTATTACACTGAAGACTACAGCGAGATAATTATGCGTTTTGAGCTTTATGAAAACGACAGAAAGACAACAGCTACCGATTATTATGAGATAAATAAGGAGCTGTATTCAAGGATATTGCTTAAGTTCGGGCAGAGGGTTGAGTGCTAATAATTGTATCAGACAATAGGAGAGATATATGCAGACAAATGACAGACTTATAACAGAGTTGATGACAGCAATAAACAACGGTCGTATTCAGTTACCTGATTTTCAGAGAGGCTGGGTATGGGAAGATGGACGAATAAAAGCGTTGATAGCAAGTATTACAAATAATTATCCTGTTGGAGCGGCAATGTTTTTAGAGTACGGCAATGAAAACGTGCGTTTTAAGTATAGAACAATAGAAGGCGCAGGACAGGCAGGAGATACAGTTCCTACTGAGCTTATTCTTGATGGACAGCAAAGATTGACGTCTATTTATTCTTCCTTGTATTCTAAGAAACCTGTGCATACTCGCACTGATAAGGGTAAAGATATTTACCGCTATTATTATATTGATATACAGAAAGCTATGGACGAATCATACGACAGGCTTGATGCTATTTTTTCAGTTCCGGAAAATAAAATAGTTACATCAGAATTTGGACGCAAGGAAGAAATAAACCTGTCAAAGCAAGAGTATGAGTTTGAAAATAAAGTTTTTCCTCTCAATAGAATACTTGATTATGCTTCCGCACAGGAGTGGCAAAACGAGTATTACGCATATTACGGTTATAATCAAGATATTATCAAACAATTTTCTGAGTTTAATACAAAAATAGCTATGCCGACCTGCCAATACAAAATCCCTGTTATTTTGTTAAGCAAGGAAACTCCAAAAGAAGCGGTGTGTCAAGTTTTCGAGAATGTGAATACTGGCGGAGTTTCTCTCACGGTGTTTGAACTGGTGACCGCCATTTTTGCAATGGATGATTTTGAACTTAGAAAAGATTGGGAAGCTCGAAAAGAAAAGTATTTTTCGGGAGATTTATTATCAGTAATTACATCTACAGATTTCCTTGTAGCGTGTACACTGCTGTCCTCGTACAAAAAAGGTGGCACTGTCAGTTGCAAAAAGAAAGATGTGCTGGAACTTAAATTGGAAGAATACACCGGATATGCCGATGCACTTACGAGAGGGTTTATTGAAGCAGAAAAAATACTTGAAGAAGAACGTATTTTTTCTAGCAAGGACTTGCCGTATTCAACACAACTCATTCCACTTGCCGTTATTTGTACTTTACTTGAAGATAATAACAGAATCAAGATAGCAAATAATAAGAACAAAATAAAGCAATGGTATTGGTGCGGTGTTTTTGGTGAGCTTTATGGCGGAGCGAATGAAACAAGGTTTGTTTATGATGTTGTTGGTGTAATGAACTGGATTGAAAAAGATGGTGAGTTGCCACGTACTGTTAAAGAATCATATTTTAATCCGACTAGATTGCTGACATTACAATCAAGGCTTTCGGCGGCTTATAAAGGTGTTATGGCATTAATACTTAAAAATCATTGTAAAGATTTCATAAGTGGTCGTGAGATGGACTTTGCAGTTTATAAATCTGAAAATCCTGACATACATCACATTTTTCCAAAAGATTATTGTGAGAAGCAATGTTATTCAAAAGAAAAATGGAATTCGGTAATCAACAAAACGCCTATAACATATTCGACTAACCGTGAAATCGGCGGAGTTGCTCCTAGCAAATATCTTGCCAGAATTGAAACGAAAGGACAGGTTGAATCGGAAGAGTTGAACACATATCTGCAATCGCATTGGATTGATGTTGATAGTTGCAGAAATGACGATTTTAATTCTCATATAATTCATAGAGCAAAAATGCTGTTAAAAGCCATTGAAAATGCCACAGGCAAGAGTATTTCAGGAAAGAACAGCGATGAAGTAATAAAATTATTTGGCGTGGAATTGAATTAAAAAATGACGTGTTCGGTAACTAAAAATCCGAACACGTTTTAATATTGGCTTTTTGTCAATAGTTGGGGTGCGAAAACGACAGAAAGACAACGGTTACAGATTATTATGAGATAAATAAGGAGCTGTATTCAAGGATATTGCTTAAGTTCGGGCAGAGAGTATAGGTAACGGGTGCGGATTATCATAATCCGTACTCGCTTTTATATTATCAGAGATTGCTTGTGAAAAGCCCTGTAATGCTTTGTACACCGAGCGAAACGGCGGTGATGGATACCCAACAGCACAGTCCGAGAAGTATCGGCTTTCCGCCGTTGCGTATCAGCTTTACAATATTGGTGTTAAGTCCGATAGCGCCCATAGCCATTGCTATAAAGAATTTAGCCAGCCATTTTGCAAACGGCACAAACTGCGATGAGTAGAACAGAGTGACGCTGTTTTCGGGCAGTAAGCCGCAGACCGTTGTTATAAGTGACGCACCGACAAAGAAAAGGATAAACCACGGGAATATCTTCTTTATCGAAAAACCGGATTTACCGCCGCCGCTTTTTTTGGCTTTTGCTGTGCGGTAGAGCGCAAGCACGAGCGTTATCGGGATAATGGCAAGCGTTCTTGTCAGCTTTACCGTAACAGCGGCTGAAAGTATACCGCTGTATCCGTAAATGCCCTCCGCTGTCGATGCCGCCGCAGTGACCGACGAGGTGTCGTTGACCGCAGTTCCTGCAAATACCGCAAAACCTTCCGTGCCAAGTCCTATAGCGTGTCCGAGCGTCGGGAAAATAAGTGCGGCAAGCACATTGAACAGGAATATTACCGATATTGAACGTGCAACGTCTTCATCATCCGCTTCAATAACGGGCGCTGTAGCCGCAATAGCAGAGCCGCCGCAGATAGACGAGCCTACGCCTATAAGGCAGGCGGTCTTTGGATCGACCTTCATTATCTTCATCATTATAAACGCAACTATCAGCGATATTGAGATAGTGCCGACTATAACGGGCAGGCTCTTTGCACCGACCTGTGCTATAGTGCTTAAATTCAGCGAAAAGCCGAGAATTACCACTGCCCACTGCAGAATCTTCTTTGACGTGAACTTTATTCCGCCCGACAGCGATGTAAGGCTTGCGAGCTTCGGAAATACAAGCGTCAGTATCATACCGAGAAGTATTGCTATTACAGGCGCTCCGATAAGCTCAAAGGAAAAGCCGCCTATGCTTATCCCGCCTGTCAGCGTTGCCGCAGCGGCAATGACGGCACATACGGCTGTTCCCGGTATTATTGATTTCAGTTTTTTCATTTTCTCTCCGTTTTTTTTGCATAAAATGAGCCACCGTGACCGGTGGCTCAATATTTTCTTTATTGACGATTATTCAGCGTCTTCAGCTTCTTCTTCCTCGTCCTCAGGCATTTCTTCCTTGAGTGCACGGATAGAGAGGCTTACTCTGTTCTGTTCCTCGTTGATTTCGATGATCTTTGCCTTAACTTCATCGCCGATGGAAAGAACCTGAGCTACATTGTTGATACGCTCTGTAGAGATCTGGCTGATGTGGATAAGACCGTCAACGCCGGGGATGATCTGTGCGAATGCGCCGAAGGGTGTGATGCTTACAATGGTAACATCAACAACATCGCCTTCGTGATATTCAGCAACAAACTTGTTCCAGGGGTTGTCCTCTTCCTTCTTGCAACCGAGTGATACTCTCTTCTTCTCGGGGTCAAAGCTCTTTACATATACATCGAGCTTGTCGCCGATCTTAACGATCTCTCTGGGGTGCTTGATTCTGTTCCAGGTAAGCTCGCTTGAGTGAACCATACCGTCAACTCCGCCGAGATCAACGAATACGCCGTAGCTTTCGATAGACTTAACTTCACCTGTGAACTTCTGGCCTACTTCAATGTTCTCCCAGAATTTAGCCTTAGCGGCATCGTTTGCTTCCTTCTTAGCCTGACGGATAGAACCAACAACTCTGCCTCTTGCCTCTGTTACTTCGATAACCTTGAAGGGAACTGTCTTCTTGAGAAGCTCTTCAAGCTTGCCGTCCTTGGGAACGCCTGTCTGTGATGCAGGGATAAATACTCTTGTACCGTTGGAGATAATGATAACGCCGCCCTTAACTACCGATGATACTTCACCTTCGAGCGTTTCATTATTTTCCATAGCGGCTGCGAGCTTTTCTACGCCGAGAACACTGTCAACCTTCTTCTTGGAAAGTGTAACTGTACCTTCTGCGTCATTTACAGCTGTAACGATGGCTTCGATCTCATCGCCAACCTTGACAACATCTGAGGGAGCTGCATTGGGATCCTGCGAAAGCTCGCTTGCAGGAATGTAGCCCGAGTGCTTTGTGCCTAAGTCTACAACAGCTTCGTTCTTGTTTACAGCTACTACTAAAGCCTTGACCCTGTTCCCTATATATACTTTTTTGAAGGTCTTGTCAACCTCCGCCATGAAGTCGAATCCTTCTTCATTGTTGAGAATTTCGCTCATAATTCTATGAACCTCCTTTATTATATAGGCAGGTGTCGAAGCTCCTGCCGTTATACCGACCGTACCACCCTGCAAAGGGAGCAGGCTAAGCACTGCGGCTTTATCAATATCACTGCCGTCCTGCGTAAATATTACAGGGCAGTGTTTTTGACTTATCTGTGCCAGCTTTGCGGTGTTGCTGGAATTTTTTCCGCCGACCGTGACCATAAGCGCCGAGCGCCGTGCAAGCTCCTCGGTTTCCTTTTGTCTTTCAGCCGTCGCACTACATATTGTATCAAAAATCGTGATATTTGTATAGTGTTTTTTTGCAACTTGAATGCAAGATTGCCATTTTGACGAATTAAACGTCGTTTGAGCAACCATGATTAGTGCATTTTGACGAGGAAATTTCTGCAATTCTGCCATTTTTTCCAGCTCGTCCGAGTCACGCACCACTGTTACCTCATCCGGATTTCTGCAATGCCCGACTATCCCGATGACCTCAGGGTGATCGGGGTCGCCCGCTATGATAACGGGGCATTCCGACTTTGAAACAATGTTGTGTATCTTTGCGACAAACGGGCAGGTAGCATCAATACAGCTTATGCCCTTGTCGTGTATATAATCCGTTACCGATTTTGCAACGCCGTGAGAGCGGATTATAAGCGTCCTGCCCTGCGGCAGATCGTCAGGTGAGTTTATGGGGTATACTCCCAGCTTCTGAAGTCTTGCTATCTCACTGCCGTTGTGTATCAGTTCTCCGAGCGTATAGCAGCTGCCGTTTTCTTCTGCGGCTTTTTCCGCAATTTCAACAGCACGCTTAACGCCGAAGCAGAAGCCTGCGCTCTTTGCCGTTTCGATATTGTAACGGCTCACTTGCTTTCCTCTTCTGTCTGCTTTTCGGGCTTGGGGTTATACTGCTTCGGGAGCGGATCGCCGTATTCGCTCATACCGTCCATCAGCATCTTTATATTATCCATAATAAGATTTGAAACACGTCTTAGCTCTGTTCTGTCGTCGCTGTTCAGTGCGATATGCTCCGCAGGAATCATCTTGCCTACCGAGATCCATACTTTTCTGCGGAAGCCCTTTTTCCCGTACTTTATGCACATCGGAAGAACGGGGGCATTTGTCTTTCCTGCGATAACCGCAATGCCCGATTTTGCTCTGCCGATATTGCCGTCCTTAGAACGTGTGCCTTCGGGGAATATTACGAAAGCCCTGTTCTTCTCAAGGTCGGCTATGGCGTGGTCAATGGCACTGCCGTCACCTGCGCCTCTTACAACGGGGAACGCTCCGCACTTTGTAATAAGCCAGGCGAAGAATTTATTTTTCTCGAACAGCTCAATCTTCGCCATAAACGAAAAGTGCGCCTTGTTCACAGCCGCTATCAGCGGAGGATCGCCGTAATCCTGGTGATTGCAGGCGATTATATAGCCGCCCTTTATGCCGTTCTTATACGGTCTGTTGTCACCGCCGATTACCTTGATCCTGTATTTTATGTGCATTGAAAGACATACTATCTTCCTGAAAAATTCATACATTATCTGATTTCTGCCTTTTCTTTGATTATTCTGACAAGCAGGTCGCACGAGCCTTCAAAATCAAGCTCTGTCGTATCCGCAAGCACTGCGTCGTCGGCTTGCTTCAGCGGTGCAATTTCTCTTGTCATATCGTTGCGGTCACGCTGTTTAAGATCCGCAAGCACGCTCTCGTAAGATACAGCCGTACCCTTTGCGATAAGCTCGTCATAACGGCGTTTTGCACGCACCTCGGCGTCTGCCGTAAGATATATCTTCACGGTCGCATTAGGAAGTACGACAGTTCCTATATCCCTGCCGTCCATTATCACGTCACGGCTTTCTGCCATATCACGCTGAAGCTGAAGGAGGAATGCTCTTACAGCCGGGATAGCGGAAACCTTGGATGCCGCCATGCTTATTTCGGGTAAGCGTATCTCATCGGAAACGTCATAGCCGTTAAGATATATGTGCTGTGTGCCGTCCTTTATCTTTACGTCAAGAGAAATATGCGAAAGTGCCGCACTTACTCTCACGGGGTCATCCATATCAACGCCGTTGCGGTCGCAGAAAAGACCTATGCAACGGTACATAGCACCCGTGTCAACGTATATAAAGCCTAAACGCTTTGCGCATTCTTTGGCGATGGAGCTTTTGCCCGCTCCTACAGGGCCGTCTATAGCTACTGCAATACTCATATCTTTTCTTCTCCAATTTACATATACATTAATTATAACACGGTTTTTATCCGATTGCAACAGGGAAAATGTGAAAATTAAGCGAAATACAGCGATTTTTTGCAGAGTGTATCTATAAAAACGACCCGCAGTATCTCTTTACTGCGGGTGTCCCTTTATTTGTCTGTTGTAAGTTCGGTTGTTGCGTAGCGAATGCTCTGCTTTTTCGACGAACAAGCCTTGAGATATTTCCTTGTACGCTTATATGTGCTGAGCACATGGGTGTTCTTTGGATCTCTCCACCAGCAACGGATCAGCATACCGTATATGGTTATCGAGATTTTCTTGCGCAGAAGATAGTATATAAATCTGTGCTGTTCAAATATGTCCTCGCTCTCCATAAACATACGCAGTGACGCATATGCACGCAGGTAGCTTATGGTATCACGCTTTGATATTGTACCGGTCACACTGCCCTCATGATGTGCATAATAATAAAGCGTGTCATTTGCAAATGATACCTTGTCGGCATAGTAGAAAAGCTGCGGCATTACAGAAATATCCTCGCCGAAACACATTCCCTGCGGGAAGTAAATATCGTTATCGGTAAACAGACTGCGGCGGTATATCTTATTCCAGATGTAACTGCGGACAGTGATATCCATAAGCACTTCGCCGAACACCTTTTTGCCTTCAAAAACACCTTTTTTATGCAGAATGAAATTGTTCATTCCGCCGTCGTTGCTGTCAAATATGTTACGGTAATTGCATTGTGCAATATCAGAGCCGTATGCCTCGGCTGTGTTATACAGTACGGAAATATACGATGGCGATACATAGTCATCACTGTCAACAAACATGACATATTTGCCGCAGGCTTTTGCTATACCGTTGTTTCTTGCGACAGAAACTCCGGAGTTTTCCTGCGTGTAGACGTGTATGAAATCATAACGTGCCGCATAATCGTTTACGATATCCATAGATTTGTCTTTTGTGCCGTCGTTGATAATTATTATTTCATAGCTACAGTCGCATTTTTGATTTACCAGTGATTCAAGACAGCGTGCCACATATTTTTCTACGTTGTATACAGGGACTATTACACTGACATCCGTATTTTTTTTCTGCGCCTTTTTCGTACACATAAGTTTATCCTTTCTGTAAAGTTGTATCGGTTGCGGATAGAAGAATTGTGTGTTGCCGTATTTATAGCTAAAGATATTAAACTGTGTAAATTATACAACTACTCATTTTTATAGTCAATCGGAAAACCGCCAAAAAGTCAGTGCTATATTAAAAATATGTCAATTTAACGAATAAGAAGACCGCAAAAAGCAGATAATTAAACAAAAAGAACAAACGGAGATGATAGCTTGAAAAGCGTAAGAATATGCGTTGCGGCAATCACGGCAGGTGTGGTGTGCATTGCGGTGATGCTCGGGATACTGAGCGCCGCAATTTATGCCGAAAACGAAAGCGGCGGCAGCTTTATAGGGCTGATGTATCATCAGGTGTTAAAGGATGAAAGCAGAGCCGGAAAATATATAATTACACCGGGCGAGCTGGAGAGCGATCTTGCGTATCTGTCCGAAAACGGTTATGTTTCCGTTCTTCCGTCTCAGCTTGTGAAAATTCGTGAGCAGGGCGGCAGACTGCCCGAAAAAACGGTTGTAATCACGTTTGACGACGGGTATGAAACGGGACTTTATTATGTGCTGCCGCTGCTGAAAAAATACGGGATGAAGGCGGTCATAAATGTTGTCGGCAGTTATACGGACGAATATTCCCGTATCAACGAAGAGGGAAAGCACTTGTCTTATGCTTACCTGACATGGAATGAGATAAAGAAGCTGTCTGACAGCGGTTATGTCGAAATAGGAAATCACACCTACAATATGCACTCGTACAACGGGGATAGAAACGGCTGTGCGAGAAAAGAAAACGAAAGCGACGAGCAGTACCGCACGGTGCTGTATGAGGATGTGGCAAGGCTGTCGGACAAATTACAGAAGGTCATGGGGAAAAGGCCTGTCGCTTTCGCATATCCCTTCGGGTCACTGAGCGAGGGGAGTGCGGAGATAATCGGCAGTGCGGGCATAAGCGTGTTTATGACCTGCTGTGAACAGCCGTGCAGTATGAACAGAAACGGCAGGATAGTGATAAACCGCTATAACAGAGAAAGCGGAAGGACGGCACAGCAGATATGTGAGGAATTCAACAACGCATTTTAGCGAACGCACAGAATCAGCCTGTCGATAAACCTCGTAATTATTAAATTGGGGTCGCAGGGGCGAAGCCCCCGTACAGGTCGTCAGCCATTTGTGCCACTGCA
>ERZ772831.3528-NODE-3528-length-11070-cov-2.771403_pt1 | contig 11070 bp, 9 predicted proteins | sample MGYA00580858_ERZ772831 | MGnify/ENA primary metagenome ERZ772831 (study PRJEB29015, sample SAMEA2737694) | human gut metagenome | biome: human gut; feature: human-associated habitat; material: faeces | place: China | collected 2012 ... | reverse complement strand
AATTCCAATGTGACAACCGGTAAGGTTTACTGGTCTGTTTTACAGAAGGAGCGCCGCGGTGATTTCGGCGGAGGAACCGTACAGGTTATTCCGCACATTACGAATGAAATCAAGAGCCGCTTTTTCAGGGATTTCTCAACAAAGGATACAAAGATTGCCATTATCGAAGTCGGCGGTACAGTCGGTGATATCGAAAGCCAGCCGTTTTTAGAAGCAATCCGTCAGTTCCAGCACGAAGTCGGCAGGGAGAATGCGATTTTAATCCATGTTACCCTGATTCCGTATCTGAAGGCTTCCGGAGAAATGAAGACAAAGCCGACACAGGCGAGTGTTAAAGAATTACAGGGAATGGGTATTCAGCCGGATATTTTAGTATGCCGTACCGAACATCCGTTAGAGCCGGGTATCAAAGATAAGATTGCGCTGTTTTGTAATGTACCGAAGTCACATGTATTACAGAACCTCGATGTGGAAATCTTATACGATGCGCCGCTTGCAATGGAAGAAGAACATTTAGCACAGGTAGCCTGCGAATGTTTACAGCTTGAATGCCCTGAACCGGATTTAGACGAGTGGAGAGCAATGTGCAAGGCTTGGAAGAACCCACAGAAGAAAGTTACGGTTGCACTTGTCGGTAAATATATCCAGCTTCATGATGCCTACATCAGTGTTGTTGAAGCATTAAAGCACGGCGGTGTATACAACTCAGCCGATGTAACAATCAAGTGGGTGGATTCAGAACTGGTTACGGAAGAAAATGCAGCTGAACTGCTTTCCGATGTATCCGGTATCCTTGTTCCTGGTGGATTCGGTGACCGTGGTATCGAAGGAAAGATTCAGGCAATCCGCTATGCAAGAGAAAATAAGGTGCCGTTCTTAGGACTCTGCCTTGGTATGCAGTTATCCATCGTGGAATTTGCAAGAGATGTTATTGGCTATTCCGATGCACACAGCGTTGAGTTAAAGCCGGATACAACACACCCGGTTATCCACTTAATGCCGGATCAGGAAGGGGTAGACGACATCGGCGGTACATTAAGGCTGGGTTCTTATCCATGTGTACTCGATAAGACAAGCAAGGCGTATGAAGTATACGGTGAAGAAACGATTCATGAAAGACATCGTCATCGTTATGAAGTCAACAACGATTACAGAAATGTATTAGTAGAAAACGGTATGAAGCTTTCCGGTATTTCACCGGACGGAAGAATTGTGGAAATGGTAGAAGTAGAAGACCACCCATGGTTCTTAGCAACACAGGCTCATCCGGAATTAAAGTCCAGACCAAACAGACCACATCCGTTATTTAAGGGATTTGTCGGTGCTGCATTAGAGTATCAGGATAAATAATACAGACATAAATTATATTAAAAACCGTATGTATGGCAGATATCAGATCCGCCGCACATACGGTTTTATTTTCTGGCGTGGGTGGGAAGCCCAAGTAACTAATTAATATTTTCGGTATTCATTGATATCACGGGCTAAAATCTTAATCCCGCGGATATAATCATCAAACATTCCCTCCCGGTAGCACTCCACCAGGATCATCCCTACCGGAATACCTACGATCAATCCCAGCATCCCTGCCAGACGATAACCAACCAGCATAAATACCAGGGTTTCAAACGGGCTCGTCCCGATGTTGTCACCGATCAGCTTCGGTTCCAGCGCCTGACGCACGATCAATACCACCACATAGATCACAAACAATATGGCCGCATAAGTATAAGAGCCTGTCACCAGACGGTAAACTGCCCACGGAACCAGAACAGTCCCGGCTCCAAAGAACGGCAGAAAATCTACAATAGCGATCACTACTGCCAGCAGACCACTATAGCTGATTCCCATAAAAGCAAACGGAATCACTGTGATAAAGAAAATCACGATCATAATCTGGAAATGCGCTTTAAAATAACCTCCAATGGCGCGGATAAAGATTTTCTTGATCTTATCCCAGATACGCTGCACTCCGGCCGGTGTCTTTTCCTGCAGAAGCTTCGTGAAGTGATCCTTCTCCACTGTCATAAAATAGGAAGCCAGAATTGTCAGAATCGCATATACAAGAAAATCCATCAGGGAACTCGCCAGTGAGCTTACCTTTGACAAAGAACCGGATTTCACCATTTTAAGCAGTCCGTCGATCGCCTTCTGGATATAGCTATCCAGCATGTTCTCCCGTTGATCAAACGCCAGTTTCACATCTGCCGGAATAATATTGTACTTCTGATGGAGCAACCGGAATAAATGCTGCAGATTCTGTGTGACGGAATCATACACCTCCGGAAGCTCTGTCACCCAGGAACTAAACTGCGACGCCACCAGCACCGCGAGTCCATAAAATGCCGCGATCAATGCCGCCAGCACCAGGATGATCACAAGTGCTGAGCCATGCTTTCGCATGATCTTGATCCGTTTCTCCAGAAAGCGGATGATCGGATTGGCGATCATCGCAACGATCCATGCCACGATCAACGGCATCAGAAAACGCACAAGCTGCGGCACCACAAAGATCAAAAACAGAACACCTGCCAGTGCAACACCAAGATTAACAAGGATCCGTCGATGCAAATCCTTCCGGTCCTCCATACAGATCAACCTCCTCTTTTACTCTTTTCCAAGGCAAAGTGCGATCACAATGCCAATGATAAACGTGATCACTCCGGTCACTCCATCGAGCACTGTCATACCTGCCAGAGATACACTCATAAGAATGACAACCGGCGAAGCCACCACAAGCCCCATAATACCGCTGTATGTCAATGCTTCATACTTCTCCATCAGCATTTCGATCAGCTTTGCCACCGCAAAGATACCAACAATCACCCCGATACCAAACGGAATCAGCACAAGACAAATGTGAATCACCTGTGGAATATCAAATGCCACCAGTGCTGTGATCAGATTTTTGACACTACCGATCACCGGATAATAGTATCCCATCGTCATCAGCATCATAGACCCGCTGACACCCGGAATGACCATCGTTGCTGCTGCGATCACTCCGACAACCACAAGCTTAATCAAAGACACCGGCGTCAGTGTCAGAGCTACGTCTGCCCCATGACCGCCGAAGATCTGCAATAAAATAATAGAACCGAAAAGGACAAGAAATACCAGTCCATGAGACACTCCAAGCTTCGTTCCCTTTAAATGTCCTGTCAGTATCGGCACTCCTCCCAGGATCAGACCAATAAATAACATACAGGTCTGAAACGGAATATGCTCAAACATCGCTACAATCGCAAACGCCAGACCAACAATACCAATTGCCATCCCCACAAAATACGGAAGCAGTGTCTTAATGCTTTTGACCGGCTGTTGGAACAGATGTGTCACACTGTAGATCAGCTTATCATAGATTCCCATAGACACCATCATTGTGCCACCGCTGACGCCCGGTATCGCATTGGCAATGCCGATTACAACACCTCGCAGTATATCCTTAAACAAATTCATAACCTTTTCCTCCTGATCCTTTCTCAATAAACTACATTTCATTCTATGTAGTGTTCGCTAAATAAACACATCATAGCACATAATTATTTTGGTTACAATTCTTTCTGCATTCTTCACAAAATATTAAGATTTGCTCCTCTATCCAATCGGAACCTTTAATGATAAAATAGGGGTATCATATAAGGAAGGATTTTTCTATGGTTAAAATAAATAAAACAATCAAACAAAAAACACGCATAATATCCTGTATTCTGGGGCTTTCCCTCTGTGTCACACTCTGCCCTCCGGCAGCGGTGATGGCCAGTGAGACCTCTACTGATGGACTTGACCGGATCATCACCCGGACGGATCGCTCCGATGACCACAATATGATCCATTCTTCAATGGAGGATGCTTCCGGACAGACTTATACAGATTCCGGTGCAGATGACACAGGGCGCAGTCTCAAAAAAGCTGCCGATCTGCCCGCCCGTTATGATCTGCGTGACTATAATCTGACCACCTCCATAAAGGATCAGGGGGTGACCAATATCTGCTGGGCATTCTCTGTGATCAAAACGATTGAATCCAACTGCATCAAGAATGGACTCTTTTCGCCTGAGACAGCTGACTTTTCCGAAAACCACCTGGCATGGTTTTCTTATCATCCTTCCACCGACATCTCTGACCCCACCTGCCGGGACGGGATTTCCTCCGCAGCAAATACTTCGGATGCTTCCTTCCTTCCTAACCCATTTGCCTACGGAAGTGTCTCCGGTACGATTCCTTATGACAATGGTGGCTCTGCTCTTCTGGCCAATTTTACTCTGGCAAAATGGTCCGGCGCAGAGCTGGAAAGTGCAGCTCCGTTTACCGGCGATACCATCGAGAACGAAACAGCCATGGCTTACAATATGGTACAGAACGGAAAACTGCGGTATGACTCCCACGCTCATCTGCAAAACGTTTACAATTTTGACGAGTACCTGATCGGCCGAAATTACTATTACGACAATCCTTCCATGATCCCTGAGATGAAGCAGGCGATCCTGGATTACGGTGCTATGTCCGTTTCCTTATTTTATGACCGTTCCTTCCTTCACCAGTCTGCAAACGGCTATGCCTATTACCAGAATTATTATGCCGGTTCGAAAGCAGTCAAAAATGCAAATCATAGTGTTACGATCATAGGATGGGATGACAATTTCTCCGCATCGAATTTTTCCCGGACGCCATCCGGAAACGGTGCCTGGCTCATTGCCAACAGCTACGGTACTTCCAGTGGAGACAACGGCTATTTCTGGCTCTCCTACTATGACCCGTCCATATGTGACTGTTCCAGTTTCCTGATGGAATCTCCGGCCAATTATAACAATATTTACCAGTACGACGGCTTTGGCTGGGGAACTGTCACATACTCCGACGACGCCAGTCTCAAGGTCGCCAATGTATTTCAGGCGAATGCAGATTCCAACCAGAAGCTGCGTGCCGTTTCTTTTTATACAATGACTAACGATCAGTCATACCGTATCCAGGTATACCGCGGCGTAAAGTCGGGACCTACAGATGGGGTACTGATCGACACATGTACCACAACCGGAACCGCCACCCGGAACGGATACCATACGGTTTCTCTGGCAGCTCCTGTCAATCTGGAGGCCGGCGAACAGTTTTCTGTCGTTGTGACTTATATCCAGGACGGTTCCGATACTGTTTATGCCCCCATGGAGGGCAAGGACACTACAGATTCTTCGTTAAATATTTCATATAGCTCTGAGACCGGACAAAGCTATATATATACCAAGAAAAAAACGACCGCAGCCAACAGTACCATCCACTGGATGGACACCTCCGCACTGGGCTATAATAACGTCTGCGTCAAGGCTTTTGCAGACAATACCACAGAGACAGCCGATGCTCTCCCTTCCGTCAAAAAAACCATTACTCTGGGAAAGGGCGAAACCTACCGTCTGCCGGATCATTATACCGGCTATACCAGCAACGACCCTGCGCTTGCATCTGTCAGCGACACCGGCAAGGTTTCTGCACTGAAACGCGGAAAAACATCCATCCTTGTGTCCGACGAAATGGAAACCGTTTTATATCGTTTCAATATCAAAAAAGCACCGTCCAAGGTAAAATTTAAGCCTTCCACAAAGAAAAAGACCATAAAAAAAGGAAAGCATTTTACCTTAAAGGTAAAGCTTTCCTCCGGTTCTGCCAGCCATAAGCTTAGATTTCATTCTTCCCATCCGGGAGTTGCAAAGGTTTCCCTGACCGGCAAAGTTACAGCACGCCGCCGCGGAAGTTCCACGATCAGTGTAAAAACTTATAACGGACATAAAGCAAAATTGAAATTAACTGTTGTGAAATAAACATTTGCCATCACTTGGCTGGTTCTTTCCCATCCTTGTCTTTATCTGCCACATCCATAAATGCGGCAAAAAAGTCAGGACACATATCCATCAGCGTCTGCTCCTGCCGCTCCTGGCTGACCAGATCTAACACCGGCTTCATAACCGTCCGGAAACGCTCCGGATCCTTGGATAATCTCAGGATCTCTGCTGTATTGACCGCATCCGCCAAAGCTGTATGCTGTGCCCCCTGAAACTCGTAGTCTGCGGCAGACACCGCATAGGACAGCTTGATCCTGTGGTGAAGTCCCAGCAGGCGGCGAAACTCCTCCTGAAAGTCCGTCCAATGGCTTTCCATCCTCTGTATGATCTCCCCCGGATAACTTTTAAACAGGGCTTCATGCTGAAACTGCCGGATATCGGACATACTCCAGGAATAAAACTGCGTCTCCTCCGGACCTATCCACGCCGCAAAATCATCCATTGCCTCAAAAAACTCCGGCGCATCCTTTACCTTGTCATCGGTAATTCCTGTCAAATCAATGATCACGGCATCCATCGGACCAAACTCCGGCTTCACATAGCTTTGGTATGTATCCACCACCGCAAAGCTGTCATCCATCCGAACGGCACCAATCTCGATCAATTCACTGGATAATTTATTCTTTCCACGCCATTGCTTTTCTATTTTATTCATTTCCAGGTCTATCATAATGTGTTGCATTTTATTACTCCCTATATTTTGTTATATTCGACATTTTGTGTATCTACATATAGTGCCTAATATTGACTTTTTCCCATTTTTATGGTAATATTTGTGTGTAGTGCTAACGATTGTTATCGAATCATCCCCCCTGTTTTTGATTCATGACAATCCCGTAATCAAAGGAGGCGAACTATGAGTCAATCCGATATCAATAAGGTGAGACGTTCTGTAGGTATGAACATTGGCAGTAAAGTTAAAATCCGCGCAAACCGCGGCAGACATAAGATTGACATCACCGAAGGAACCATCAGCAAAACGTATCCAAGTATCTTTCTGGTAGAGATCGTGAATGATCTGGATGCAACAACCCAGACAGTTTCTTACAGCTACACCGATGTGTTAACAAAAGATGTCCAGATGCAGTTACTGTAACTGATAATTCAAAAGCCATCCATTCATGGATGGCTTTTTTAGTGCAAAACAAAACACAGCTAAGAAAGTACCGGTTATTATTTTCTGCCACAACAGAACTTATACTTCTTACCACTGCCACATGGACAAGGATCGTTTCTGCCAACCTTCTTTTCCTTTACGATGGTGCCGGATTTCTTCTGCTCCATATAAAGCTCTTTTCTGCGCTCCGGTGTCAGAAGCTCGTCCCATGCCGGAAGCTCATACAGCCAGTCGGCCTTTGCCTCAACCATATGGTAATAAAGCTGCTCCAGATCAATATCCAGGCTTACCTGTGTATTCTCATCCATATCCTCGATCGGATTTGGTGTCTTCAGACTCTCATTGATTCCATCCAGAAAACCAACCATGTACTTCAATTCCATGTTATATTTCTCAGCAAGCTCCTTCACAGTGCCGGAAACAACCTCGCCCGGATTGGCCAAAAGCTGCTCATATACAGCCTTCTCTTCATTAAAATACTTTGCCCAGATTGCCTGGCCTGCCTTTGAATTAATATCTACGCCATATGCGTACTCTCTCCAGTCCTGCAGTAATGCCATTGTAAAAAACCTCTCTTTTTCTTAATTTGGTATCTTTTATGATATCATTTGACGGAATATGTGTCAATCTGCTTGTCATACTTTTTGCTTGGTGTTAAAATGGAAATAAGTGGTTATGTATTCTTTTCTTTCACCTTTCAGAGTCTGCATATTTACTACAGTTCAGATATCTGAGTATCACATTAACCACTATAATTTTTGAAGATTACTTTAGAATGGAGGACAAAATGAATTTTTTGCCAACCGAAGATCACGTAAAAGTCAGCGGCAGAACAATTTATCGAGACAACGTACGTTACCTGGGATATTCTGCCACTTCTATATCCTTTTGTTTTACCGGCTGCAAAGCACAGGCAGTGATGATCTCTGATCCCGCAGACTGGCCGGAGGAACAGCACGCCCGGGTCGGCATTTTTGTAAATGACAATCCGGAGCCGTCCAAACGAATCGAGCTCAAAGAATTAAGACAGACGATTGACCTTTACGAAGCAAAAACACCGGAAACCGTTACCATTACGATCATGAAGTACAGTGAGCCGGAATACGCCATCTGCGGTATCGAGGAGCTGATCATCGACACCGACACATTACTGGCACCTCCCGCTCCCAAAAACCGTAAGATCCAGATCATCGGTGATTCTATCACCTGTGGTTACGGCGTTGAGGGAAGTGCGTCAGATCTACTGCATGATACTGCCGTAGAAAATCCTACCAAATCCTACTCCGTCAAAACCGCCCGTGCTCTGGATGCAGATTTCGAAATCGTTGCCTGGAACGGCAAGGGCGTTATTTCCGCATATATCGGAGAGGGCGATCAGGCTGACGACTCCTGGCTGGTACCGATGCTGTATGAGTACACCGATGCCGGCTGCTGCCAGCAGTTCTTCCACGAACCACCGTCTATGTGGGAAAAATGGGATCACACCCGATTTGAACCGGATCTGATCACCGTATATCTTGGCACCAATGATGCCAGCTATACCAAAAACTATCCGGAGCGCAAGAAAGCATTCAGTCTGGTATATCAGGGTTTCCTTCGCAATATTCATGCGAAGCACCCCCAGGCAAAGATCCTGTGTATGCTGGGTACTATGGATCAGACACTCTGCTCCACTGTTCAGCATGCCGTAAAGGAGTTTTCCAAGGCAAATGAAGATGTTTCCATCAAATATCTGCAGCTTCCATTGCAGGATGAGGAAAACGACGGTATCGGAACCTTCTGGCATCCGACCGAAGCCACCCATGAAAAAACGGCTCAGCTTGTAATTGCCGCAGCCAAAAAACTGATGGGATGGGAATAACGCAGAAGTTAAGAAACAGCACAGTACTGTGTGTATTTTTCCTATTTTGCATTGATTTTTCCTGCGAAATCGCGTATATTAAGTAATAGAAACACAGCGAAAGCAATGTTATGCAGGTGACAGGAGTTGCCTATCAGGCTGACGTAAACTTAATCGTCGTAGCAGTCTGTAAAGTGATGATGCGTGTGATGTTCCAAGAAACAGTGCATGGCTGAGCTTGATAAGGGTTGTACATTTACCAAAACTTGGATAGGTGATGATACCGAAAGAAAATGTTCAAAGAGTTCTGCCAATGGCAGAACTCTTTTTTAGTGGCCGGTTGGGAACTGCAGGCAAATCAGGAGGGAAGCGATTATGTGTCAGGCGTTACAGGAATTAATGAAAGACGAAATCCTCTATTAAAACATTCTCATTTTGATAAAATCTTCAAACCTTGGCAAGGCCATAGAAATTTTTCCATACTTTCTCGTGTCGATCACGCCTTTTCGTTTCAGCCGCTCTCTGTACACGGAAAACTGCTCAGAGCTCATCTCCAGCTGTTCTCTGAGGTCTTTTACCTTGATTTCCCCACTTTCCGCCAGTTTCTGCATGATTTCTTTGTCTTTTTCCGACATTTCCGACCATATTTTACTATATACATATTCCTCCAGATATTGGTCATATTCCGGCAATATCTCCTGCACGGTCTTGGTATCCCGATGTTCCCAGTAAAGATATCCAAGCACCTGAAATGCAAACGGATATCCTCTCGTGAGTGCCGCCATTTTCCTTGCACTTTCTTTGTCTAACCGGAATATATCCATATAATGCTGACACACTGCAGTCAGACTTAACGGCTCCAGAATAATTTTGGGTGCCCGATACAGAAAGGTCAACGACTTATCATTCTGCAATTCATATATATTTTCATACAGTCCTGTCATTAACAAAAAGATTGGATAGTCCTGCCGCATGAAAATCTGAAAAGCGCTCACAAATACTTTCATCTGTTCTGAGTATACCACCTCATCAATTGTGATCAACAGCCTCATTCCCTGCTTCCGTATCTGATCCAGCATTTTCGCTACCATATCTTCTACATCCGTCACCGGCGCAGCATTTTCAATTGTAACCCCAAGACCGAATGCAGAAAAATCCAGTCTGGCTTTCAAAAAGCATTCATGCAGCTTCGGAACAGCATATAGCCTGGACGCAAGACTTTGCAGCAAATCTCGGGTCGCATTTAATTCGACAACAATCCAGTCATTTCGTTCGGAAAGAATCCCCGCAATGTTGGTCATCATCACCGTCTTTCCCGACCCCCGGACTCCTGTAACCATATATATCTGATTGGTTACGGGATCTGCCACATAATCTTCCACGATCTGATCTGTCTGCACAATTCTGGACACATATTGCAATGGTTTCTTTCCAAAGGCCAGAGTAAATGGATTATTATTCACGACTAAGTCTCCTTTCTCTGCTTTTTAAAATGTATGAGATTATTGCAAATATATTCTTTTATAACTTTCTATTTATTTTATAACCTTTTATAACTTTTATTGTATTTTATAACTTTTTATAACTTTTTGCAAGCGTCCAATCCTTATTTTGAAGACAGCCCGGATAGGCAAACACCGTATGATGCTGCCCTGAGAGCACTTGGAGCAGATGTTCTTAAAGTATTTCCGTTCAAGCCGGTTTAGCGCGATAAAGTCAATTCAACGCCTAAGCTGAATATTACGGTGCGGTAACACCGCAAATCCGGCAGGCGGGAAACCGCCTGTCCGGACTTCCGGAAACCAATTATTATGCGAGTTTACTCGCGTAACGCTTTGTCCAGTCCATAGACTTCCCGCATTGAGATGTCATGCTCTACATCAATACTTGCGATATTGACACGGTAGCTGTCATGAGCAATACGGTCAATAATCGCATCTGCCAGAGGACTGGCATCACCACCAAGCTGATCATACCATTCCTCGAATTCATACTGGGAGCAGAAAATCGTTGAAGATTTCTTGCGTCTCCGGTGGAGCAGTTCGAAGATATCCCTCTGTTCTGAATCCGTTGGTTTCAATAGAAGCCATTCATCCAGAATCAGGACAACGGGATTGGCATACTTAGCCATGACTTTTTTGTAGCTGCCATCTGAATAAACCGTAGCCTCGTTCCCATTAGCACAACCGGCGCAAACCTGCATAAATACTGGACTTTTCAAAAAATCTAAAGACAATTAAACAGCTCTATAATCACACTAAGACGCTTTTTTTCGTTAA
>ERZ772831.3527-NODE-3527-length-11071-cov-3.472041_pt1 | contig 11071 bp, 8 predicted proteins | sample MGYA00580858_ERZ772831 | MGnify/ENA primary metagenome ERZ772831 (study PRJEB29015, sample SAMEA2737694) | human gut metagenome | biome: human gut; feature: human-associated habitat; material: faeces | place: China | collected 2012 ... | reverse complement strand
CTGGATTGCCGAACATCACACCAATCTTTTCGCGCAACTGGTTGATGAAGATACATTCCTTTTTGGTCAATGCCGGAAAACACAGATCATCCTACTCAAAACCCCGAAAAATTATATGCCAAACTTGTACTTGCTTCTTCGAAACCGGGAGATAAAATCTTCGATCCTTTTCTTGGTAGCGGTACTGCTGCGGTAGTGGCAAAGAAATTAGGACGTGCGTATTGCGGTATAGAGATAAATAAGGAATATTGTCTTTGGGCGGCAAAGAGAGTGAACAACGCTATATTTGACAATAGCATACAGGGATACTCAGACGGCGTTTTCTGGGAACGAAATTCGCTAACGGAACAGAAAAAGGAAATAAAGACAAAAGCAACAAAGGGAGAAAGTAAAACTTTGTTTGAACAAGCAGGAAATTATGAATAGCAAATGTAATGAATTTGTGGAATATGTAGTATCGTCTGCACCACAACACAATTAACAAGTAGTTGAAGATGATATTTGCAAAAGATTCCAATTGATAAAGGACAGAAAAGTATATCACAATGAATATTTTGCCGTTAGGTTTAGTTATTCCAAGTCTTCTTCGGAGCATTTTAACAACACGGTTTTGTCTCTTTCTGCATTGGAGAAATATGACAAGTTACCTTTCTTTGTAGTGCTTATAAGGCAAAATGCATAGAACCTGATACTTCTTTCAAACAGTACATTTATAAAGAAAATAAGTCATAGTTCAAAAGAACTAAGTATGACTAATATCAAAGGGAGTTTTATGGAAGTGCTATTGACGAAATGCTGAACGAGAAAAGTTTTAAGAATAATATTGTGGTTGATAAGGCTGTGTCGTTCTTAAAAAACATGCTAAGTATGTAAGTACAAAGATTATAATATAAAATTAGAGGAAAAAGATAGAGCGAAGGGAAGACAAAGAAAAACAGGCAGGGGATAAAGTTTATGCCCTGCCTGTTTTATGTAGTTTGATATGGCTATCTCCCGAATGAGCGTTTTCTCATGGTTCCTCCGCCCGAAGTTCCGGCATTGCCCGAATTGGTTGTGGCATTTCTTACGCTTGGCGAAGCGGTGCGGTTTTGAGAAGGAGCCGGTGCGCTTTGCGTTGTGCGCGAACTTGACGAGGAACTGCGTATCCTGTCGGAAAACGACCTCGTGCCGTTGCTTGCGCTTGCCTCGCTGCGTGTGCCGAAACGGTTTGACGGAGTAGCAACATTGCGATCGTTTGTTTTTGTACTGCTGTAATTGTTGCGGGTATTATTGCCCGAAGTCCTGATATTGTTATTGTTGAAATTATCTCTCGGATTCGATACAAATCTGTTGTTGTCCTCGCGCTTGTATTCGGGTTTCGCGTCATTGTTTCCCGGCGTGGGGATGTTGTTCTTGAATCTGTTGTCGTTTCGGTCGGTTGCAGGCTTGGAGAAATTGTCGTTTCTTCCGCCGTTTTCAATTTTGTCTCGGAAATTACCGCCGTTGCCGTAAACTTTGTTGCTGTTACGATTGTTACCGGGCTTCACCATCATGTCCTTGTCGAAGTCGGGACCGGGATTGCGTCTGAAATCTTTTCGTCCGTAGTGTTCGCCATTGTAGCGCGGGGCATCGAATCTTTCACCATTGCGGAAATAATATCCATGTCCGTCGTTGCCGTAACGCTCGCGCATGCCTCCGTTGGCACTAAAAGTCATGCGGCGATACGGATTATGCTTCGGACGTTTGTGCCAACTGACTCCGCGATACACATTATATATGGCGGGACGGTTGAAATAGAAAAATCCGCGATCGTAATAGTCGTAGGTGGTCATTATGCAAATCCCTGAACGCCAAATAAGCGGACGATAGAAATAGGATATGCCTGCAAAACGGCTGAATTGCCAGTCGAACAGCACGTAGCCCAAATCCTGATTGCGGTAACGCCAATACAGTCCGTCAATATCGCTTGGGTAATTGACGTTGAGGAAATAGTTGAGGTTTATTTCGTATGCTCTGTCATACTGTTCGGGTGTAAGGTTAAGCTCGTAAGCCATCTTGTCCGTGAGATACCAGGCACGGTTGCGCGATTCTTCGTAGCTCAATGCGGAAACGCTTGCTGTAGCAAACAGAATACCGACCAATGTAAGCATTATCTTTTTCATGGCTCTCTTTTTTATGTGTATAACTAATGTTGTCATTGGCAAATATGCGGATTTAACTGTTTCCTTCCAAATAAAATCCGCTAAATGTTGTGGAAAATGCTTTACAAACAGAAAAAGTTGCACAACCAAGGCTTTTCAATGCACAAAAAGCAATAGTTTACGCCGCACAGCGTTAATAAAACAACGAACCAAAGGAAGAAAATTCGAAAATGCAGTGGCTTGACAGAATTAAGCGCGTAAAGATTGCCCTTGTAATTGCGGCTCTTCTCATTGCGATGGCTTCGCTGGCGGTTTCCCATTTCCTTGTAAAGGACATGGAGAAGGAAGAATACGCCCGTATGGAAATATGGGCGGAGGCAATGCGTTCGTTAAACCGTGCTGACGAAACTACAGACCTCGGACTTGTGCTAAAGGTAATAAACGGAAACAATACGATTCCAGTGATAGTGCTGAACTCGGAAGGCAAACCGGAAATGTCAAGAAACGTGGCTCTTTCGAAAAACGAATTGAAAGATTCTATAAACACTTTGCGCCGTTATGCCGGGAAATGGAAAGCCATGGGGAATTCTGTCAGAATAAATGCAGCAAGCGAAGGCTATCCTATAAGTAAGGCTATAGGTTATCTGGATATTTGCTACGATCGCAGCTCAATGCTTAACAGGCTTGCCGTTTATCCGTTTGTGCAACTCGGCGTTGTTCTTGTTTTTGCCGTGGTTGCAATATTCGCACTTATGAGTTCGAAACGTGCCGAACAGAACAAAGTTTGGGTGGGACTGTCAAAGGAAACTGCACATCAGCTCGGCACACCTATTTCTTCACTTATGGCATGGACGGAAATACTGAAGGAGACATACTCCGACAGTCCTCTTATTCCCGAAATGGAAAAGGATGTGAAGCGTTTGCAACTTATAGCCGAAAGATTCTCAAAAATAGGTTCGGTTCCGGAACTTGAGACTCATAATATAGTAGCCGCCCTTGACAGGGCTGTGGACTATATGTCGCGACGGGCTTCAAACCATATAGAGGTGGTGAAGAAATACACGCGCGAGAACATAAACGTGAGAATGAATTCGGCTTTGTTTGAATGGGTGATAGAGAATCTTTCAAAAAATGCCATGGACGCTATGGCGGGAAACGGAGTTTTGTCGTTTGAAGTTAATGATGTGCCGGGAAAAGTGCTGATTGACGTTAGCGACACAGGCAAAGGAATACCGCACAAAAACTTCAATTCCGTGTTTATGCCGGGATATACAACAAAGAAAAGAGGGTGGGGACTCGGACTTTCGCTCGCAAAACGCATAATAGAGGAATACCACCACGGGAAAATTTATGTATTGTCTTCCGAAATAGGCAAAGGCACTGTGTTTCGCATTGAAATGCCAAAGCTGTCGTGAATTTACCAGTTGTCAAAGAATCTCAAGGATATTTTTGCTCCCAATTCAAACCCTGTTCCGTTTCCTGCTCCTACGAACAGCGCACCGTCAAAAAACGTTGTGGACACTCCGTATCCGCATTCTATGTAAGGATTCAATGCATGGAGGCAAACGGCATTCAGATAAATGCGTTCCCTGTCTATTGCGCGGGATATGAGCGGCAGTTTGCCGAAAATTAAAAACGGAACATCATATGAAGCACTAAGCATGGCGTAATAGTTTGATTCGTTATAGAACCTGCGGTCAAGCAAGTGAATTTCTCCGGTCATATCATCGTCCCAACCTGCCGGCATATTGCGAAAACTGAAATTGTCGTAGTCAATAAAAAACATTTCTTCCCTGTTTGTGAAAAAACCGCAGCCACCGCGCAGGAACAAAGACCGTACTTTATTAATGTCAATGCGGTAGGAACAATCAAATTCCATGCGTTCGTAGCGATTGTTGCAACCAAACCATTTTACGCCTCGTTCGTATGAACCACGAAACGTAGGATTGTTGGAATTGAGTGGAACTTTTTCGTATTTGTCTTTGTAATAATAAACTCCTGGAGTATATTGCATTTCTATATGTGGGGCGAAACTCTTGTAGTAACGTTTCATTCCATGGAGGGAAGCCTCTTGATTCCAATTTAGTTGGTTTCTTTGGTGAAAAACTGTACCGGCTTTGAGAGTCATTCCGCACAGAGGTGAAAAATAAAAAAGTCCGCGTGTATAAAAATCGTTATAGTAATTGAAGTTGTACTGGTTGAACACATGGAGAAGTGAGTCGTAATTGCTGAATTTTTTCATTTGCTCTCTCACTTCTTTTGCCTGTAGACTACTGTATATGTGGTTCCCGTTTCCTGCCGTTATTTCAAATCCTCCATTGGTCTTGGGAAAAAGATGCAGGTTTAGTGGGGCTGTCCAATATAATTGCTTTTGACGGAAATTGTAACCGATTCGAGGTTTGAGGCTTATCGAGATGCCGTTTGAAGTGTTGAGTGTGAACCAAAGTCTTTTTTGAATTGATATTCCCCGCTTGCCCGACCATTGGAACATTGAAGGTGAAAGAAGTTCCGGAAATGTAAGTTGAGCATGGGTATTGAAAAGGTTTATACTATGGCGGTCGAGGAAAATGTCTTCGAGAGAGTTTATATAAGAAGCCGGCAGCGATTTCTTTTTTACGGAAATTCCTTTCTTGTGTGATAACACAGAGTCCTCCCATGTTGTCAAAGGAGTAGGACGGAGAGAATCAAAATGATTTGGTGAACGAACTATGGATGACGTATCGGTTTTGTAAAAGCCAAGTTTGGTGATGTCGTACTTGTCTTTACCGTGAGATTTATGTAAAGAATCAGCATAGTGTGTACTGTCTGTTTGGGTATATGTACAGAGAGAATTTATGCTCAAGTCAATTTGGTTTCCTGCTAATTTGTAACTCATGTCAAGGTTAGCGTTTTGCGGCAAAAGCGATGTGATGCCTGTGCTGCCGAATTTAAAGGCGATGTTGCAGTGAAGAAGATGGTCGTAAACGGTTTTGAAGCAAATGGAATCAATTCTCCCTGATGTTGCGTCAATCAAAGCACGTCCGGTTATAAGATGAGGTGTATTGTGCCGTGGGAATATCGAAATCCACATCATAATAGTATTGTTTTTTTCAATAACGGAATCGGCTTCGTATTGGTAGTGATTCCTGTTTATCTTATTAAACGGAGAAAGAATCCGATTGCCTATAAGATAAGGGGCATATACCTGCGCATTCATGTTGATCATATATACATCGCGAAGTTCTTTCATCTTGCGCAATGTGGAATGGAATGCAATGACTTTATGACTCAAAACGCCAAAATCGGAATATTCCGTTTTTGTGAGGCATTCTCCGAAATATTTGTTTTGACCTTTATCTATATGTATGCTGTTGAGAACTATACGAAACAAAAGGTTGCGTATGTCGGTATTAATATGGAACTTTGAATATACAAGACATTCTGTATGTCCGACATGAAGATTGTTTTTGGCAACGTATGAAAAGACTTTGTTGAGAACCGAATCACAATTAATGCGGTTTGCATACGTCATGGTTTGCGCATTTACTATTGTCGTTCGGCAAACAACCGCGACAACAAGAAAAATGAGCAAAAACGCATATCGTTTCAAATTCTTGTAACGCTCTTTACACCGTGTACAGTGCCAAGTTTCCTTATCAAAATATCAACATTGCGCGTGCTTCCGGTGGATATAGTGAGAATTCCCGAGAACAACCCGTCTGCCGTGTCTATTCTTATAGACCGTAGAAGAATGTCCTGCTCTTTATCAATTATAGATGTCATATTGTTGACTATTCCTATATCGTCATTGCCCACAACTTTTAGGGTGATAATATATTTCTCTCCACCTTTTCCTGCCCAACGAGCTTTAACAATTCGGTAGCCGTAGCGTTCGCGTAAGGTTTTGGCGTTAGGACAACCGGAACGGTGGATTTTGATACCTCCGCCCGAAGTAACGAAGCCGAAAACGTCGTCGCCGTATATAGGATGACAACATTTGGCAAGGGTATAGTCAATACCTTTGAGGTTACTGTCTATAACAAGAACGTCGGAAGAATTGTTATCGCCATTGCTTTTTTCTTGTAGATTATAGTTGAATTCATTTGCACTTACCGTTTGGTTATGATCAGGTACTCCGTGTTCGTTATCATACATCCGCTCGTATTGTTCGGCAGCATCATTGAGTTGTACTGTGCCTGCTGCCATGGCTTTGAAGAATTCGCTTTGCTCTTTATATCCGAATTTCTTCGCAAGATGACTTAATATTCCTTCTTCCCAAGGAATATCGTGGTTTTTAAGTTTGCGCTCAAAAGCTTCACGTGCAAACTGTCCTTCTTTAATTGCTTTCTCGTGAAGAGCCTGACGTATCTTGCTTTTTGCTCTTGCAGTAACGGCGTAATTAAGCCAATCGCTATTGGGAGTTTGAGAATTTGATAATTTAATCTCAACCTGGTCTCCGCTCGAAAGTTTGTGGCGTAGCGGAAAATTCTTCCCTGCTATGGTTGCTCCAACACAACGACTACCTATATTAGTATGAATTCTATAAGCAAAATCAAGTACTGTTGCTCCTGCAGGCAATTTATATAGATCGCCTTTAGGAGTGAACACGTAGATTTCTTCGTCTTTAAGGTCTCGTTTGAATTGGTTTATAATATGTACATCATCGCCGGTTTCAAGAATAGAGCGAATTTCTCCTATCCATTCGTCAATTCCGCTTTCTCCGCTTTTTATGCCTTTATATCTCCAATGGGCGGCAAGTCCGTATTCTGCTACAGTGTCCATACGTTCTGTACGTATTTGTACTTCCACCCATTTGTTTTGAGGTCCGAGAACTGTGATGTGCAAACTTTCGTAACCATTGCTTTTGGGCACGCTCAACCAATCGCGCAGTCGTTTTGGATTAGGTTGATACATATCGGTAATAATACTATAAACCTGCCAACATTCTTGTTTTTCCTTTTCTGTCGGACAGTCTATAATAATCCTAATGGCAAACAAATCATACACGCCTTCGAAGCCACAGCGTTGGCGTTTCATTTTTTGCCATATGGAATGAATGCTTTTTGTGCGCCCTTTGATATGGAATTTTAGTCCTGCCTGAGTGAGCTTTTCAGAAATAGGACGTATAAAGTCTGCAATATAAGCATCGCGTGCACTTTTTGTGGCGTTCAACTTTTCACGTATAAGATAATATGCGTCGTGTTCAAGATATTTTACTGCAAGGTCTTCAAGTTCGCTCTTTATCTTGTACAGTCCAAGTTTATGAGCAATGGGAGCATAAAGGAATTCTGCTTCTCTTGCAACTCTGTTTCGCGCTTCTTTATCTTCTACATCGCGTAGGCGGCGCATTGCAGCAAGTCTGTCTGCTGTCATTATAAGTACAACCCTCATGTCTTCGGCAAAGCTCACAAGCAGGTTGCGAAAGTTTTCTGTTTCTACGACAGGAGTTTTTTCATATAGTCCTTTAACTCTTTTCAGTCCTGCAACAATGCTTGAAATATCGTTTCCGAATTCCTTTTCAATATCTTCGTTTGCTGTTTCATCGGCTTCAAAAAACGGAGCAAGCAGACAGCCAATCATGGTTGTACCGTCAAGTCTCATTTCATCGCCAAGAATAATCGCCGTTTCAAGAGCTGTTACTATTGGACTAAAGCCAAAAACATCCCGTTGAACATTTTGATTCTTCAGAGCTTCCGTAATATAGTTACGTATTCTGCGAAATCCGAAATGAGAAACAGTTTGCGGAGAAATTTTTACAAACTTCCTGACAAGTGTCAATATCTGCGTGCGTTCATTGTCTGTAAGAAAAGTCTTAGGCATGATTTCCAAGTTTTCTGTTGCAAAGGCAAAGATAGCGACTTTTTCGGGCAATATGTCTGATATTGTTTGTTAAAGTGGGTTTTTACTTCACGGTTTTTTTCCCAAGATATTCAAGTAGTGCGGGGCGATAAGGACGTGAAACGCTAAGGTGCTTATTTCCTACAATAACTGTGTCGCCTTCAAGCACAGAAATTTTGTCGAGTGCAATAATATGTGAGCGATGTATTCGCATGAACCTGTCGGCAGGAAGTGTTTGTGCGAGCGACTGCATCGTTGTAATTGTATAAATAGGTGTTTTGCGCCCGACAATATATATCATCACATAATCTTTCAGGGCTTCTATATAAATAATTTCCTCAAGTGCCACGGCTATTAGTTTGTGTTCGCTGCGCACATATATTTTATCGCTTTCTTCATGCTTCTGGGCACTTTCTGCTTTCTTTTGAAGTTCAAACCATTTCAAAGCCTTGTTGGCTGCATTCATAAAGTCTGTGAAGTTTATAGGTTTCAACAGATAGTCGAGTGCCTGCGAACGGTAACTTTCAATTGCGTATTCGCTGAACGCAGTTGTGAACACAACTTTCGTGGAACTGTCTATTATTCGAGAGAATTCCAAACCGTTGAGGTCTGGCATTTGTATGTCAAGAAATAAAAGTTGTGTTCCGTCTTCTTTAATTCTCGCCAGCGCTTCTATGGCACTCGTGTATTTACCTGTGAGCTTTAGAAATGGCACACGACTCACATAGTTTTCCAAGAGTTCAAGCGCGAGCGGCTCGTCGTCAATTATGGCGCATGTTATGTTCATTGTCATTTTGTGTTTGAATCACAAGGTGAGAAATATATTTCTTCCCGTCTTCGCTTGTACCTTTCTGCCAATGATAATGTTGCGGATAGATACTTTCAAGTCGTTGTGCGAGATTGGGCAATCCTATACCTCCGGGACTTAGTTCCTTTGTATTTTTGGGGAAGTTTGAATTCTCACAGAAAAAGTCCACCACACCGTCGGAAGTAGAACTAAGAGAAATATTAATGAAACTCTTTTCTGAAGCATTTATTCCGTGTTTGAAAGCGTTTTCTACAAGCGACATAAAAAGCAATGGGGCGATTTTCAGTCTTTCGTTTATATCACCATCTATTTTTACGTCGATTTCCACGTTCGCAGCCGTGCGCATGCGCATGAGGTTGATGTATGATTTTAAGAAATCCACTTCTTTTGATAGCGGTATAAGTTGTGATTGGTTGTCATACAAAAGATAACGCAGCAATCTTGACAGTTCTTGTATAGCTTTTTGGGCTTTTTCTGTGTCAAACATTGTCAATGCGTATATATTGTTGAGTGTGTTCAGCAGGAAGTGAGGACTTATTTGATTGCGAAGGTTTTTCAGTTCTGCATTCCTCTTTCCGAGTTCTGCCTCTCTTCTTGCGTTTTCAGCTTTATGCCAACTACGACTCAATCTCGTAGCAAATCCGAAAATTGCCACGATAGACATTGCCACTATGTCTCTTGTAACAAAAAGCCAGTGTGCGGGTACTTTCTTGAGTTCATGAGGCTTTAAGTTAGGAGCAGGCATGAAATTGGCGAAAACTTCCTGAATGCAAATCACTGTGGCAGCAATCAGAATCACTTCCACAACAAAAAACAACTGACGGCGGTTGTGCATGAACAGTTTGGGAACAAGCACAAAATAATTTGTATAGAACACTACAAACATCATCAATGGCATGAAGCAACCGCGCACATAGTCTTTGAAGTATATATGTGTTTGACCATGATTAAATATCAATGGGGAAGCAAACACGAAGAGCCATGCCAGCACGTGCATGAACACTTCTACTGTGTATGAACTGCCGTGCCGGCTATTGCTTGTCTTCATGTCAAAATTTGTTTGTTCCATTCCGTGCAAATTTAGCAAGAAATCTTTATTCGTATCTGATGGCTTCTATAGGATCCATTCCTGCGGCTTTCTTTGCAGGATACCAACCGAAGAATATTCCGGTTGCCGAACATACGATGAAACTGATGAGTACGCTCCATGGTTGTATGACGATTGGCCATTTTGCAAACATATTCACGCCAAACGATGCGAGGATTCCGAATATAACTCCTATCAGGCCGCCTGTAACGCTAAGCAATACTGCTTCTATGAGAAACTGGTTAAGAATATCAATACCGCGTGCCCCTACCGACATACGCAGACCAATCTCTCTTGTGCGCTCGGTAACTGATACGTACATAATATTCATAATGCCAATACCGCCAACAATCAAAGAAATACACACTACTGTAATCGGAATCACCCACATAAAATAAATTTCTTTTGAATTATTCATTCTATAAAATTTTTTTATAGGATCTACCAATTCTCGTAATTCAATTTTCTTACGATTCTTATTTGCTTTCATTTAATCTCCTAATAATTTCTAATCTTATCCAACATCTGAACTTTCAATTCATCTATTCTTGGTTCTTGTGTTAACGTATCGGTAACAACCACATACTCTTTCTCTTTCATTTTTTCTGTGTCAAAGGACAGTGGATTCCCATCTGCTTCATTTATATCAACTCGAATCTTTTTAATATTTGCTCCTTCTTTTTCATAGTCTTTAAAAAATTTTTTTACTGTATTTTTTCCAATTCCTCCTTTTGTTGAAGGTTTATACACAATATCAAATTCGTTTGAGATATCCTCATTTTCACAAGCATAATCTTTAAATTCTGAATCCCCCGTGGCATCAGAATCTATCACTAATTTTACTGCTCTTATCTTCTGAGCCTTTTCTAATGCTTTCAAAAAATCTCTGGATACAATATTGGTATGACTTACCTTATACTTTATATTATCATTATGCGCATTATGAATTGCTACAATCTCAATATTTATATATTCAAAAATTCTAGTCAACGATACTCCATTTGAATTTGCCTGAATAAGGCAAACAGCACTTTTTGATTTTGCATCCGCATCAAATTTTATAAGTATGCATGTCGTTTCTTCATCTCCATCCTTTTTTCCCTTCTTCTTTGTTTTTCTCTCTTCTAGTGTATCAGTATCTACAACTTTTCTGATTTTACCATACTCTGCTGATTTAAAAACCAGAAATAACATATGTTGATTTTGCATATACTCAAAATCATTAATATAAATTATCTT
>ERZ772831.3516-NODE-3516-length-11098-cov-3.136648_pt1 | contig 11098 bp, 9 predicted proteins | sample MGYA00580858_ERZ772831 | MGnify/ENA primary metagenome ERZ772831 (study PRJEB29015, sample SAMEA2737694) | human gut metagenome | biome: human gut; feature: human-associated habitat; material: faeces | place: China | collected 2012 ... | reverse complement strand
CGTTTCCCACCCCATGACCTTAGAGTATCACACAGAGGAAATGAACTGGAAAGAACTCCTTCGGGAAGCAGTTTCCATGGGCTACCGTTCTCATCAGACATCGACTTGTGGTCTGCACGTTCATGTGAACCGCAATGCTTTTGGCGACAACCAGGCAGAACAGGAAGATGTCATCAGCCGGATTTTGTTCTTCGTGGAAAAGCATTGGAATGAACTCTTTACGTTCAGCAGACGCAGCAGCTACAACATGAGCCGATGGAGTGCAAGATTCGGCTTTGAGAAAACCGGCAAACAAATCCTGGAGAAAGCCAAAAGCGGCTGCAACGGCAGATATGTTGCGGTCAATCTCAATAACTACCATACCATTGAATTTCGCCTGTTCCGAGGGACATTAAAGTATAACACCTTCATCGCCACATTGCAGATGGTCAACCACATCTGTGATGCGGCGATTTCTTTGTCTGAGGAGGGCATCGATGCCATGAGCTGGTCGGAGTTTGTAAGCTCCATTCGGGAAACGGAACTGATCCAGTATCTCAAAGAGCGAAGACTGTACATCAACGAAGTGGTGACAGAAAGCGAGGAGATGTAAGATGTGTGCAGTGTTTGGATTTTTAGACTACAAGGGAAAGGTGAGCAATGCGATCTTAAAGAAATTGATACACTACCTCTCGGTGTCTGCGGAAGTCCGTGGCACAGACGCAACAGGCATCGCCTACGTCCGGGGCGGTAGCATCGTCACCTACAAAAAGCCGAAGCCGGCACACAAGGTCAAGCTGTTCTTCCCCAGAGGGACACGATCGGTCATCGGGCACACCCGGTTCACGACACAGGGCAGCGAGAAGCGGAACTGCAACAACCACCCGTTCGAGGGACACTGCGGCAAAGAGGCGTTCGCCCTCGCCCACAACGGCGTGCTGTACAACGACAGGGAGCTTCGCCGAGAACAGCATCTCCCACCGACACCAATCGAAACCGACACCTACGTCGCCGTGCAGCTTCTGGAACAGGGGCAGCAGCTGGACACGGAAAACATCAAACGAATGGCAGAACTGGTGGAGGGCAGTTTTGTCTTTACGATTTTGAAAAACGACAATACATTGTTTCTGGTGAAGGGCAATAATCCGTTGACTTTGTATCATTTTTCTGCACTGGGATTGTACGTTTACGCCAGCACAAAGAGCATTTTGGATACCGCTCTGCAAAAAGTAAAGCTGAATGACAAGTGCTGTGAAGTCGGTGTTTCAGAGAGTGAAATCCTAGAAATCACTCCGAACGGAAAACTCAACAGAAGTGATTTTGAAATGCAGGACTACATCCACACTATGTTCAACCCGTACAATTGGGATCAACTGGATTACGCAAAATGGTGGATGGAAGATGAGCGGGAAGAACTGCTGTTGGAATACTGCGGTATATTTGGCGTTTTGGAAGAAGAAGTAGAATTGTTGCTGGAAGTCGGCTATGATCCGGACGAGATCGAAGAACTGCTCATGGACACAGCGGCAATGGAAGAAGCAATTAGCGAGGCAAAAACACTGTTACAATGTGAAGCATAAAATGAAAAATTGGAGGAATTTGACATGAAGGAATTTATCGCAGGACTGGTACTGACACTGGTGATCGGCGGCATCGGGATCGCCATCGAAATGCAGGAGCGGGAGGAGGTGAAGTATATCAATGCCGATTGCAATTGAAATGTTTCTGGCGGGAGTCGCCTGCGGCGTAGAGCTGCTGGCACTTGTCAAGAAGAGTAAGTAAAAATTCTGTTCGTGGGAGGCTTGGTATGAAGCTGAGCCTCTTTTTTTGAAACAAAATTGGAGGGAGAAATTTGATGTTGGAAGAAACTACGATCATCAAGAGCAAAGCCATCTTTTCAGACGACAAAGAGCACCGTTTGCTTCTGCGGAAAGAATGGGACAGCGAGAAACCAACCGCAATGGTCATCATGATCAATCCCAACACAGCGGATACGGTCAACTTTGATATGACCACGATGCTGGTTCTGAATAACGTCAGCAAGCTTGGCTTCGGCAGTGTCAACATTGTAAACCTGTACAGCAGAATCATGGAAAAGCTCAATCTTCGTTTCAACGGCGATGATGAACTGATTGCTGATGAAGCAGATGAGATCATACAGCAGTACGCTGCAATGAGTGATGCCATTATCATCGCCTGGGGCACGATCGGGAAGAATACTTTGCGAGTGCGGGAACGGCAGAAATACCTGCTGGAATTGATAAAGCAGCATGCTGGCAAGATGTACCAGATCGGAAGAAATGCCTGCCACCCGCTCACGCCGGCAGTCAGAAGAGAATGGACGTTAAAACCTTATGAAATGGAGGAGGCAGAATGATAAAAGTAACAAATCTCAAAGAAATTGATCAGATTCAGCCTTTGATGCTCAAAGCATACATTGCAAAGAAAATGACTGCAATGATGCGGGAGTATCAAGTGGATAATTTGGATGACATCGGCTGTTTTGTAATCCTTGAAAAAGAGGAATTTGCTTGCGTTCCGATGAATGAACTAGAGTTTGTGGAAGTGTTGGAAATTGGAGAAGAAAACTATCTGCATGGTGTCAGAATCATTGATGAAAGCTATGGTGAGGACATCTATCTGCCTGTTGAGGTGGTAAGATGCTGAGTATACCAAAGGTTGCACAATACGCCCGGTTTTCCAGTGACAATCAACGAAGCGAATCCATTGATGCACAGATACGAGCCATGAATCAGTTCTGCAAGCAAAATCACTGGCAGGTGGTTTCCACCTATACCGATGAGGCGAGGTCAGCGACAACAGACAACCGACCGCAGTTTCAGCAGATGATCGCAGACAGCGGCAAGGGATTGTTTGACATCGTTCTGGTGCATAAGCTGGACAGATTTAGCCGTGACAGATATGACAGTGCCATCTACAAGAAGAAGCTAAAGAAGAACCACGTCAAGCTTTGCAGTGTGCTGGAACGCATGGACGATTCCCCGGAAAGCATTATGATGGAAGCGGTTTTGGAGGGCATGTCCGAGTACTACAGCAAAAACCTGGCACGGGAAGTCATGAAAGGCATGAACGAAACTGCTTTGCAGTGCAAACACACAGGCGGCTGTCCTCCGCTGGGATACGATCTGGATGAAAACCGGCATCTGATTATCAATGAACAGGAAGCACAAGCAGTAAAAATCATCTTTCAAATGTTTGCAGAGGGTTATGGCTATACAGCGATCATCGACCATCTGAACGCCCATGGTTACAAGACAAAACGAGGCAAAATGTTCGGGAAGAACAGTTTATATGAGATACTCAGCAATGAGAAGTACACCGGCGTTTTTGTGTTCAATAAGGCAGCGACAAGATCAGATGGCAAGCGGAATAACCACGCTCAAAAGGACAGCTACATCCGCATTGAAGGCGGTTGCCCTGCGATCATCGGGAAAAAGCTGTTTGCACAGGTGCAGCGGATCAAGGCGAAAAATAAACGAAACACAGGACGCTATCACAGCAAAGAGTTTTACCTACTGACTGGAAAACTGGTCTGTGATGTCTGCGGCAAGCGGATGATCGGCAATCTGCGATTTTCGGAAAGAAGTAAGACACGGCTTGCTACCTACAGATGCAATACGCACCGGGCGATGTGCAACAACAAGGAGCTGAATAAGGACTATCTGGATGCCTACATTGCTGTGCTGATCGGCGAGAGATTGAAGCCGAAAAATTTGAGAAAAGCCGTTTCTAAGGTGAATCAGCAGGTGCAGAAATTCAATCACGATTTTGATACTCACCATGAAGCGATTTCTGCACAGTATATCGAAGTGCAGGACAGCCTCGCCAATATCACCAGGGCGATCGAAAAGGGCATCTTTACAGATGACTTGCTCCAGCGAGCAGAGCAGCTGGAAAACGAGAAAGCGAAACTGGAAGCCAGACTGCACAAGCTAAAGCTGCTGGAACCTATCGCCTATGAAGATGTGGCGTACCTGCATACCCAGTGGAAAGAGTTAAAGCGAAATACCGAAGAGTTCCGCACATTCATTCAGCAGTTTGTGAAAGCGATTCATGTGCGACCCTATGATTTTGACATTGTGCTGGATATGGGGTTTGGCGTAGTGGAGTTGACAGAAACCATTCCCATGCGACGAGGCGAACTGTACGAGATGTTTGATTCCAAAGTAAAGGAGCAAAGAATATGTTTGAAAAATCAAAAGGCAGATACCTGACACGAGGCGTGGATGCAGAGATACCGCTGTACTTGCAAATGTTTCTTTGGGATGCAGTGGACAACATGCCCGAACCGAAAGACTACTTACAGGTGTTTCGGCTTAGCGAGGTAAACGGTTTGCAGATCGTGCACCATACCTCGGAGCAGCCGCAGTTTGAGATGACGTACATTGCGGAGGCGAAAAATCCGGTTACAGCAAAAGTGTACATCATTGATGATGGAGAGCACTGCACCATGCTGTTGGCGGAAGAGTACTGATTGAAAGTGCTCTAAGCCAGTAAAGAAAAAGTCCGCTGTATCGATTTGCAGCGGATTTTTTTCGAATTCTGCAACTGAATTTTTGTTGAAATACTTGCATTTTTCCGGAATACATGATATAATAAAGGCAGGACAAAATGAACAAGGCAGGTGACACCGATGGAACAGAAACTAGATATTCATGAATTACGGAAATCCTATGATGCAGCGGCAAAGCGACTGCTGTCTTACAAGGAAGTCATTGCGAATATTCTGAAGTATACTGTCCGGGAATTCAAGGGCCATTCGATTCCGGAAATTGTTGCCTGTTTAGAAGGAAAGCCAGAGATCGGGACAGTTCCAGTTGATGATGATTTCTTACCTAAAATGGATGTGGCAGGTTCTGAAACGATTTCTGAAAAAGAAGGCGTTCGCAGCTATGACATTAAATTCAAAGTAAAACTGCCTACACAGGAAGAAGCAGAATTGATTATCAATCTGGAATCTCAGAACAAATATCGTCCGGGATATACGCTGGAAAAACGGGGCATTTACTACCTCAGCAGATTGATTTCTTCGCAGTATAACGTAGAATTCAAGAATTCGAATTTTGATCAATTGAAGAAAGTATACTCTATCTGGATTTGTACCCATGCACCGCTTGAATTTGCAAATACGATTACAGAATATCGATTCAAGCCGGAGAACCTGGTTGGAGAAATGCCGGATATTCCGAAGCACTATGATTTGATGTCATTGATCATGATCAATTTAGGTGCAAAAGATAAGAACTATGATGGGCTGATTCGGATGCTGGATATTCTTTTGAATCTGTATTCAGAGATTGGAAAGAGTCAAGCTGCATTGGATATTCTGGAAAGTGATTATCACATTCCATTGAGAAGCGTTCGTAAGGAGGTTGAGAATATGTGCAATTTGAGCCAGGGCGTTTATGATGATGGCTTTGCAAAAGGTGTGTCGGAAGGTAAAGCAGAAGGTAAAGCAGAAGGCAAAATTTCAAATGCCATTAAAGTTGTCAAGAATCTGCTTGCAAAAGGTTTTTCATTGGAAGAAGCACTTGCAATTGCAGATATTGATCAGGAAACCTACGAGAAAAATTGCTCGGAATAAGGTGTATGATTCTGTTAAACTACACTTGATAAAAAATCTCAGTCATTTTTATGGCTGAGATTTTTTTAGTTTGAAATAGATGGTGTAAGAATGACCTTGCAATAGAGTCACTTCAAAAACAGACACAGAACGAAACAACACCCCCTCCTCTCCAACTTCCAAAAATTGAACAAAATCTCAAAAAAACCTCCTTTTTTCTTGACAAAGAATACTCGATTGTGTTATAATATGAGCATCAAGAATATGTAATATATTCGAAAGCAAAGGAGGCATATTATGAAGAAACAATGGAAACGGCTGGCTGCTCTTTCGTCGGCGGCAGTCATGGCGGCGGGAACGCTGCTGTACTTCCCGACCGATACCCTGCAAAATATCTCGTGGGGGATCACGGCGAGTGCGGAGGAAACAGGCACAGAAACATGGAACGAAGGCAACCTGACCTGGACACTCGCCGCCGACGGCACAATGACCATCAGCGGCACAGGGGCGATGAAGGATTATGATACTGATGATAGTCCTGCAACCAAGAAGAAAGACAGCGTAAAAGAAGTTGTAATTCAAGAGGGCGTTACAAGCATCGGAGCTTATTCGTTTTTCGATTGCAGAAAATTAGCAAGCATCGAAATTCCGAGTAGTGTCACAAGCATCGGAATTGGTGCGTTTTCCTGGTGCACCGGCTTAAACAGCATCACGATTCCAAATGGTGTCACAAGCATCGGAAATTCTGCGTTTATCAGTTGCACCGGCTTAACTAGCATCACGATTCCAGATAGTGTCAAAAGCATCGGAGATTGTGCGTTTGAGCGTTGCAGCAACTTGGCAAGCATCACCATTCCAAAAAGTGTCACAAGCATCGGAAGTGATGCATTTTCTGGCTGCGACAAGCTGACCGTATACCTTGAAAATGGCTCTACGCTGACAAGCAAACAACTCGGCGTAGATGAAAATAAGATTTCAAGCTATCAGAGTTGGAAAGAAGGCAACCTGACCTGGACACTCACTGCCGACGGCACAATGACCATCAGCGGCTCAGGGGCGATGAAGGGTTATAGTTGGTACTCTGGTAGCCCTGCAGCCCAGAAGAAAGACAACGTAAAAAAAGTTGTGATTGAAGATGGCGTTACAAGCATCGGAATGAGTGCGTTTAACGATTGCGACGGTTTAACAAGCATCACGATTCCGGAGAGTGTCACAAGCATTGGAGCTTATGCGTTTGAAAGTTGCGGCAAATTGGCAAGCATCACGATTCCAAAAAGTGTCACAAGCATTGGAACTTATGCGTTTTCTGGTACACCTTGGTTAACAAACAAACAGCAGGAAAACGACTCACTTGTGATCGTAAATGGAATATTGATCGACGGCACAGCTTGTTCGGGAAAAGTAACGATCCCGGACGGTGTCACAAGCATCGGAGAGGGTGCGTTTTACAATTGCAGCAGTTTAACAAGCATTGAAATTCCAGAAGGCGTTACAAGCATCGGAGATTATGCGTTTGGGTATTGCAGCAGTTTAGCAAGCATTGAAATTCCGAGTAGTGTCACAAGCATCGGAAATTATGCGTTTCGGGATTGCAGCAGTTTAGCAAGCATTGAAATTCCGAGTAGTGTCACAAGCATCGGAGATTCTGCGTTTGACAGTTGCACTGGCTTAACCAGCATCACGATTCCAAAGAGTGTCACAAGCATTGGAAGTGTTGTATTTTATCAATGCAACAAACTGACCGTATACCTCGAAGAAGGCTCTACGCTGACAAGCGGACAACTCGGCGTAGATGAAAATAAGATTTCAAGCTATCAGAGTTGGACAGAAGACAACCTGACCTGGACACTCACCGCCGACGGCACAATGACCATCAGCGGCACGGGGACGATGAAGGATTATTATAATGAAAATAGCCCTGCAACCCAAAAGAAAGACAACGTAAAAAAAGTTGTAATTGAAGAGGACGTTACAAGCATCGGAATGTATGCGTTTTCCGGTTGCATCAGCTTGACAGACATCACGATTCCAGGTAGCGTCACAAGTATCGGATATTCTGCGTTTCAAAATACCACCTGGTTGAAAAACAAACAAAATGAAAGCCCTCTTGTGATCGTAAATGGGATTTTGATCGATGGAAGAACTTGTTCGGGAGAAGTAACGATTCCGAACAACGTCACAAGCATCGGAAATTATGCATTTTATGAATGCACCGGCTTAACCAGTATCGAAATTCCAGAAGGTGTCAAAAGCATCGGAGCTAATGCGTTTTCCGATTGCACCGGCTTAACTAGCATCACCATTCCAAAGAGTGTCACAAGCATCGGGGATGAAGCGTTTTCTGGCACACCTTGGTTAACAAACAAACAGCAGGATAACCCGCTTGTGATCGTAAATGGGATCTTGATCGACGGCACAACTTGTTCGGGAGAAGTAACAATTCCGTACGGTGTCACAAGCATCGGAAATTTTGCGTTTTACAACTGCACTGGCTTAACTAGCATCAGCATCCCAAAGAGTGTCACAAGCATTGGAACTTATACATTTTCTGGCTGCGGTAATTTGACCGAAATTACGGTCCCCTGCGATTCTACGCTGACAAAAGACGCTTTCGAAGACGCATCTGAGAAGGTAAAGTATCGTCATTCTCTCGTGAAAACCGATGCCAAGGATGCGACTTACACCGAAGCCGGAAACGTGGAGTACTGGACCTGTGAGAACTGCAAAAAGCATTTCCTGACCGATGAAACCGATGCAGAAGCTGCCAAAGAGGTAGAACTGTCGGAAATTGTGAAACCTGTTCCGGTTCAGGTTGCCACAGCAACCACGCAGATCAAGTGCGTTTACGGTCAGGACATGGACGAAATTAACTTGCAGGATTACGTGAAAAATGCCGATGCCGTAGGCGGCGTTTCCGTAAAGGTTGCAACTGGTTCCACCATGCTGGACGGCATGCAGCTGGACGGCAACAAGCTTTCCGGCAAGCCTGCAAAGGCGTACACGGATGGTAAGGACGTGACCTTTACATTTACCGCGAAAAACGGCAATACCGCAGACCTGACCTTAAATTTCTTGGTGGCAAAGGCTGACCCGACAGTGAAAGTTGCTGTGGACGGCGACACCCACACCGAGGGCGACCTTGTGAGCGAGCTGAAGCTGATTCTCAGCGGAAACAACACCAAGGGTCTGGCGGAAATTATCAGCGAGATCAAAGAACTGACTGCCGGTGAAAACACTTTGACGTGGAAGTTTACGCCGGAGGACGGCGAGAACTATAACGTTGTGACCGGCACGGTTGTGGTAAATGCACAGACAACAACTACCACAACAACGACCACTACAACTACTACGACAACGACGACTACTACAAACGAAACGACTTCCACGACAAAGGCAACGACTGCCACCAGCGGAACGACTTCTGCGACCAAGGCAACGACTGTTACCAGCGGAACAACCGCGACAACTAAGGCAACTGCTACCACAAACGAAACGACCGCAGCAACTGAAGAAACTACTACCAAAAACGAAACAACCGCAACAACTGAGGAAACTACTGCCACAAGCGAAACAACTGTAACAACTGAGGCAACTACTACCACAAGTGGAACGACTTCCACGACCAAGGCAACGACCACCACAAGCGAAACAACTGCAACAACTAAGGCAACTACTACCACAAACGAAACAACCGAAGAAACTACTACAAACGAAACAACCGCGACAACTGAGGGAACAACTACCACAAACGAAACAACTGCAACAACTGAGGCAAGCACTGTTACCACAAACGAAACAACTGTAGCAACCAAGGCAAGCACTGTTACTACAAATGAAACAATCGCAACAACTGGAACAACTTCTGCGACCAAGGCAACTACCGCTACTACAAACGGAACGACTTCCGCAACTCAAACAACAACAAAGGAAAGCACTACCGCAAGTGAAACAACTATGACCACCAGTGTTTCCAACACAGAATCCACCGCCACAACATCAGCAACCACGATCACAACAGCAGTTACCACAAGCGTGACCAACATTGCAGATGAAAATCTTTGCAGCTGGGCGATCAACGATTACCAGAAGAAAACCGGTGTTACACCGGCAAATGCAGAAATCACCGCACGCTCGGAGAATGCTTGCGAGATTACGCTGACCGACTTAAACGGCAATGTGCTGGACGTTTACACCGTTGATCCGAAAACCGGTACTGGAACAGATTCCTCCAACGCAGAAGTTAACCTGCCTCAGACTGGAAACAATTCCATGACAAACTGGCTCCTGTGCGTGGGTGCAGCACTGTTCATGGCATTCGGATTCGGTGCGGTGAAGGCATCGGGTATCTTCAAGCGTAAAGAAGATGAGTAAGACCAAAAAGCAGTGGGGGATGTTTCTCTCGGGACTGATTGCAATTTTGATTGGTGTCAGCATCCTTGGATTTTTCGGTGTGAGAAAGTGCTACCGGCTTTATCAAAAACAAATGCTGATGAAAAATAATCCAGTTGTGGAAATTGCAGATCTGAACATCAAAGCCCCCATTTTAGAGGGAACTGACAATGAAACGCTTGCCAAAGCGGCAGGGCATTTCAAGGGCAGCGGCGATTTTGGCAAGGGCAATTACTGCATTGCTGGGCACAGCAGCACACTGTACAAAGAATATTTCAACAATCTGAAAAATGTGGAGATCGGCATGGAAATCACGCTGTATGACAAGCAAAAGCAGACATATCATTACACTGTGACCGAAAGCAAAATCGTCGATCCGGATGCTGTCTGGGTGCTTGATGATTTCGGTGATGATAGAATCACCATCATCACCTGTACCGATGACGGAACACAGCGACAGGTTGTGGTGGGACTGCTGGATTGATCTTTTTGGTTTGCCTAACCAATGAATGACCGTAACTAAGTGAAACCCATTAACATCGTAACCCAGTTAAATCGATTCAGTGAAAAGAACGAGAAAATTACGCAATTTCGGACTTTTCCCATTTTGAAAGGTTGCAAATAAGTGATTTTACCACTGTAAGCATCGCCTCCACCACGAAGAAATGCGTATTTTTAAAGTAAGAAAACGCAGCGAAAAAAGCCGTAGATACGTAATTGCACGTATTTACGGCTTTTTTGTTTTCTCAGAAATATGCACTTTTGTTCAATGCGGGGTCAGAAGGAACAATATCCGACGCATTTTTTGTCGCTGTGTCTTAAAATTCACTTGTGAAAAAATAGTGCGACAGTGCGACAGAAAAACATTACTGTATTACGGTTTTCCTGTAGATTCCTGTTATTCCGGTAAATTCCTGTTGCTTTCAGTGCTTTTTTGGCTGTGTCCTAAGCTTGAGATTCTCTCTTTTCCGAAGAAACTGTGCGACAATGCGACAGCTGTTCTGCCACGCAAAATTTGCTGAAAATAAAATACGCAGGTACAGTATGGGGTTACCCTAGAAATGCAGTAAAGCCTGTATCAACCCTCAAAATCAAATATATATTATAATTCCGGTAAGGTGAATCTTTCAGCCTTACCGGAATTTT
>ERZ772831.3508-NODE-3508-length-11120-cov-3.773791_pt1 | contig 11120 bp, 9 predicted proteins | sample MGYA00580858_ERZ772831 | MGnify/ENA primary metagenome ERZ772831 (study PRJEB29015, sample SAMEA2737694) | human gut metagenome | biome: human gut; feature: human-associated habitat; material: faeces | place: China | collected 2012 ... | reverse complement strand
ACTTTCTGGAGCGGAGATAAAACGTTAAAATCGAAGGTAAAAGATGTCATGGCTTACAATCTGGAAATGGGGATGCTGTATCAAAAGTGCGCGCTTGCATTTATGCTTTCCGGGATCTGCTGCCTGATTTCGTTAGGCTTTGGGATTGTGATGCTTGTTTTGGACTGCACGGCAGGGGTTTATCTGATGTACCGAAGCTATAAAAGAATTCTGGAACGGAATTCGTAATTGTCAGATCCTAAAACCGTCCGATACGGTAAAAGTCAGACGAAAATAGAGATTGCCCGCTTACGCTGTGTTTTCACAGAATAAGCGGGCGTTTTTGAAATGTCGCTGTCGCAGTGCAAGACAGCGTTTTTTTGCTTCCGGACTGCATGCGTATTCAGACAGCTGATTTAAAATTTTATTATATTCTAAGGTTTTTAAAACTTTTTCATTCATAAAACAAAAGTACTCCATCATCGTTTTAGCTGATCAATTTTTATTATAGACCAAAGTGAAGCTGATGAAAAGAAGAGTTTGGCAGGAATTGTACAAAAAAAGAAAGTATTGCAAGCATATGTGTTTCTATTTATAATATAAATTGGTATGATTTTTCATGTATGGATCAAAAAGTAAAACAGATACAAGCCTGATTGCATTTGAAGGTGCGGCAGGAATGCCACTGCCTGGAAAGGAATATCATGCAGGAAAACAAACAGGATAAATATGAATTTATCAGCGAGAAAATAAAGGACAAACCCGTGAATAAAAAGAAACTGGCATATCACGTATGTATTGTCGTGCTTCTGGCAGTTTTATTTGGAATTGTGGCGAGTGTTACGTTCGTGCTGTGTCAGCCGAAAATAGATGGTATGCTTCATCCGAAGGAAGATCCGACCATCACGATCCCAAAAGATGAACCGGAACAGGAGACGGAAACGGAAGATCCGGATACGGAGACAGAAACAAACGAACCGGATTCTGAGCCACAGATCGTGTACGAACAGCTTACACTGGATGATTTCCAGACATTGCAGAATGAGATGTATGCGATCGGGAAGCAGGCAAACAAGTTTATCGTGGCAGTGACAGGGGTAAAGAGTAATACAGACTGGTTCAACAATGCCTATGAGAGCAAGGGACAGGGTTCCGGTATTATTATTGCAAACAGTGGTCAGGAACTGTTGATCCTGACTGAGAGGAAAGTCATTGCAGGAGCGTCTTCTGTCTATGTGACCTTTGTCAATGACACATCGGTGGAAGCCTCTATCAAAAAATACGACGGAAATACGGGAATTACTGTACTCAGTGTTCCGGTGGATGAGATTGATAATGATACCATGAATCTGATTTCGGTCGCAGGGCTTGGCAATTCGCTTGCCATTACGCAGGGAACGCTTGCGCTTGCAGTTGGAAGTCCGCTTGGAACGAATTATTCCATTTTGACAGGAAATATCACTTCCTCTGCTTATTCCATTTCCACAATTGATGCGAATTATGATATTTTCACAACGGATATCGTGGGAAGCAAAAATGGAAGTGGAGCGCTGATCAACTTAAACGGCGAAGTGATCGGTATTGTCACGCAGGGATACAGCAGTGAGGGTGACCAGAACACGCTGACAGCAATCTCTATCTCAAAATTGAAACCGCTGATCGAGATGTTGTCCAATAATAAAGATATTCCATATATCGGTCTGGAGATCACTACCGTTACCAATACGATCGCAAAAGAGAATGATATTCCAAAGGGCGTTTATATTAAGGAAGTAAAAATGGATTCGCCGGCGATGGCAGCAGGACTACAGAGCGGTGATGTCATTACAGAGATTGACGGGGAAGCGGTGATCTCGGTTGATGGATATCAGACAAAATTGCTTTCCCTCACACCGGGCGATGTGGCGGAGGTCACGATTCAGAGACAGGGAAATGATGGTTATACGGAGATTAAATGCCCTGTAACGGTCAGTGTTTTACAGTAATACAAATACATAATTTGGAGGAAATAATTGTTATGAAATATATTGAAAGTCTTCGCGAAGGCGAGCGGATCAATGAGATTTACCTGTGCAAGACAAAACAGTCTGCGCTGACGAAGGCAGGAAAACCTTATGAAAACGTTATTTTACAGGATAAAACAGGAATCCTGGATGCAAAAATCTGGGATCCGGGTTCTGTCGGAATCGATGATTTTGATTCGCTGGATTACGTTGCTGTTATGGGAGATATCACAAGTTTTCAGGGAAATCTGCAGCTCTCTATCAAGCGTGTCAGAAAAGTGCAGGAAGGGGAGTATGATCCGAAGGATTATCTTCCGGTCAGCGAGAAAAATATTGATGAAATGTATGAGGAGCTGTGTGGCATTATCCGTTCGGTGAACAATCCGTATTATAAAAAATTGTTAAGCAGTTTTTTCTTAGAGGACAAAGAGTTTGAGAAACGTTTCAAATTCCACTCCGCAGCGAAAACCGTTCATCATGGTTTTGTGGGTGGATTGTTAGAGCATACGCTCAGTGTGACAAAGCACTGTGATTATTTTGCAGCTTATTATCCTATGTTAAACCGCGATCTGATTGTGACTGCGGCGATTTTCCATGACATCGGAAAATTGGAAGAATTATCTGTTTTCCCGGAAAATGATTACACAGACGAAGGACAGCTGTTAGGTCATATTATGATCGGGGCAGAGATGGTCGGAGAGCGTATCCGCACGATCGAAGGTTTCCCGGTTCGCATGGCAAACGAATTAAAGCATTGTATTCTCGCACATCACGGAGAGCTGGAATATGGTTCGCCGAAGAAGCCGGCACTTGCAGAAGCACTGGCACTCAGTTTTGCTGATAATGTAGATGCGAAGATGGAGACAATTCGTGAAATTTTTACCAATGTACCGGAGAATAATGTGGAGTGGCAGGGATTCAACCGTCTGCTCGACAGCAATATCCGGAGATCCAGTCTGAAATAGGAAAGAAGAATGAATAAAAACGATATTATTACATTGAAGATTGAGGATATGGGAATTGACGGAGAGGGCATTGGAAAGATAGATGGCATGACTTTTTTCGTCAAGGATGCCGTGATCGGGGATGAGATCGAGGCGCGTATTACCAAGCTGAAAAAGAATTATGGCTATGCGAGAGTGGAGCAGATCCTAAAGTCGTCTGAGTTCCGCACGGAGCCAAAATGTGAACTGCACAGACGCTGCGGCGGCTGCCAGATTCAGGCGATGGACTATGCAAAACAGCTGGAGTTTAAGGAGAACAAGGTAAAAAATAATCTGGTACGCCTCGGGGGATTTGATGCAGACTTTGTGGATTCTGTGACGGAGCCGATCGTTGGCATGGAGGAGCCTTACCGTTACCGCAATAAGGCACAGTTTCCAATCGGAAAAGATAAAGAGGGAAATATCATTGCTGGGTTTTACGCCTCGCACACGCACAGCATTATTCCGGTCAAAGACTGCATGCTTGGCGTGGCAGAAAACCGTGAGATTTTAGAAGCGATCCTATCCTATATGCGTGAGTGCCACATAGAACCCTACGATGAGAAAACCGGAAGAGGGCTTGTGCGCCACGCACTGATCCGCTATGGTTTTACGACAAAAGAGATCATGGTATGCCTTGTCGTTAACGGCAGGAAACTTCCGGCACAGAATGTGCTTGTGGAGAAGTTGCAGGCAATTCCCGGCGTGACAAGTATTTCCATGAATATCAACCAGAAGAATACGAATGTGATCCTCGGTGAGCAGACCGAGACCATCTGGGGACAGCCTTACATTACGGATTACATTCACTTAAGGGACTGCACGAATTTTGAGCGGACAGGAAAAGCAATCTCCTATCATATCTCACCACAGTCTTTTTATCAGGTGAACCCGGAACAGACCGAGAAGCTTTACAGCCTTGCGTTAGAGTATGCAGGACTTACTGGAAAGGAGTCCGTCTGGGATCTGTACTGCGGAATCGGAACCATTTCTTTATTCCTTGCCGGAAAAGCAGGGCATGTGTATGGAGTGGAGATCGTGCCACAGGCGATCGCCGATGCAAAGGACAATGCAAAGCGGAATGGATTTTCCAATACCGGGTTTTTCGTTGGAAAAGCAGAGGAAGTATTGCCGGAATTTTATGCGAAGCATAAGAATGAAAAGACAGATATGCTGCACCCGGATGTGATCGTGGTCGATCCTCCGAGAAAAGGCTGCGATGAGAAATGTTTAGAGACAATACTTCTGATGAAGCCGGAACGTATTGTTTACGTGAGCTGTGATTCTGCGACACTGGCAAGAGATCTTAAGGTGCTGGCGGAAGGCGGATATGAGGTGAAACGTGTCCGGGCTGTGGATCAGTTTGCGCATACAACACATGTGGAGTGCGTGACATTACTCCAAAGGAAAGATATCTAAAAATCCTTGAATTTAGGCACTTTGTAGAGTTTTTCAGTTTCAACAGGATTGCTGAAAATCACAAGGCACTTTGCTATTGTAGGTAGAAGAATAGCGGTAGCGAGTGGGTAGTCAGTTGCAATGGCTGGCTACCTGCTTTTTTATATTCCGGTAACTTTATTCAGCAAAACAAAACCAAAGGTCGGTCTGTTAATGATTCCAAAGACCTGTGCATATATGTGGTTGACTGCAATCAGGTTGACCGTTTTATATTTTACAGAAATCTCCCTGACTTTTTAGTAAAAAAGACACTTCATAAACAGTTGACATTCGATAAAAAGTATGTATGCTTTAAAATAACAAATAGTGCAAGATATGAGTGGGGAAGCCGGTATGGGAAGAGAAAAGAGAGGGAAACAGACACTTAGGAAAAAGATGATGGTTGTTATGCTGATCAGTGCGATGTCAAGTATCCTTGCAGTGGTGATTGTGTCATATATGACAATCCGAATGATACGGAATGACAGTATTCAGGAAAGCATGCAGATATATCTGGAACAGATAACGCGGGAGACGGATAGTGCTTATTATGACATGATCAGTATTGTCAACCAGATGAGTCCTAGCGGACTTATAGGAAACGTGGTAGAGTCTTATTTAAGTGCTGAGGATAATTTTGACAAGTATACGGGACAGAAATCACTCAGAGAAGAGCTGGTAAAGCTAGGATATGTGAATACAAAGCTGCTCGGTGTTACTTATTATGACCTGGAAGAGCAAAGTGAACTGATCAGAAATATCAATGTCAGGAATCTGGATCAAGTATATCAGACTATCCCCAATGTAACTGAAAATATTGGAAATACAATCCAGGCTATGCATTCATCCTGCCTGGGAATCAGGGAAAGACCGGTGATATCGGTAAAGCGGAGGGTTTCCTTCAGCAACAGGCAGAAATTGGATATTTATGCAGAGATAGAGCCGGATATGAGTGTTGCGGAAAGGCTAAACAAAGAAAACTGGACATATACTTATATGGAACTGGATGAGAATGGTATTGTGCAGTACAGTAATAACCCTGCGATTATCCGGGGGCAGCAGCTCCTGTCCAAATTGCCGGAAAAAGAAGAGTATGCGGTGACAAGCCAGGAAGGATATAAGGTCATGGTATACCGCAGTGAGATAGGATATGCGAATGCCATTGCGCTGCAGGAGAATACATATCAGAAAGAAATGAATATGTGGAGGCTGAAGCTGCTGGTTATCATCCTTGTGTCGTTCTGTGTTTTCTCAGGCTCTGTCATTTACCTCTACCGGTTAATATGTAAGCCGCTCAATCAGTTTCAGGAACAGCTGCTTCAGATTGGAGGAGGCTCCCTACAGATGGTAAAGCAGGAGTATGGTATCAAGGAATTCGATGACCTGATGCATGAAGTGGAGAAGATGAAGGACCAGATCAGGAATCTTATTGATAACGTTGTGGAAAAAGAAAAAAATATCCAGCGGATAGAATATGAGAAGCTCCTGTTCCAGATTAATCCACATTTTCTGCTCAATACTTTAAACTCTATCCAGTGGATGGCAAGGATGAGCCATCAGGATAACATTACGGAATTTGTGCAGAGATTAAAGAAGCTGCTGTCGTACAATCTGGGAAAAGAGGGGATGCAGACAACACTTCGGACAGAGATTGATATTGTGAAAGAATATATCGCACTCCAGCAGATGCGATATGATTTTGTGATAGAAATGAATGTGGAGGAAGGCAGTTATCTGGAACAGCCAACGGTGCGGATGCTGCTTCAGCCGCTGGTGGAAAATGCGATACAGTATGGACTTGGAAAGGATGAGAAAATAACAATGCGGATCTTTGAAGATAATAGACGGGGATTAGCAGCAATCACCATAGCAGACAGCGGTAACGGACTGACCATAGAGGAGATTAATCAGATTAATGCACCTTTTGATTATAATCTGCAGAAAATGCAGAATGGGAACAGAGGGATTGGTCTGCGGTATGTAAAGGCAATGCTGGATTCATTCTATGAAGGACAGACGAATCTGTTTGTAAATTGCAAAAAAGGACATGGAACCAAGATTACAATTCTGATCCCGGTTCAGGAAGAGTTACGGGATAAAGCTAAAGTGACAGATACCGGTATAGAATAAGAGGGTATGAGGGAATGAGAGTATTAGTTGTTGATGATGATAAACTGGCTAGGAAAGGTCTGATATCCATAATGAACTGGGAAAAATATGGATTTGAAGTTGTGGGCGATGTCCAGAATGGGAGTAAAGCACTGGAATTTCTGAAGGATAACATGGTAGATGTTGTGTTCACGGACATAGATATGCCGGAGATAGATGGGATTGAGCTGATGGAAAGATGCAGAACAGAATATCCGGATGTGAAATTTGTGATTTTTTCAGTACATGAAGATTTCCGTTATGCACAGAAAGCCATGAGGCTGGGAGCACTGGATTACATATCTAAGATAAGCTTTGATGGGGATGACTGTGACCAGATACTGGAGCGGGTGGATAGAAAATATAAGGATAATCTGTTAAAAAAGGAAAAAAGGCAGGAGGATCACGGATTACGCAAAAAGCTGGAAAATGCATGGATGAACACCAGATGGATATATGATGATAACGAGTTTGGCAGGTTGTGTGAAATGACAGGGGAAGTGGAGCTTCGCACTGCCGAAAGGATTTTTGTAAAGAGCCTCCACCGCATTCAGGAGATCACAGGGGAAGAGTATGAATTTCCGGCGCTATCCTCCGTAAATGATATGCTGGCATGGGTAAAAAAATGGAAGGATGAGCTGTACCGGACGTGCCTGCAGACATAAAAAGCAAATGATATCTATAGCTTTGCAAGGATCATCCTATACATAGAAGAACATGTAGAAGAAAATCTGAAGTCGGAAGATGCTGCGGCGGAGATTGGAATGAGCAGAAGCTATTTCAGCACGAGATTTAAAGAAATGACCGGTGATACATTTCATAACTATGTGATCAGCAGAAAAATGAATGCGGCAGCATGTAAAATGGAAAAAGGAACTGAAAATATCACACAGATTGCATCAGATCTGGGATATGACAATTATTATTATTTTACAAAAGTGTTTACAAAAGAATATGGATGCACACCAACAGAATATGCAAACAGGGTTAAAAAATGTTCGATTTGATTCGGACATTTTTTTAAATTTAAAAAAAAGACTGTAAAATCAGAAACAATATCGTCTAGTGAAAAATATGATTACAGGATAAACTGTCTATAAAAGAAAGGAGGTTTACTCATGTACATTAAAAGGTTTGTGAAACATTATTACATAATGCTGGTGCCGGCTTTCCTGTGGCTGCTCTTTTTCAGTATCGTGCCTATGTTTGGAATCGTGATGGCTTTTCAGGATTATAATCCGGGACAGGGCATCCTGCATTCCAAATTTGTTGGTCTGGCTAATTTTGAGTATATGTTTCAGATGAGTGACATTGCACAGGTTTTGCGTAATACAGTCACTATTGCTGTGGGTAAGATCATTGGAAATATTATTTTCCCGCTGATCTTTGCATTATTATTAAATGAACTGGCATTGAAAAGACTGAAGCGTCCGATTCAGACAATCGTATACTTACCGTATTTTCTGTCCTGGGTTATTCTTGCAAAGATCGTGCTGAACATTTTCGGTTATACAGGACCGATAAATCAGCTGATACAGCTGTTTGGCGGTGACCCGATTAATTTCTTCGGGGAAGCAAAGCTGTTCCAGCCGCTGGTGATTGGTACGGACATCTGGAAAGGGTTCGGTTATAATACAGTAGTTTATCTTGCTGCTATCCTGGGTGTTGATAAATCATTGTATGAAGCGGCAGCAGTAGATGGTGCCGGCAGGTTTAAGAGGATATGGCATGTGACGCTGCCGGGTATAAGGACGACAGTAGCACTTCTGGCTATCCTGTCTCTTGGCAATATATTAAATGCAGGATTTGACCAGATATATAATCTGTATAACCCATTGGTATATTCAACAGGAGATATTATTGATACATGGGTATACAGGGCTGGTTTGCAGAATCTGCAGTATTCTCTGGCAACAGCAGTCGGATTATTCAAGTCTGTGATTAGTGTCATATTGATTGCCCTGGGTTACCGGCTTGCAGATAAATTTACCGGTTATAAACTGTTTTAGGAGGTGATATCTATGATTGAGAATAAAAGCCTCGGATCCAAGATTTTCGATGCTTTGAATGTGGTGTTCCTTGTTATAGTTATGTTGATCTGTATTATGCCTGTATGGTATGTCCTCTGTGTATCCTTGAGCAGCAGGGAAGCCGTTAATGCAGGAAAAGTTGCTTTCTGGCCGGTTGGCTTCAATCTGTTCTCCTACCAGAAGATTTTGGGAGAAGGTGAATTTTTTGGTTCGTTCCTGATATCTATAAAAAGAGTAGTACTGGGTACTGCTGTCAGCATGGTATGTGTTCTTATGGCAGCGTTCCCGTTGTCAAGAACGAAAAAGCAGTTCCCCCATAAAGAAATCTTCATGTGGATTCTTGTATTTTGTATGTTATTCAGCGGTGGTACTGTTCCATGGTATATCACTATGAGAAGCTACCATCTGATGGACAGTATCTGGGGACTGGTGCTGGGAACAGGACTACAGGTGTTTAATGTAATCCTTGCAGTGAACTTTTTTAAAAATCTTCCATCAGAGCTGGAAGAAGCATGTTTTATTGATGGCGGCGGACCGTGGAGGAATCTGATATCCATATACATACCGCTGGCAAAACCGATGGTGGCAACCATTGCACTTTTTACCATGGTCATGTACTGGAATGAATTCTTCCAGGGAATGGTCCTGAGTACAAGACAAAGCAGTTACCCACTGCAGACCTATATCCAGCAGATGGTTGTAACACTGGATTATTCTACAATGAACGTAGAACAGATCGCACAGGCGATGAAATTAAATAATCTCTCATTGGATTCAGCAAAGATATTTATAGCTATGATACCGGTACTGATTGTATATCCATTCCTGCAAAGATATTTTGTAGATGGTATTACACTTGGATCAGTAAAAGGATAAAAAAGGAGGAAAAGTATGAAACAGAAACAGATTATCGCACTTGTAAGTGCAACGGCACTGGCTGCGACTGCGTTGGCAGGCTGCGGCAAAACATCAGAAGAAAACACACAGACAACAGCAGTAAAAGAGGCAGAAGGAACAGCCAAGGAAGATCTCCCATTTTCAAAATATGCAGAGACAGTAACTGTCCATCTGGGCGGTTCATTGGATCCAAATGCGAAGATTCCTGACGGAATGAGCTATGAGGATAACTCCTATACACGCTTCTTGAAGGATGAGCTTAATATCGAGGTCGTATACGACTGGGTTGCATCCTCATCTGACTTTGACGAGAAAATGAACCTGTGTATCGGAAGCGGTACGATCCCTGAGATGATGAATGTCAATGCTGCACAGTACAGGGCACTTCTGAAATATGATATGATCCAGCCGCTTGATCAGTATTTTGATGACTATGCTTCAGATACGCTGAAAGGATTTGTGGAATCCGGTGGAGAAGAGCTGAAAAAATGTATCTCCAATGATAAGGGAGAGATGATGGCAATCCCAGCCCCGAATATCGCAGCTAGCGGCATCAATGAAATGTGGATCCGTCAGGACTGGCTGGATAATCTTGGACTGGAGGTTCCAAGAACCTGGGATGAGCTGGTAACAGTAGCAGAGGCATTCGTAACCCAGGATCCGGATGGCAACGGGGAAGCTGATACCATTGGAATTCTTGGACCAGGTAATTCAGATCACATGAATGCAATTGGAGGAAACCAGTATGGACTTGATCCATTGTTCTGCAGTTTCCAGTCTTATCCACAGTACTGGCTGAAGGATGAGGATGGAACTGTAAAGTATGGTTCAATTCAGCCGGAGACCAGAACAGCCCTGGAAAAAATACAGAAATTGTATACAGATAAACTGATTGATCCGGAAATGCTTGTCAGAAATGACAGTAAGGAACCTCTTCTGGCTGGAAAGGTCGGAATTTTCTTTGGACCATGGTGGTGTGGCTATACAGTGGGAGATGCCACACTGGCAGGCGAAGCAGATTGGAGAGCATATTTTACACCATTGGCTGAGGACGGAAACTATTATACTCATATGGCAGAGCCTACAACGAAATATGTAGTAGTAAGTAAGAGCTGCAAGAACCCGGAAGCTGCATTTAAGATTATTAGCTATCTGATTGCTAATGAACAACAGTGGACAGCAGATGGCATTACCTCCACAGAAATGAGTGCTGCGGATTTATATCCGTTATGGAATGTCTACGACAATGCAAATGAGATTGAAGTATCCACTGAGACTCTTGAAAAATATCTTGCAGGAGAGATTACAATGGATGATGTCGATTTCTCACAGCATAAATTGTTAAAGAACGATATGGAAGCGGTTATTGAACTGAAAAAGGAACCTTATGATGATTTCAGCCTGGATAAATGGAATCTGGACAGTGACCTTGCAAAAACTAATCTTCCGAGACTTGTGTCACTTCTGGTTGGCGGTAATCCATTGGTAAATGATAAATATATACCGGTTTACAATGCATATAGCGGTCAGACAGAAACTATGGAGACCAAATGGGCAAACCTGAAAAAAATGGAAGAAGAAACATTTGCAAAAATTGTTATGGGAAAAGCAGATATCAGCGAATTCGATACTTTCGTTGAAAA
>ERZ772831.3501-NODE-3501-length-11141-cov-3.561248_pt1 | contig 11141 bp, 8 predicted proteins | sample MGYA00580858_ERZ772831 | MGnify/ENA primary metagenome ERZ772831 (study PRJEB29015, sample SAMEA2737694) | human gut metagenome | biome: human gut; feature: human-associated habitat; material: faeces | place: China | collected 2012 ... | reverse complement strand
CGCCCGGCAGACCTTGAATCAAAACCGCTCACGGAGGACAACAAAACATACATAGCCGAGTTGGAAATCATAAACCCTGCCATTGAGGGAAAAACAATAGAGAGGGTGGTGCAGATGACCCACCGCAAATTCATTATTTCCCGTCTTTGGCGCGATAAGGAGGTAATTGTTCCGAAAGCCGATACGGTTTTGAAGGTGAACGATAAGGTTATGGTGGTAACGACACGCGAGGACGAACGGGCAATGGAGCTTTTGTTCGGAAAGAAAGTTGAAACCGATTGGAACAAAGACAAGATTGACTGGAACGCAATAGATGCTGATGTGGAAAGCCGCACTCTTGTGGTTACGCGCACGGCACTCAACGGAAAAGTTTTAGGACAACTGCAGTTGCGAAATACATACAGCGTTAACGTCAGTCGCATTACGCGCGGAGACATAAAGCTCCTTGCCACCGACGACTTGCGTTTGCAATACGGCGACCGCGTAACAGTGGTGGGCAAACACGAAGCTGTGAACAATGTGGAGCAGTTTTTCGGAAACTCGGTCAAGACTCTCAACGAACCGAATATAGGCAGCATTTTCCTCGGATTGGTTCTCGGTTTGGCGTTGGGCACAATTCCCATAAACATCCCGGGAATGGACACTCCTATACGTCTCGGCGTAGCCGGCGGACCAATCATTATGGGAATTTTGGTGGGTGCGCTCGGTCCTAAACTGCACTTCATTTCCTATACCACTCGCAGCGCATCGCTAATGCTTCGAAAGCTCGGACTTTCAATCTATCTTGCCTGTCTGGGACTTGATGCGGGAAAAGGATTCTTTGCCACCGTGGTTCGCCCGGAGGGTGCAATGTGGGTGGCGTTGGGTTTGTTGATAACAGTGTTGCCCGTAGTGATATTGGGGCTTGTTGCGCTCAAAACCAAACGCTATGATTTCGGAACGATATGCGGCATACTGTGCGGAAGCATGGCTAATCCAATGGCGTTGTCCTATGCTAACGACACACTGAAAGGCGACATGGCAAGTGTGAGCTATGCCTCGGTATATCCTCTCGGAATGTTCGTGAGGGTGGTCATAGCCCAAATGCTTATAATGATATTTGTTTAGCAAAGGCTTTTGCGACAGAGTTCAAGCCGGACAACATAGAAAATCCCCGCCATTCATCGTGAACGGCGGGGATAATTGTAAAATATCCAAGCGATGTGCAAAACTTTTGCAGGGGTCAGTCTTCTGCTATTTGTTCGGCGGTGAGGTGGTTGCTTCTCAGGAAATCGTTGTAGTCGAATCGGTCAACAAACTCCTTGCGTGCGCCGTAGCAGCGCACTTTCATTGGGGTGTTGCCGTAGAAGCGGGCAATCTTTTCGCCCCAGCCGCCGTCCAGCTGTCCGTCCTCGAGGGTTATAACGGTATGGTGTCCGTTTTGCAGGTCTTGCAGCAGCGCGGTGTCGAGACCTGTTATGAAGCGCGGGTTGATTACGGTTGCGTCAATGCCTTTTTCCTTGTATTTCTCCGCCACTTTCTGCGCGAGCGCATAGTAGCCGCCAAGTCCGAGTATGGCGATTTCGCTTCCCTTGTGCGTAATCTGGTAGCGGTTAAGGTTGCCGTAGTTTTCCTCCGCAACGGTGTCGTTGGTGCTGTCGAGAGGAATGTTCGGCACTCGTATTGCCACGGGATGTTCCGTCTGGTGTATCGACCAGCGCAGCATGGCGTCGTATTCCGCCTTGCAGGTGGGGGCGAGATACACCATGTTGGGGATGTTGCAAAGCAGCGTGATGTCGTAGAACCCGAGGTGGGTTACATCGTTAAGCCCTGTGATTGTGCCGCCGAACACTATTATTGACGCTGCGTTGTTGTTAATGCACAGGTCTTGCGACAGCTGGTCGTAGGTGCGCTGTATGAACGAGCTGTGAACGCCGAACACAGGTTTCGCCCCGCGCTTTGCCATTGCGCTCGACATTGCCACCGCCGTTTCCTCGGCAATGCCCACATCAACAAACTGTTTGCCCGCTTTTTGGCGCATCTCCGCATTCCAGCCCCATATTCCGGGAGTGCCGGCAGTCAGTGCCACCACAGCCGGGTCTTTCTGCATTTCGTCAAGAAGCATTTGCGCAGTATGAACTCCGAAGTCAGGACCGAATTGGTACTCTTTTTTCGTTTCGCCGGTTTCAATTACGAACGGGAAACCCCAGTGGAAACGCTCCTTTTGCTCTTCGGCAAACTTGTAGCCCTTGCCCTTTACGGTGTTGATGTGCACTACCACAGGGCGGGTGGTGTCTTTCACCTTTTGGAATGCCTCCACGAGAGCCTTTACGTTGTTTCCTTCGCCCACATACACATAGTCCAGTCCCATTGCCTTGAACAGGTTGCATTGCGCCCCGCCGTTTGTCTCGCGCAGCAGTTGCAGGTTTTTGTACAGTCCGCCGTGGTTCTCCGCTATCGACATTTGGTTGTCGTTGACCACAATGATTATGTTCGTGTCAAGCTCCGCAGCCATGTCAAGCCCCTCGAGAGCCTCGCCGCCGCTCAACGAGCCGTCGCCGATAACCGCTATCACGTTTTCCTTACCGCCTTTCAGGTCGCGTCCCTTTGCAAGACCGCAGGCAAGGCTCACCGACGTGGATGTGTGTCCCACCACAAACTGGTCGTGTTCGCTTTCCGACGGTTCGGTGTAGCCCGAAACCTCGTCGTATTCCGCAGGGTTGAGGAATGCGTCCTTACGCCCTGTGAGTATTTTGTGGGCGTAGCTTTGGTGGCTCACATCGAACACCATCTTGTCAATGGGCGAGTTGAACACATAATGCAGGGCGACCGTCGCCTCCACCATACCCAAGTTCGGGCCTATGTGTCCGCCGTGGTCGGATAGCTTTTGCAGCAGGTGCTTGCGCACTTCGCCCGCCAGAATATCAAGTTTGTCAATGCCGACAGCCTTGACATCGGCAGGTGAGTTGATATTTTCCAAATACATAACGCTTGTGTTTTGATTATTATTTTCTACGGTGCAAAATTACAAAAAGCGCAAAGTGCGCATACTACCCAAATTTAGGAACAAATGAACACAATTACGTTTTTGCGCCCTTGGCGCGGTGCATCCCCAAACACCTCGAAAACGATGTCTGACATAAGAAAAACTACATCAGACGTAGAAAAAATTATATCAGACATAATTCAAATTACATCAGACATAATTTTTGCCGTTGCAAGCCTTTGAAAAACAATAACTTACAAAATCTTTTCAAAATAGCGCAATATTGTGAAAACCAGTGATTTACAGCAAAACCCACGCTTGGGGCGGATTTCTGGTTGGGGGGCAAATGAAAAACGGCTTGCGGGCTGTTTGCCTGCAAGCCGTTCGCTGCATTTTTATTGTGTAATCGCCATTTATTTCTTTATGTATGCCTTGAAACCGTATATGTGATATACGTTGGCACCGTAGTTGTCCTTTTTCAAGGGCTGGTATCCAATTTTGTTGTTACCGCTGATTTTGGAGCCGTTTGACCATAGCTCCATTTCCATATCGTGGTCTTTGCCACTAACGCTGTCTTCGCGATATTCCAACATAAAGCCGTCCCTCATCAGACCGTCGTATATATTCTTGTTGTAGCGTTTTGATTTCTGCCCGAAATCGTTGACAAGGTATGTCAGGCAGTATTTGTCCCAACCGCTTCCCGATTGCCTTACAACCAAAGAGTCGATGAACAAACAGCCACGCAGCTTGAATTCGCAATAGTTTACGCTGACATCAATGTCAACAGAGGTTTCGCGGTATTGTTTTATGAAATCGTCCCATACAAGGGCAGTCGTTGTTTTCCCCGTACCATAGCTGTCGCTGTATTCTGCGTTTGTGAACTCCAGCTCCGGCTTTTGTATGTAGGCGGGCGCGAAAGGTTCTGCCACTCCGTAGGATGTGTATGAATTGGTGAGCAGATAGTCCGTGGAGTATGTGATGTAGGGCGCGATTTCGTAATCCTTGGGCGTTGCCTTCCAGGAGGACGGCGTAATCAGCAGGTCGTTTTTCGCAAAGCTCATCCATTGTGTGGATTGCGAGGTCATTGTTCCCGTGTTTCCCGTATTGTCCTGTTCTTGCATGAGGGAGATTTTTCTGTCAATCCCGCCGTTCTTCAGGATAACCACCCCCCAGTCGCGCACCATTGTAATGTTTGCGTTTCCGTCGCGCTTGCATTCGGCGTTGAACTTCAGGGAGTACGACATTTCGTTGTCGGAGAAAAACGCTCCGTCGAGCGTGTAGTTGTATTCAACATCGGCTTTGGCATAAGGAACTGTCTCGCCGTAGCGTATGTAGTTGCGGCTTTTCTTCATAGACGGCTTTAAGGAAAGGTCGAGGTCTGCCATGAGGAATGGGCGTATGTTAGCCCCCTTTTTGCCGTCAGCGTAGATTATAAAGCTGTATTCAAGGTCGTCTTTCTCACCGGCGGCATCGTTTGTCTTGACAAGAATCTCGCCCGAGCGTGTGTCGCAATGGTTGTACAGGGGCAGCCCTCCCTCCCGCGACAATACGCCGCAGTAAACGTTGTTTTCTACGGAAACCCTCTTTTCGCTTCCGTCTGCCGACACGATGATTTCATAGTGTGTGGCGGGCAGCGTTTTGGTGTTGCGGATTGTTACGGCTACTTCAACCGCGCCGTCTGTGCGTTCCTTTATGCCTGTAATTTCCGGCGTTGCCATGCCGTAGAATACATTATGTTGCAGTTCTGTAAGCTCTGCGTATTCGTCGGCAAGCATTTTCACCCCTACACCAAGCACTTCGCCGCCTTTTACTTGCGAGATGCCAGTTGCGAAGATGTTTGCCCCGAGCTGAAACCACTTTTCGTCTCTCGCCAACTTTTCGTTTTTGTCAAGATACTCGAAAGCTTCTTTGAGAGGCTTGAACACTTTGCTGCCCCATTTCTTCTCGGCGTATTTGTCTGCAAAATATATGAAAATGTCTATAAGCTTTCCTTTGTCAAATCCGCCCACAACTCCGCTCACTACGTCTCCAAGTGCCTTTGTGTTGCGTTTGGAAACGGCTTTTGAGGCGATGCCTTCTTCCGCCTTAATCTCCGCAAGTGTGATTTCGTCTTTGCCGGTGGCTTTGCTCAGGTAAAACCTTCCGTCTTTCTCGCATACGGTCGCCAAATTTCCGGGACGTCCGAAAGCCACAACGTTTCCGTCCTCGTCATACTCAATGAGAATTCCTTTTGATTGCTCCGACTTTGTGTCGTTCATATAATAGAGCGCGGTGCCCTGCGAGTAGTTTGCGTGTGCCATAATGAACCTGCCGTTGTAATACATTCCCTCGTCCCAGCCGTTGGTTGTGTCTTGAACAGCGTAGTACGTGTTTTTGGCGAAACGGCTGTCGTCAACAACAGTTCCGCCTTTGTCAGGCTCGGAATTTGAGTCGCCACAGGAAGTAAGTGCGCCCAATGCTGCCGCAAATATTATGGTGAACAGCACGTGCAATTTTGAAGTGAAAAGCTTTTTCATGATTAATGGTTTTACAGGTGGGTGATGTTGTTGTGGAAATTACAAAAGTTTCAGGTCTTCGGGCGAATGGAAACCGTTAAGGAACACGTTTGCCGCCATGCGCTTTTTGCCGGATAGCTGGAGTTCCAGAATGTCTAAGTAGCCGTCTTTCGCGGCAATGTACAGGTGCTTTTTGTTTTCAGCCACCACAAACGTGCCGGCGGCTTGCGAGCCCCTGACTCGGACTGCATAAGCAGCGCCGCTTTCAGACAAGGCGTGCGCCGTATATCTTCATTGTGTATTTCGTGCCTTGGTGTTCCACTTCCGTCCATGCGGTGGGGTGGGGCGCAAGGCCGCGTATGAAGTTGTGTATCTCGGCTGCGCTTTTGCCCCAGTCTATTTTGCAGGTTTCCGTGAATATCTTGGGCGCGGGGCGCAGCTCTCCCTCCGTGCCTATTTCTGATTGCGGAATGCTCTGCACAGTTCCGTCTATTACGGCGTTCACGGTTTTAAGCAGCATCTCCGCCCCTGTGGTCATCAGCCTGTCGTAAAGGTCTCCGGCGGTGTCTTCCTGTCCAATTTCCACGCTTTGCTGCATGGCTATGTTGCCGGTGTCGATGTCGTGGCGCAGGAAGAAAGTTGTAACCCCGCTTTTTGTGTCGCCGTTTATCACAGCCCAGTTTATGGGTGCCGCGCCGCGATATTGCGGCAGCAGTGATGCGTGCAGGTTTATTGTGCCGTATTCGGGCATCGCCCAAACAATTTCGGGCAGCATACGGAAAGCCACGACAATCTGCAAGTCAGCGTTGAGGGCGCGAAGCGCGTTTATGAAATTTTCGTCTTTCAGTTTTTCTGGCTGCAAAAGCGGCAGGTTTTGCGAAAGGGCGTACTCTTTCACGGCAGAGGGAACGAGCGTGTTGCGGTGTCTGCCCACTGGTTTGTCAACGGCTGTAACCACGCCCACAACGTTGTATCCGCCCTCTACAAGAGCTTTGAGCGACTCCACGGCAAATTCGGGAGTCCCCATGAAAACAATGCGCAAATCTTTCTTGTCCATAAAACTGTTTTATAGCGTTATTCTTCGGAGTAGTCCACCATAACCTGTCGGTACATGGCGTACAGTTTTGTGCGTGTTATGAAACCCACGTATTCGCCGAGGCTGTTGACCACGGGCAGCGTGTCGGCGTGTGTCTTTTCCATTGTGTCCATAATCACGGTAACTGGGTCTTCTATGCTAAGCCTTGCCGGCGGCTCTTCCATGAGCTGCGCGGCGGTGAACTGGTTGTAGAGTTCCTGGCGGAAAAGCACCTTTCTTATCTTTGAGAGGTCTATCACGCCGAGCAGGTGGTTTGAGCCGTCGGTAACGGGAAACACGTTCACTTTTTCGCGGGCTATGAGCAGCACGAGCCTGCCGAGCGTCATATCGGGCGGCACACGCGTGTCGTGTTTTTCGAGAATAGTGTCAAGGCTCATCAGCGTGAGCGCGGCCTTGTCCTTATGGTGGGTTACGAGCTGCCCCTTTTTTGCAAGGCGGGTGGCATACACGCTGTTCGGCTCAAAGATAATTATCACCAGGTATGACACAAGCGACACAATCATCAGCGGGGCGAAAAGGAAATACCCGCCCGTGAGTTCTGCAATGAGGAATATGCTCGTGAGTGGCGCGTGCATCACCGCGCTCATTATGCCCGCCATTCCGAGAAGGGCGTAGTTTTTTTCGGGAACATACACGCCGAGACTGTGCATATTCCAAAATCTTGAGAAAAAGAACCCGCTTATGCAGCCAAGAAATAGGCAGGGCGCGAAGATACCGCCGCAGCCGCCGCCTCCGTTGGTGGCAGACGAGCCAATGGCTTTGCAGATAATAATCAGTCCGAGGTAGAGCAGCAGCTTTTCTGGGTCGCCGTAAAACAGCGAGTTGTTCATCACGCCTTCCCAGTCTTCCATTCCCTTTCCGTTGAGCAAAAGGGTTATCGTGTGATAGCCTTCGCCGTAGAGAGGAGGGAACAGATATATGAGAAGGCTCAATGTTATTCCGCCGAGAGCCAGTTTGGCGTACATGCCTTTGACTTTGTGGAAAACATCTTCGCATTTGTTCATCATGCGAGTGAAATAAAGCGAAATGAATCCGCAGAAAAGTCCCAGCAAAATGGACGTTGGCACGCGCTCAATGGTAAATGCGTTTTCGAGACTGAAGTTGAATTCCGAACTTATGCCCGTAAAAATGTACATCATTACGGAAGCGGTGATGCTCGAAACAAGCAAGGGAATGAGCGAAGCCATCGTGAGGTCTATCATAAGCACCTCGAGAGTAAAGACAACGCCTGCAATCGGGGCTTTGAATATTCCGGCAATTGCGCCGCTTGCTCCGGCACCGAGGAGAACCATTATGGATTTGTGGTCGAGCTTGAAAAATTGCCCGAGGTTTGACCCTATGGCGGAACCGGTTAATACTATCGGCGATTCAGCTCCTACCGATCCGCCGAAACCAATAGTTATTCCGCTGGCAATGAGACTGGACCAGCAGTTGTGCTTTTTCAAATGACTTTGGCGGCGCGAAATGGCGTATAGAATGCGTGTTACACCGTGGCTGATATTATCGCGCACCACATATTTAATGAAGAGAGCCGTGAGAAAGATTCCCACAACCGGATAAACAAGGAAGAGCCAGTTGGCGTTAGTTATGTCAAAGCCGGCAGTGAGTAAAGATTGAATCCAGGCAATGAATCTTCGCAGGAAGTAGGCAGCACATGCCGTGAATATGCCGATAAAGAAGCTCAACACAAGCACAAACTGCTGCTGCGACAGATGTTTTTCGCGCCATTTGTTTATGAAATGCGAAATAGAACTTTGTGTTTGTGCGGAGGTCGGCATGGTTTTATCTTATGACTTTTACTTCGCCCGAAACTCCGAGCTTTATGATAGACGAAGGGGTTTGGGGCGCATTTTCATCGCGACGGCTTGTGCACACATAGTCCACAGCTTCAAGAATCTCCGGGCTGATGTCTGCAAAAGTCTTCGGCGACGGTTCGCCGCTAATGTTGGCAGATGTGGAAACAAGTGCTTTTTTGAAACGGCGGCACAGTTCGCGGCTGAAAGGCTCTGCCGTAACTCTTATGGCTATACTTCCGTCTTCGGCAATGAGGTTGGGCGCAAGATTGCGGGCGTTATCGTATATAATTGTAAGGGGTTTGTCTGCCACTTCTATGAGTTGCCACGCCACTTCGGGCACTTCTTTTACGTAAAACTCCACTTTGGCTTCCGAATCTACGAGAGTAATCAGAGCTTTCGAGTCATCGCGGCGTTTTATTTCATATATTCTTCGCACGGCATCGGCATTCGTGGCATCGCATCCCAGTCCCCAAATGGTATCTGTGGGATATGCAATGATTCCTCCGCGATTCATTACGTCTATTGCCTGACGTATGTCGTCGGCAAACTGATTTATGTCGGAATTATTGTTCTTGCTGTCCATATTATATGCCGTTCGTTAGAATTCGGAAGTGAAATGGAATTTGATATTCTTGAAATCCTGCTGCGCCATTTGCAGAACGTATGAACTGTCTGCGAGAAAAACTTCACGACCTTCGCGATCGTGTGCCATATATTGGTATTTGCGGCGACGGAAATCGTCAAGTTCGTCCTTATCTTCGCTTTCAATCCAACAAGCTTTGTAAAGCGACACCGGTTCCCACCTGCATTTTGCATTATATTCGTTCTCGAGACGATATTGTATGACTTCGAATTGCAGTTGTCCCACTGTGCCGATAATTTTCCGCCCGTTAAACTGACTGACAAAGAGTTGCGCCACGCCTTCATCCATTAGTTGCTCAATGCCTTTGTTTAGTTGTTTGCTCTTCATGGGATCTGCGTTTTCTATGTACTTAAACATTTCCGGCGAAAAGCTCGGAAGTCCTTTGAAATGCAGTTCCTCGCCTTCGGTAAGGGTATCTCCGATTTTGAAAACCCCGTTGTCGGGAAGTCCTACTATATCTCCTGCGAAAGCTTCGTCAACTGTGCTTTTTCTTTGTGCCATAAATTGCGCGGGAGACGAGAATCGCATGGTTTTTCCCTGTCTTACGTGAAGGTAAGGGGTATTTCTTACGAATTTACCGCTACATATTTTGCAAAAAGCTATGCAAGAGCGGTGATTAGGGTCGATATTCGCAGTAATTTTGAAGACAAATCCCGTAAACTTCGGCTCTTCGGGTTTAACGAGTCTTTCTTCCGCCTGAACAGGTTGGGGAGACGGTGCAATTTCTACGAAACAATCGAGAAGTTCCTTGACACCGAAATTGTTTAGAGCCGAACCGAAGAAAACAGGAGCCACTTCGGCTTTGAGATAATCCTCGCGATTGAATTCGGAATAGACTCCGTTCACAAGTTCCAGATCGTTGCGCAGTTGTTCTGCATCCTTTTCGCCAACATGTTTCTCAAGGTCGCTGCTGTTTATGTCAACTTCAACCTTTTGAGTAACCTTTTGTTTGTCGGGTGCGAAAAGATTCAGATTATTCTCATATATATTATATACTCCTTTGAAATTAAATCCCTGGTTAATGGGCCATGAAAGCGGACGAACCTTTATTTGCAGTTCTTCTTCAAGTTCGTCGAGCAGACTAAAGGCATCTTTTCCTTCGCGGTCCATTTTGTTTACGAATATGATTACCGGAGTGTTTCTCATACGGCACACATTCATCAACTTTCGTGTCTGCGCTTCCACGCCTTTTGCCGAATCCACAACGATAATTGCGCTGTCCACGGCGGTAAGAGTCCTGAACGTATCTTCTGCAAAGTCTTGGTGTCCCGGCGTGTCCAATATGTTTACTTTATAGTCGCGATAGTCAAACTCCATAACGGATGTCGTAACAGAAATTCCGCGTTGGCGTTCAATATCCATCCAATCTGATGTGGCGGTTTTGCGTATTTTGTTGCTCTTCACTGCGCCGGCAACCTGAATTTGTCCGCCGAAAAGCAGAAATTTCTCGGTAAGTGTTGTCTTACCTGCGTCAGGGTGTGAAATTATCGCGAAAGTGCGTCGTCTTTGTATCTCGTTCATTGGTTGTTTTCCTGTTTAAGCAATATGTCCACGCATTCTTTTACGCTGTCCGCCCAATATGGTATTTCTATGTCGAAAGTTTTTTTGATTTTTGTCTTGTCGAGCACGCTGTAATGTGGGCGTGTGGCGGGCGTGGGATAGTCGGAAGTGTGCAGGGGGGAGACTTTGCAGCTGTCTATTCCTGCGTATTTATGAATCATTTTGGTGAAATCGTACCATGAAGCCACACCTTCATCGGTGAAATGGTAAACTCCCGGCACAACACCCTTTGCGAGAATCTGCATTATGGCTCGTGCAAGGTCGCGAGCGTAAGTGGGCGTGCCTATCTGATCGAAAACAACACCAAGTTTGTCTCTTTCGCGTCCGAGTTTAATCATTGTTTTCACGAAGTTGTGTCCGAACGAAGAGTAGAGCCATGCCGTGCGGATAACCACCGTGTTCTTACATTTTTTCTGCGCCGAAATTTCTCCTGCAAGCTTAGTGCGTCCGTAAGCAGAGGTTGGCGCGGTGGCGCAGTCCTCGTTTATGGGTTCGAAAGCGTTTCCGGGAAACACATAGTCTGTGGAAATTTGCACAAGAGCTCCTCCGCGTTTTCCTATTGCCACGGCAAGATTTGCGGGAGCCT
>ERZ772831.3494-NODE-3494-length-11154-cov-4.961348_pt1 | contig 11154 bp, 9 predicted proteins | sample MGYA00580858_ERZ772831 | MGnify/ENA primary metagenome ERZ772831 (study PRJEB29015, sample SAMEA2737694) | human gut metagenome | biome: human gut; feature: human-associated habitat; material: faeces | place: China | collected 2012 ... | reverse complement strand
GTGAGGCGCTTTGCAGGGAACTGGGCCTGATGCCGGAGGAGATCATGTACGTCGGTGCTCAGGGCGCATCCCGGCGCTCAGCCTGACGACGTCCGCGTTCAGGCCGTGCTGACGCGCCTGCCCGAAGGCTGGCCCGCCTGCAGGGACGCCGGTGTTCTGATTGAAATCGTTGATGTCGAGGAAACGCTTCATCAGGACAGGGAGTGGATGAACTGCGAGCTGATGGACGCCAACAGGCAGCTTCTTCGAAATCTTGCGCACGAAATCAAGAATCCTCTGGGCGGCATCCGCGGTGCGGCGCAGCTCCTTGAGTCCGACCTCGTTCGTGAGGAGGATCGGGAATGCACGAGCGTCATCATTGGAGAGGCCGATCGTCTGCAGGCTTTGGTAGACCGCTTCCTTGCGCCCTATCGCCAGAAGGCGCAGTGCGAGGAGGTCAACGTTCATGAGGTGCTGGAGCACGTAAGAAGCCTGGTTGCGATGGAGTTCCCCGATGGACTCTCCTTTGTGCGCGACTATGACATTTCGGCGCCGAATGTGAGAGGCGACCGGGCCAGACTCACGCAGGTGTTTCTCAACATCGTCCGCAACGCGGCGGAAGTCATGGACGGGGAGCGTGCGGAGGGGCGGGCGGCCATTGTACTGAGGACCCGCATCGTGCGGGACGTGATGGCGGGAACGGAGCGTGTCCGAATGGCGCTTGCCGTCGACATCATTGACAACGGCCCCGGCGTTCCCGTCGACATGCAGGAGAAGATCTTCTACCCGCTGGTGACGGGGAGGGCCGAGGGATCGGGGCTGGGACTCAGTCTGGCCCAGACCTTCGTGAGGCAGGCGGGTGGTACGATCACGCTCGAGAGCGTTCCCGGGCGGACCGTCTTCCGAGTGCTGCTGCCGTTTTCGCAGTCTTGACGGTTCCTGATCTGAGAAAGAATTCAAGTAGTGAGCGAGAGAAGTCCTATGGGTGACAAGGAACAGAATGTACAGAGCGCCCCTGTCTGGGTTGTTGATGACGATCATGCCATCCGGTGGGTGCTTTCACGGGCGCTTTCCAAGGCGGGCATCGAATGCAGGCTTTTCGAGGAGGCGGAGTCCGTACTGAAGGCGCTTGAAGACTCTGCGCCCATGGTGCTCGTGAGCGACATCCGCATGCCGGGAGTGTCGGGGGTGGATCTGCTGGCTCGTGTCAAGGCCAGAATGCCTAACCTCCCCGTCATCATCATGACGGCCTATTCGGATCTTGAGAGCGCCGTCTCGGCCTTTCAGGGCGGGGCCTTCGAGTATCTGGCAAAGCCCTTCGACATCACGAAGGCGGTCGAGCTCATCGAGCGGGCCATGAAGGAGGCTCAGAACATGACGCCAGCCGTAGAAGCGGAGGCGGAGCAGCCTGCATCGGAAGAGTCTGAGTCGCAGTCCGTTCCCGACCTCATCGGTCAGGCGCCTGCGATGCAGGAGGTCTTTCGCGCGATCGGGCGTCTTTCCCACAGCCTTGTGACGGTGCTGTTGACAGGCGAGTCCGGGGCGGGCAAGGAGGTCGTGGCCCGGGCCATCTGGCGTCACAGCCAGAGGGCGGCGAAGCCCTACATCGCCATCAATATGGCGGCCATTCCGCGTGATCTGTTGGAGAGCGAGCTTTTCGGCCATGAAAAGGGAGCGTTCACGGGGGCTACCGCACAGCGCCTTGGTCGTTTTGAGCAGGCGAGGGGCGGCACGCTCTTTCTCGATGAAATCGGCGACATGCCGATGGAACTGCAGACCAGGCTTCTGCGCGTTCTGAGCAACGGCTTCTTCTATCGCGTGGGTGGTCATCAGCCGATCAAGGCGGATGTCCGCATTATCGCCGCCACCAATCAGAATCTGGAGCAACGTGTAAAGGACGGCCTCTTTCGAGAGGATCTCTATCATCGTCTGAACGTGATTCGGCTGCGTCTGCCGCCGTTGCGCGAACGTCCAGAGGACATTGCGCCCCTGGCCGAACACTTCCTGCGTATCGAGGCACGCGCGCTTGGCGTGGAGGCGAAGCGCCTGACGCCGGAGGCACTTGCGCGGCTGGAGGCATTTCGCTTTCCCGGCAATGTCCGACAGCTTGAGAATCTCTGCCGATGGCTTCTCGTGATGGCGCCCGCCGTCGAGGTCCGTGTCGAGGACCTTCCCGAGGAATTCAGGGAGGCGTCCGAGAATGCACCTGCAAGGACGGCCGGCTCTTCTTCGGAAGGAGCCTCTGGCGACTGGACGGCTCTTCTGGAGGAGCTCGTGTCGGCGAAGCTTGCGGCAGGAGAGAGCGGCATATGGATCGAACTCTTTCCCGACTTCGAGAGAACGGTCATTCGAACGGCGCTCAACGTGTTGAACGGTCGCAGGATCGAAGCTGCACAGCGTCTGGGGCTTGGTCGCAACACCATCACGCGAAAGATTCAGGAACTGGGAATCGAGGAGTGAGGCTGGTTTGCGCGTGTTGCGATGAACGGTCTGCACGCGTGTCGGTATGATGCGCAGGACGGCCGGCATGCACGAAAGCAGGTGAAGGCCGGGTTGGTCAACTGTCGAGGAGGATCATGAACGATTGGAGGAAGGTGCTTCGCTGCCGAATGTCAGGAACAAGGGCAGGGCGCGCCTGGATGGTGTGGGCAATATGGGGCATGCTCGGCACTGCATTCACGATGGAGGGGACGACAGGAATCGAGGGGCTTGGAGGGCTGGGCATGGCTGCTCTGCTGACTGCTCCCTTCTGGCTGGCGTTTGTGCTCTGGCCCCTCTTCTGGATATGGCGACGTGTTCGAGACCGTCAGCTTTGGACGGAGAAGGTGGAGCTGTTGGTGCATGATCCCGAAAGTTCCGAGCCCTTCGGGCTTGAGGTGCTCTTCGGCAGAGACGGCGTGCGCGTGGCGGTGGATGAGGTGAATGGCGTTGAAGGACTTTCGGATGCCCTGACGGGAATTCCGACAAGGAAGTCTGACGAAGCGGCGGGGATTCCCTTTGAAACGTACGATGCCGCGGACCTCGCCGCTTGGGGTGTGGTATGGCTGGAGGTGCATCCTGACGGCGAGGGAGCGCTGGCCGAATTCGCACGCTGGACCGACACTCTGCGGCATGCCGACAATGCGGCACGCCGCTGAGCGGCTGATCAAAGCTCGAGCGTCACAGTTGCGGGAGCATGGTCGGAGGGTTGCAGGTTGCCACGCGGCCCCGTATCGATGTCTGCGGCTTTGACGCGCTCCTTCAGGGCTTCGGAGACCAGAAGATGGTCGATGCGAAGTCCGTGGTTGTTTTCAAAGCCTTTCATGCGGTAATCCCACCATGAATAGCGGGCGGATTCCTGAGAGACGAGCCTGAAGCTGTCGGAAAGCCCCAGCTTCAACAGTTCCCTGAATGCGGCGCGCTCGGGAGCGCTCACGAGAATGTCGTCCTTGCGCTCGGCAGGGTTCCATACGTCGGCGTCTTCAGGGGCGATGTTGAAGTCGCCGCCAAGGACGAGGTCGGGGCATTGCGTCAGCGTGTCCTTGAGATGCCTCGTCAAGGCGGCGATCCAGTCGAGCTTGTAGAGGTACTTCCAGCTTCCGGGCGTCATGCCGTTCGGGAAGTAGCCGCCGATGAACCTGATCGCTTTCTCCTCGAGTCGCGTTACAAGTGTGGCGGCCACGAAGCGCTTGTGGTCGTCGGGAAAGTCGGGAAGTCCGAGAAGCACATCCTCGGGAGGCAGGAAAACATCGCGTTTCGAAAGGAGCGCAACTCCGTTGTAGGTTTTCTGGCCTGTGAAGACGACGTCATAGCCCGCCTCTCTGATGGATTCGGCGGGGAATAGGTCGTCGGTGAGCTTCGTTTCCTGCAGGACGACCGCGTCGACGCCTGAGGTCTTCAGCCAGTCGAGCAACTGGGGAAGGCGGACCTTCAGGGAGTTGACGTTCCAGCTGGCTAGCGTGATGTTGGACAAGGGGCACCTTTTCTGGATGAAGATGGGAAAAAACGGCGGCCCCCTCCGCCGTTTGGAAGAAGGGGCCGTTTCGGCGTCGGTCACTTGACGGTCATGCCGCTGTGGCGCAGCAGGGCGTCGATTTCCGGACGGCGGCCACGGAAGGCGATGAAGTTTTCCATCGCATCGCGGCTGGAGCCGCGTCCGAGGATTTCCCTTCGGAAGCGTGCACCGGTCTCGGGATTGAGCACGCCCGTCTCCTCAAAGGCGGAGAACGCGTCGGCGGAGAGGACTTCGGCCCACTTGTAGCTGTAGTAGCCTGCGGCATAGCCGCCGGCAAAGATGTGGGAGAAGCTCTGCGGGAAGCGGTTGTAGTTGGGCGGGAAGCTCACGGCAACCTTTCGGCGCACGTCCTGCAGAAGGTCCTGAACGTCATCCGTGTCGGGATTGAAGCTCGTGTGCAGGAGCATGTCGAAGAGTGCAAACTCGACCTGTCGCACGCATGCCATGCCGGACTGGAAGTTCTTGGCGGCGAGCATCTTTTCAAAAAGTGACTCGGGAATGGACTCGCCCGTCTCGACATGCTTCGCAAGTCCCTTGACAACGTCCCACTCCCAGGCAAAGTTCTCCATGAACTGGCTCGGAAGTTCGACGGCGTCCCATTCAACGCCGCTGATGCCCGAGACGGCGACCTCTGTCTGATCCGTGAGGAGATGGTGGAGGCAGTGGCCGAATTCGTGGAAGAGCGTCGTCACGTCGTCATGCGTGAGCGTGGCGGGGCGGCCGCTGACGCCCTGGGCAAAGTTGCAGACGAGATAGGCGACCGGCGTCTGCAGGACGCCGTCCATGACGCAGCGCGTGCGGTCGGCGTCCATCCAGGCGCCGGAGCGCTTGCCTTCTCGCGCATAGAGGTCGGCGTAGAAGGATGCGATGACCTCGTCGTCGCGACAGACTTCAAAGTACTTGACGTCGGAGTGCCAGACGCTGGCCGTGGCGGGACGGATGCGGATGCCGTAGAGCGTTTCCGCAAGCTTGAAGAGTCCTGAGAAGACCGTCGGTTCGGTGAGGTACTGCTTTACCTCCTGATCGGAGTAGCTGTAGCGGGCCTGACGCAGCTTTTCGGAAGCATAGGCCTGATCCCACGGCTGCATGTCGGCGATGTCGAGCTCATCAGCAGCAAAGGCACGAAGGGCCGCCATGTCCTTTTCGGCAAAGGGCTTGGCGCGGGAGGCGAGATCACGAAGAAAGGCGATGACTTCGGCAGGGGTATCGGCCATCTTGGTGGCAAGCGACGACTCCGCATAGTCGGCAAAGCCCAGAAGAGCCGCCTCTTCACGGCGAAGCCTGAGGATTTCACTAATGAGCGGGGTGTTGTCGTACTTGCCGCCGTCGAATTCGGAGGCTCGGGTCGAGAAGGCTCGGTAGAGGGTCTCGCGAAGCGAGCGGTCATCCGCGTACTGCATGACGGGCAGGTAGGACGGGAAGTGAAGCGTAATGCGCCAGCCTTCCTTTCCTGCGGACTTCGCGTTGGCGGCGAAGAGCGCCCTGGCATCCTCGGGAATGCCGGCAAGGCGCGTCTCGTCCGTGACGACAAGCTCCCAGGCATTGGTGGCGTCGAGCAGGTTTTCGCTGAACTTCTGGCTCAGCATGGAGAGCCTTTCGCCGACGACTTTGACGCGTGCGCGCTCGGCTTCGGGCAGCTCGGCGCCCGAGAGGCGGAAGTCGCGGAGTTCACGCTCGATGATGCGGCGTCGGACGGGCGGGAGAGAGGCGAAGCCGTCGGAGGCCTTCATTGCCTTGTACTTGGCGAAGAGCGTCTCGTTCTGAGACAGATCGATGAAGAGCTGCGTGACGGCGGGAAGCGCGGCATTGTAGGCGTCTCGCAACGCAGGCGTGTCGACGACGCTCTGCAGGTGGCCGACGACGCCCCAGCCGCGCGTGAAGGCGAGTGTCGCCTTTTCGAGCGGTTCGGCGACGGCCTCCCACGTGGCGGGCGTTTCGGGTGCCGTGACGCGTGCGAGCGTCTCCTCAAGATTCTTCGAGAGCGTCTCGACGGCGGGGGCCACGTGCTCGGGACGGACGGAGGCGTAGTCGATCAGGCCCGACGCATTGAGCAGGGGATTGACGGATTCGGTCATGGCGGTGCGTCTCCCTGTCATCAGAGACCGAGGCGGCGTTCGACCGCCTCGACGGTGTTGGTCATCAGCATGGCGATCGTCATGGGGCCCACGCCGCCCGGGACGGGAGTGATGGCGGATGCGACTTCGCGGACGTTTTCGTAGTCGACGTCGCCGCAGAGCTTGCCGTTTTCATCCCTGTTCATGCCGACGTCGATCACGACGGCGCCGGGCTTCACCATGTCGGCCTTGACCATCTTGGCGCGGCCGACGGCGGCGACGAGAATGTCGGCGCGGCGGGTGTGCTCGGCCAGATCTGTCGTGCGGCTGTGCACGATCGTGACGGAGGCGTTCTTTTCGAGAAGCATCAGCGCCTGGGGCTTGCCCACGATGTTGGAGCGGCCGATCACGACGGCATGCTTGCCGGCGGGATCGCACCCCGCTTCCTCAAGAAGCTTCATGACGCCGTAGGGCGTACACGGACGAAAACCAGTGCGACCCGTGAGGAGAGAGCCGGCGGAGACGACATGGAAGCCGTCGACGTCCTTTTCGGGAGAGATGGCGGCGATGACGAGTTCGGAGGAGAGGTGCTTCGGAAGCGGAAGCTGCACGAGGATGCCGTCCACGGCGTCGTCATGGTTCAGTCTGTCGATGACGGCGAGGAGTTCGGCTTCGGTCGTTTCGGCGGGCATGCGGATTTCATCAGAGCGGATGCCCGTGCGCTCGCAGGCGCGGACCTTGTTGCGGACGTAGACCTGGCTGGCGGGATCCTCGCCCACGAGGACGACGGCGAGTCCGGGACGGTGCCCGTGTTCGGTGCATGCCTCGACGCGGGTCTTGAGTTCGTCCTGGATGCGTGCGGCAAGTGCCTTGCCGTCAATGATCTTGGCTGTCATTAAGAAACCTCCGGTCCACAGCTGACAATGTTCTGTCGAATTCAAAAAACAAAAGGGCCTCCCGCGCCGTTGAGGCGGAGAGGCCTTGATGGCGGGAAGGCCGCCCGCGGGAGCTGTTTCCGGCTGATCCTCGGGCGCACATCCCACAGTGTATCGGCAATTGATGCTCAGTGGAGCAGCTTCGTGCCCATGACGACGCGCATGAGGTCGGCGACCGTGCCCGAGTTGGTCTTGTCCATGATGGAGGCTCGGTGGGCTTCGACGGTCTTGATGGAGATGCCGAGGTCGTCGGCGATCTGCTTGTTGAGACGGCCGTGGATGATGCGCTCGAGAACCTGCTGCTCGCGCGGCGTGAGCTTGGCGAGCAGGGCTTCATTGAGACTGCGGCGTTCCTTCTCCATGTGGCGTTCACGGGCTTCGCGGAGCATGCGCTCGACGAGCTGCTTGAGGGCGGCCTGCTCGAAGGGTTTTTCGATGAAGTCGACGGCGCCGCGCTTGAGGGCGTTCACGGCCATGGACACGTCTCCGTGGCCCGTGATGAAGATGATGGGCAGCTCGGCCTTGCGGGCCAGAAGGTGTTCCTGCACTTCAAGACCACTCATGCCCGGCATGCGCACGTCAAGCACGAGAACCGCAATGGCCTTCGGGTCGTACTTGGCGATGAAGCTCTCGCCGCTGTCGTAGAGCTCGACGCGGTAGTCGCTCGCCTCGAGGAGCCACTTCAGGGAGTCGCGGACGGCGTCGTCATCGTCGACGACATAGACCGTGCCCAGTGTTTCAGGGGCTTCGGAACCGTAGTCATAGGGAAACATGAAAGAAATCTCTCCTCAGAAAAAGTACCCTGATTCTACATCAGATCAGGATGTTCACGAGCCACGGGTACGGTGAACGTAAAGGTGGCGCCGCCACCCGGCGTGTCGGAGATGACGATTCGGCCGTGGTGGACTTCGACGATTGAGCGGCAGATGTTGAGGCCCATGCCCATGCCCTCATCCTTCGTCGAGTAGAAGGCGTCGAAGAGCATCGTCTTGGCGTCGTCTGGAATGCCCGTGCCGTGGTCGGCCACCCTGAACTGGATGAAGCTGCCGCTCTCGTGAAGCCTCACGTCCAGATCGATCGTGTGGTTGGGACAGGGCTGCACGGCCTCCATGGCGTTCTTGAGCAGGTTGAGAAGCAATTGCTCAAGCATGACGGAGTCGCCGGTCATGGCGGGAAGGTTCGGCTCGATGGTCGTGTTGATGCGTGCGTTGAGCTTCTCCGCCTGAATGAGTGCAAGCTCCATCGTCTCATTGACGACGCTTTCGGGCGTGAGCGACGTGAACTGCGGCTCGGTCTTCTTGGTGGCGGCGAAGCCGCGGATGCGCTTGATGATGGCCGCTGCGCGCTGGGCCTGACGGTTCACCTTGTCGAGCGCTCCGATCGTGTCCTCGCGCGTGAGCTTGCCTGCCTGCAACATCATGCTGGCGCCGGAGGCGTAGTTCGAGATGGCGGCGAGAGGCTGGTTGAGCTCGTGTGCGAGGGAGCTGGCCATCTCGCCCATCGTGACGAGTCGCTGTGTCGTTTCGGCGCGCTTCATCTGGGCCTCGAGCGCAAGCTCGGTTTCGCGCTGGTTGGTGATGTCGGTCGCGATGATCATGCGAGCGGGCGTGTCGTCCGTCCAGGTGAGCCACTGCATGCGGGCGTCGAACCAGCGGTTGGTCTCGGCGTCGTAGACGCCTTCGCGGGCGATCAGCGAGTGCTTTTCGGAGATGAGCTTCACGAGACGGATCGCGCCGTCGGGCGAGTCGCCGAAGAGCTTTTCGTAGGGGGGGTTGCGAAAGAGAAGGCGGGGGTGATCGGGATCGCCGCCTAGCACGCAGATCGCCGAATTCATCGATTGCACGACGCGCGTGAAGCGTTCGTGCGCGGCCTTCATGCGTTCGCGGGCGCGCTTTTGCTCGGTGATGTCGTAAAGCTCGCCGATCCAGCCGATCACGCGGCGGTTTTCGTTGAGAAGCGGAGAGACGTTGAGCTGTCCGTCAAAAAGCAGGCCGTCCTTGCGGCGGACGCGGAATTCGATCGAGCGCACCTGACGGTCCTCGGGGTGCGCAAGAATGTCCTGAAGCGTTGCGGAGATGTCGTCCTCCCAGTACGGATAGGGAGGCATGACGCCGATGAGCTCCTGCGTGCGGTAGCCGACGAGCTTCTGAAAGGTTTCGTTGACGAAGAGGATTCTGCCCTCGCGGTCCGTAACGCGGATGCCTGCCACGGACGAGTCGCTCATGGCCACGCGAAGCGAGTTCTCGGCAAAGAGCTTCTGGTGGGCCTTGTGCTGCTGGCGCTGGTTGCTCACGAGAAGTCCGAGCGCGACGGCAAGAAGGCCTGCGAGCGCGATGATGGCCCAGAACTTCAGGTTGTCCGTCGTGAAGAGCGAATGCTCGTTGCTGAGGCTCACGAGCCTGAGCGACGGATCGTTGAGGAGCGGAATGTTCGTCGAATAGGTGAGCGAGCGGGCGGATGTGCGGAACTGCTTGCGGTCGATGACGGGCTTGCCGTCCGCCTCAAGATAGAAGATGTAGGGCGTCGTGCCGATCACGCTGTTGGCTGCGTCGGCGATGAGGCGCGAGAGGTTGATGCGCGCCATGAGGACCTGGTCGTCAGCAGGAGTCGGCACGAAGAGGTCGAAGAAGACCTGGCGCGTATCCTTGACGGAATAGGGAGAGGTGACGACGGGCGCCTCGCGCGTGAGTACGGAGCGTACGGGTTCGTACATGGCCGAGGCGTCGATGCGGCGCTCGGGCGAGTCGGGCATCAGCGCGCTCTGCGAGGTCGAGGCCCAGTGGCGAAGCACCTTGCGGTCGCGGTCCACGAGCGCCATGTCGACCACCTCTCGGCGGTCCTGCATGAAGGCCATGGCGGCGAGTTCGGCGCCAGCCGTGCGCGAGGGAGTGCCCGGAATGTGGATGAGGCGCATGCTCGACTTCTGCAGAAGCTCGGTCGTGCCCATGAGGCGGGACTCGACGGCCTGCACGATGAGGTCGGTGGACTGCTGGAGGCGGACGCTTTCGGCGCGGCGGTCGGCGTCGATCATGAAGACCGCGACAACAAAGAAGCAGGCGGCGAGGAGCACGAGCGCGGCCCACGAGGCGTAGATGCCGACGCGGGAGTTGGCGCTCGAGTCATGCGAGACGCTCAGCTTGCGGAAGGTCGACGCGACTTGTTCGTCGGTGAAGTCAATGGCCATGTTTTTCGTCTGGGAAGGTGCTGTGGGTGCATTGTAGTGCAGAGAGGGGCGCAAAAGGCGCGGGAACCGGTCAAGGGAGTACGCTGCCGGCGTCGAAAGGCCGGCGAGGACGGTAAAATAGGAGCCGTTCACCACCAACCGGAATTGTCCCCCATGGCTCTTAACCAGCAGGAACTCAAGCGCGAGGTCGCCCGTGCGGCGCTCGCCTATGTCGAAGAAGGCCGAATCCTCGGCGTCGGAACCGGCTCCACCGTCGATCAGTTCATCGATCAGCTGCCCGGCATTCGTGAAAAGATCCCCGCCTGCGTCTCCTCGAGCGAGCGCTCCACGAAGCGTCTTGAAGCGCTCGGCTTCAAGGTGCTCGACATGAACGAGGTTGACGAAATCGGCGTCTACGTCGACGGTGCCGACGAAATAGATCCGGGCTTCTCCATGATCAAGGGAGGCGGGGGCGCGCTTACGCGCGAAAAGATCGTCGCGTCCATTTCCGGCCGCTTCGTCTGCATTGCGGACGCCTCGAAGAAGGTGCCCGTGCTCGGTTCCTTCCCGCTCCCCGTCGAAGTCATTCCGATGGCGGCCCGTGCCGTGAAGGCGAAGCTCGAGGCGCTCGGCGCGACCGTGAAGCTCCGTAACTTCGTCACCGACAACGGCTACCACATTCTTGATGCCTCGGGCCTTCGCATCGAGGATCCGAAGGCGCTCGAGGCCGAGATCAATGCCTGGCCCGGCGTCGTCACGGTGGGCCTTTTCGCCGCCCGCGGCGCCGACGTGCTGCTTTTGGGCACGCAGGAAGGCGTGCAGACGTTCGAACGAGGCTGAAAGACCGTTCGACTGCAAGGAAAAAGCCCGCACTTCCTTGGGAAGTGCGGGCTTTTCGGGCCGTGTTTCGGCGAGGACCTGTCCGCAGTCGCGGATCAGGGCTTCGGCGGCACGAAGTTCTCAGGCACCTGAACGCCTTCGGCATCACCGAAGAAGTAGCGTTCGCACTGCTGCATCAGATGCTGGCGG
>ERZ772831.3489-NODE-3489-length-11162-cov-3.325200_pt1 | contig 11162 bp, 10 predicted proteins | sample MGYA00580858_ERZ772831 | MGnify/ENA primary metagenome ERZ772831 (study PRJEB29015, sample SAMEA2737694) | human gut metagenome | biome: human gut; feature: human-associated habitat; material: faeces | place: China | collected 2012 ... | reverse complement strand
TATGTCGAAGCAGTCTTTGCTTCACGGCGGCTCCCTCCTAAAGCCGCCGTCACCTTTGAGATATGGTCGTCACTCTTTGGGCATAAGGAACGGCGGCCTTGATTTTGTCAAAGCCGCCGTAAGTGTGTTTAGGGCATGGCGATTGCCTGCTGAACGACGGCTTTTTTTCTTTTGCCGTCGTCCGGCAGATAGATTGCATATATCTATCAGTTATGATTGGTCTTGCAAGATGCTTTGTGCCTCATCCTCGCTTATGTAGCCGTATTGAACCATTCTCTGTACGACATACTCTTGACGCTGTTCCGCCAGCTCTGGGTTGGCTGTCAGCGAATAAACTGAGGGCGCATTGGGAATCCCCGCCAAGAGAGTACATTCATAATCCGTCATATCAATGGGGGCTTTCCCAAAATACCCTTGGCTTGCATCGTAAATACAGTAGTAGCCGTCTCCAAAATAGATAGAATTGACATACAGCTCTAAAATCTCGTCTTTTGTATAGGAGTTTTCCAAACGGAAGGCCATAAACATCTCAGCAATCTTGCGGATAATACTTTTTTCCTGCGTGAAATACAGATTTTTGGCAAGTTGCTGTGTTATGGTGCTGCCGCCCTCACGCAGGCTCCAAGAGGTCAGATTGTTCCAAGCAGCTCGTCCTATGGCAATCAGGTCAATTCCAAAATGCTGTTCAAAACGGTGATCTTCCACTGCCACAACGGCGTCCAAATAAATCTCTGGGATTTCAGCAAGGGTCGTATAATCGGGATCAGCTTGAATCTCGGCAACTTTTTCCTCAAGAGGTTGCTCGGCAAGTGCATCACGGTACATTTTATAACCAAATCCGCCCAAAACACCGCCAACAACGAGCATCGCAAGCATCACAAGCGCGAAGGAGCGAATTAGGAACTTTCTTATTCTTTTCATGCTGCACCTGCCTTTCCGTTTGAAGTAGCGCCTACATAGGCTTCGGCTTACGAATTGCCGCCGTATTGTTCCTGCACGGCGGCGGGCATTTCATCAAATTGCACTTCTGCCCAGGTAACAACACCACGGAATGGGGCTACCTTCAGGCATAAGTAGGCATCGTCAGTGAGAATTCGGCTCGTTTCAAAGTTCAGTTCTTTTTCGGCCCCGGTTTCATCGTAGGCGCTTAATGTGTAGCGATAATTCATCGCTCCGTGTGGTGCGATCTCGGTTACACAGTCGTTGTCAATTTGCGTGTAGTAATCGGCGCTTTTCTGCGTGGCAAGAAAAGCAACCGCGATAAACGCTACTACCAGGATAGCTATAACAGCAATGATGATTGTTTTTTTCTTTGCGCTCATAATGTGTACTCCTTACTCAATTTCGATGGATACGGTTCCGTCTGTCTGGTCGCCCCACACACCGATATAAGTGCTTGTACCATCAACTTCTATTGTGCCATCGTACTCACCGCTCTCCGAGAGAAGAATAACCGGATCATCTGCCCCTGAGCGAAGAAAAACTGCTGCTTCGCCGCTTTCGAGGGAAAGAGAACAGGTAATATGGATCATATTTCCTGCTTCTCGCTCCAGCGTAGTACCGCCAAACAAAATCTCTGTGCCCGCAAACTCGGAATACGTTGCTTCATAGGACCCCGTGTAATCATCTGCACCGTTCTCCTTGTGGCCTTGCAGTTTACTTTGGGGTGTCAGCGCAGCAGTCCCCGCATCGCCAACAAGTTCGCCAAAGGCTTTCACGATACTGTCCTTTGCCTGGCCATCGTCAGCCTCTGATAGACCGCCAAGAGCCTGGTCAGCTCCTTCTGATAAGCCATTCAGCACAATATCTGTGCCGTCCGCCAATCCGTTCAACACAGCGTCCGTACCGTCCGCCAAAGACTGCATGGCTGTTGAACATCCAGACAAGCTGCCAACACAAAGAATTGCGCAGAGAACGACACAAATTTTACCAGTATAGTTTAATTTTCGCATGAACTCGCTCCTCTCATCCGACGCGACGCCTGCCGCGTCCCTTTTTGACTTTTTTCTTTTTGTTATTGCCTGCTTTTTTGCTGGGGCGGGGAAGCAGTAAAATCGCCATCGTCAGAACCAGCACCGCCGCTATGCCTGCTACTGCCAACAAAACGCTGGGAGCCTGCGTAGCGCCATTGTATTCCTGCATATCAAAACCGGCGAGGATCAATGCCGCCGAAAACGGATAAGCAGAGAGCAGGAAGCCGCTCTTGAAGAACAAGATGCAATACCCCAGGAAGAATGTCAGAAGCGACCCACCCAGGTAGGCTCCCCGCATCTGTCCAAAAATCAGGATCATCGGCATACAGACCAGGCTGGTATTGAAAGCGGCCGCGACCACCTGCGCGCCCTGCCGTAGCAGAACATCAGCAGAGAATCCATCCAGACCGGCGAGTGTGCCCGTCAGAACCGTTATGGCTACACTATAAATTCCAAACAGAATCGACAGGAAAATCGTGACGATTAGTTTCCCGCCCAGCAGCTTCGGGTAGGATACCGGCACGGTCAACAGATTTTTCATGGTGTCATTTGTGTTCTCACGGTCAATCAGCCAGCCGCCAATCATAACCAGCGAGATCGGCAGGAAAATCTGCGTGTTTCCCCAAATGACATTGGCAAACAGTTTGACAAAATCAAAGTTCTGGTCCCGCATCTCCGGGTTGATAATCAGCTGGGTGCCATATTGCGCGACAGGGCACAGTGCCAGAGCTACAATACCAACCAGCAGGATCTGGCAGCGTCGCAGTTTGCGCCATTCCCCTTTTAGAATACTCCACATGACTTTACACCTCCTTAACAGCTCTGGCGCTTATAGACCAGTGCGATCAATGTCAGGAATACTGCCGACTCCAGGATAACGACTAGGAACGCTTGGGACGTTGTCACAAAGTAAGGACTGATCCGCTCCATCAATTCCGTCATCTGTGCGCCGGATGTGTCCAGATACTGAAAGAACCAGCGGAAGGTCAGCGGTCCGGGTAACAGTGTACCTGGATTGAACCCAAAGGGCTGCATGATGAAATAGTCGTTGGTGCCAAAAATATAATTGACCGCCGTGTAGAAGAACGTGATAATTACGGAGATAATGTAACTGCGGTTCAAAAGCACCACCAGGAGGACACAGGGCAGCGCCCCGGCCCACATCATGATCCCTTGTCCGATGCCTACAAAAAACAGTTCCCAAAAGCCGACCGGCTCCAGCCCGGAGGCCAGCACAATCGCCAGATTGACCAGGCCGCCGACAGCCATAAACGCAATGGAAAACAGAAATAGCAGCGTCATCTTTGCCAGGGCCAGCGCAGGTTTGCTCACGGGAACAGTCATCAGGTTCTTTAGGGTATCGTTGTCCTGTTCTTCAAAGAGCAGATTCGATGCCAAAACCACTACGGCAGGCATCAGGAGCAGATAGGCGCTCAACTGAAACAGAGTAGACATCAGGCGGTCCACCGCTTCTGCACCGCTTGAAAATTCTTGCATCTCCGGCAGAAACAGCGCACACCCCAAAGGAATCAAAGCCGAAATGGCCGCAGCCGCAAAGAACAGGGGCTTTCGTTTCAGCTTGGCAAACTCACAGCGCAAAAGTTTAAGCAATGCCCTCACCCCCTGTAACCTGCTTGAAGTAATCTTCCAGGGTGTCCTCATAGAGATGGGCGTCGGACACAGACAGCCCTGCGTCTACAAACAGCCGGACCGCCGCGCCAGTGTCCAACCGAAGGTCTCGGACCGTCAGCTCATTGGCACTATCCACCTGGACATTCTGAATGCCAAGTTTGCTCTGAAGCAAGTTAGCAGCCAGCGCCGCATTGGAAACAGTAAAGCGGAAATATTTCCCGTTCTTTGCTTCCAGCTCCTTAAGGCTTTCTTCTTCCAGCAATACGCCGTGGTCAATGATTCCGATGTCATCGGCAAGCAGGGAGATCTCCGACAGGATATGGCTGGAGATCAAGATGGTTTTCCCGGTGGCGTCGCACAGTTCCCGGATGAAACCGCGCACCTCTGCAATACCGATAGGGTCAAGGCCATTGATCGGCTCATCCAAAATCAGCAGTTCCGGGTTGTGCATGACAGCCAGTGCGATGGCAAGACGCTGCTTCATGCCCAGCGAATACTGGGAAAACAGCTTTTTGTCCCGGTACGGAAGGTTGACAACCTCCAACGCGCCTTTGATGTATTTGGGGCTTTTGAGTCCCCGCAAATCGGCAAAAATCCGAAGATTTTCTGTTCCCGTCAGGTTCGGATAAAACCCAGGCGACTCAATCAGGGAGCCGATACGAGGCAGGATGTTTTTTTCGTTGCCGCGAAGCGGTTTGCCGAAAATCTTCACATCGCCGGAAGATGGAGCGGTAAGACCCAGCAACATCCGCATGGTGGTGGTTTTTCCGGCTCCGTTACGGCCCAGCAGGCCGTAGATACGCCCTTTTCTCACATGGATGGACAGATTGGATACACTGTTCTGTTCCCCGTATGTTTTGGTAAGGCCACGGGTTTCGATAACATAATCGCTCATGTGCGAATACCTCCTTTTCGTGATGATTTAAGCATACCATCCCAACATTGAGATAACGCTGAGCCAACCTTGAATTATCTCTGAGATTTTAGACACAGAATAGGCATCCGACTTTCTTTGCGTTATAATGTAAATAAAGATAGGTGGTGAAATTTGCTTATGACAAATCACAAAATACTGCTGGTTGATGATGACCGTGATGTATTGGAGATGCTGCTCTCAATCTTCCGGTGGGCTGGATATACAAATCTAATAACCGCCGCATCTGGCGCTGAGGCATTACGGATATGGCAGAGAGAGCAGCCAAGTATGATCGTGTTGGATGTGATGATGCCGGACATGGATGGCTTCTCAGTTTTGAAAGAAATACGGCGCACAAGCCGGGTTCCCGTTCTGATGCTGACCGCTCGTGGTGAAGCGGAGGATCGCATCGAGGGGTTAGAGATCGGCGCAGACGACTATCTCGCCAAGCCCTTCTTACCCAAAGAATTACTGCTCAGGGTCGGCGCAATCTTAAACCGCGCTTACCCAAAGCAAAATGAAATGGTGGAACTTGCCGGAGCCACCGTGGATATGGCTAACGCAGAAGTTTGGAAAAACGGAGAGAAACAAACATTGACTGCCAAAGAGATGCAGCTTTTTGAAAAGCTGTATCAAAACGCAGGGCGGATCGTTACCACGGGTATCCTGTGCGAGACGATATGCGGGGAATTTTGGCAAGGTTATGAAAGCACCCTTTCCACCCATATCCGACACTTGCGGGAAAAAATCGAAGAAAACCCGTCGAAGCCTGTTTCCCTTGTCACGGTTAAAGGGCTTGGCTATCGCCTTAATCTCAAGGAGGTGTCGCCATGAACGCCGTGCAGCGATTTTTCCGCCGCTATATTCTTTCCACGGTCGGGATCGTACTTTTATTTTTTGCCGTCAACATCGCTTTGCTCTTTGTAATCATCATTGCAGGGGGCATGAGTGGGGCTGATACCTCTTTTTCCGTCCGTGATTTCTCGGACCATGTAGTGCTGCAGGATGGGAAATGGGTCGCAGATGATACTGCCCTTTCCATGCTGCAAGAACAATCTGCCTGGGCAATGCTCCTAAATGAAGATGGCGATGTCATCTGGCAGCAGAGCCTGCCAGAAAAGCTGCCGCGTTCTTATACCAGTACAGAGGTGGCTTCTTTCAGCCGTTGGTATCTGGAGGACTATCCAGTTAAAATATGGACGCGTGCAGATGGCAAGCTCATGGTTGTAGGCTATCAGCCCGGAACGCTGGTAAAATATTATTTTTCTCTGGAATGGCCCTACATGGGGGTTTTGCTTGGTGGAATTGCAGCGGTTTTTATCATCAATCTGCTGCTCATTATTTTCCTGATTTTGCGAAATACGCGGAAAGTCGAAAAAGCGATGACACCCATTCTGCAAGGTATTCAAAATTTAAGTCACGGAAAAGCTTTGCATCTGGAAGAACAAGGGGAGCTGGCTGAGATCAACGCCGGACTGAACCGGGCCGCAGGTTATATGAAGAAGAAGGACAACACAAGAGCGGAGTGGATTCGCGGCGTATCTCACGACATCCGCACACCGCTTTCGATGGTGCTTGGGTATGCCAGCGAGCTGGAAGATGACTGCGACCTTCCACCGAACGCAAGAAAGCAAGCAGGAATTATTCGCCGGGAAAGCGAAAAGATGAAACGGCTGATCGATGATTTGAACCTGACTACCAAGCTGGAATATGCGCTCCAGCCCGTTCACTTCAAAGATGTTGATTGGGTAGAGACCAGCCGCCAGGCTGTCAGTGAAGTGCTGAATAGCGGTCTGGACAGTCGATATGAAATCGTATTTGCCGAGATGCAGCCAGGACGCTCGATCCACCTTTTGGGGGACGAGGGCCTGCTGCGGCGTATGCTGGATAATCTGCTCCGCAACAGTATCACCCACAACCCGCAAGGATGCAGGATTGCCGTTTCTGTCGGAGAAGAAAATGGGCGCTGCATTTGCACGGTTTCAGATGACGGAACGGGAATCACACCGGAACGTCTGAAGGCATTAAATCGCGGGGATGACATTGCCAGCACCCAGGGCAGCGATGAAAAGTCAGAGCATGGTCTGGGCTTAAAACTGGTAGCGCAGATCGTAAAAGCTCATCGCGGAATCGTCTCTTTTTCCGCCAACGCTCCGCATGGGTTAGAAGTTAGAATCTCGCTGCCGACCCAGCCGCTTATTTCATAAGCATAGAATAAAACCCGGAAAGGAAAACAGATGAGCCAATATCTTGAAGCACTGCGGCAGGCGATGGTCATTTACCCGATGATCGTCGTCCTGTTTACGGTGCCATACATCGCATGGAGTTATCATAAATATGGATCGGTCCTCAGTTTACGGGTTCTGATCGTGTACAGCTTTCTTCTGTACCTTCTCTGTGTCTACTGCCTTGTCATTCTACCGCTGCCTACGCCGGAGAAAGCTGCTACGCTGCACGGACATAAGGTTCAACTCATCCCGTTTTCCTTCATTGCCGATATAGCCAAACAGTCACAGATTCAGCCCGGACAGCCTGCAAGCTGGCTGAGCATTTTCACCGGAAGTGCCTTTTGGACCACCGTGTTCAATCTGTTTATGACAATGCCTTTCGGTGTCTATCTGCGGTATTACTTCTGCTATAATTGGCGCAAAACTTTGCGATTGTCTTTTTTGCTTTCTCTGTTTTTCGAGCTGACCCAACTCAGCGGCCTGTACTTTGTCTATCCAGGCAGCTACCGTCTGTTTGATGTAGATGACTTAATCGTCAATACTACCGGCAGCATGATTGGCTTTGCTTTGGCAGGACCGGTGAGCCGCCTTTTGCCTACACGGCAAGAATTAGATACCGTCAGCTTCCGACGGGGTGCATCCATCTCTTTTACGCGACGTGTTTTCTCATTTCTGGCCGATATGGCTTGCCTGACCTTTACATCAGGCATCCTAGCCGTGGTTGTGGTCTCGTTTGGAATCACTCTCTCCATTCAATGGATGCCGGTTCTGTTTCTTCTGTACTTTGGGCTGCTGCCTATTTTTTGTCACGGACAGACCCCCGGCAAGCGGCTGACCCGAATGAAAATTGTTCAAAGGAATGATGACACAGCGCATTGGTATCAATATTTCCTTCGCTATGGGCTGCTGATGGCTGGCCTGGTCGGGGTCCCGTACTGGTTGAACCGGTTGCTGTTTATTCTGATGAATGTATTGCACCTAGACAGCTTGGCATCTCTCGTACTTCATGGATTACTGGTTGGCGGGTATCTGTTCTGGCTATTCTTTGCCGGGATTCGGATGGCCCTGCACAAGCCTTTGTTCTACGAGCGATGGTCACGGACAAAGTTAATAAGTACAGTAAAACGCACATAAAATCAGACTTTGTAAGATAAGGACGGGAGTGACTGGCAAGCGATGCCTGTGGCTATCCAGATAGCCCCACGCGCTTGTTGAGGGAAGTCCCCCAAGCCCCCTTTGAACACAGATTTTCAATCTGTGGCTGCGCGTTTTTGCAAACGCTTTTGACCGCGACCAGCTCACCGCTGGCCGTGGTCTTTTTCTTTCTGTTGCGACTCGACCTGCTCCATCGCCAGGACCCGATCCACATTGTTCTTGACTGTCAGCAGCTCCCGCATGGCGGCGCGGGCCTGCCGGTACTCTCCGTAAGCCTTTTTCTTGTCCGCCAGCAGCTGGGCGTACTCGGTCTGAAGCTCCTTGATGGTGGGCAGCTTCTTCACATTCAGCTCGTTGAAGGCTTCCTTGGCGGCCTGGTGCAGCAAGATTTCCTCCTCATGCTCCTGCCGGAATTTCTTTGAATACCCGGCCTTGCGGTAGGCCACATAGGTGTCGCGGGTCTTGGCGTAGTTGACGATGTGCGTGCGCAGCACGGCGATCTCAGCCATGCGCTTTTCGGCCGCCTTAATCTGCGCAGATAGCGCATTGTATCGGGCTGTTGCCTCTGCCGTTTTTGTTTCCAGATCGGCATAGTCCAGCAGCCCATGCTCGGACAAATAGTTGAGGGTCTGGGCCATTTGTTTGAGATTGAACACCTTGGCCCAGCGAGCATACCCGGCACCTTTTCCAGCCTGCAATTTTGCCTGGATGTCCACCAGCAGATTGACCTTGGGCGGAGCAGCCTGCACAGCTGTTAGCTTTCGGGGAATGTGTTCCTTTTGGCCGGAAAGAACCGCCAGTAGATCGCCCAGCGTGTAGCCGTCCCCCAGCCGGTCGAAGCGAACATTTTTATCCCAGCCCTCTGTGCCGATGGAGATGGTTTTGCCGCGTCGGTGAACAGTGAAGCCGTCCTGCTCCAACAGGCGCAGCAGCTCCTCCAGGCTGGCCGGTTTTTGTGCCAGCGCCCGGTCGATGGCCTGGCGCAGCTGCTCCTTGTGGGAGGGCTTCGCCGCGTCGCCCAGCCACTTGTTGTAACTCTGGCCGTGCCGTTTGGGGGCCTCCACGATGGAGTAGCCGTTCTCGATGCAGATGGTATCGCTCAGGCGATGGACAGCGCGGGTGCTGCCCCAAAAGTTGCGGAACTTGCGGTCACACTCCAGCGTGGTGGAGTTCCAGATAATATGGTTGTGGACGTGAGCCTTGTCAATGTGGGTGCAGACGATGAAAGCGTGTTTGCCTTTGGTAAAACGCCGGGCCAGCTCCACGCCCAAGCGGTTGGCTTCTTCCGGCGTAATCTCGCCCGGAACGAAGGACTGCCGCAGGTGGTAAGCGATCACATCGTCCGCACCGCGCACCCGGCCAGTGCGGGCGGCGTAGGTCTGCTTATCAAGAAGGAACTGGGCGTCGGCCACGCGGCTGTCGCATTGGTAGCTGGTGATGAGCCTGCCGTGGTCGGTCTTATCGGGATTTTTTACATAGTCGATGATATCGCTGATCGCCTTGCCGACCGTGCGGCCCTTGCCAGCGTGCAGCGGCATGATGCGGGTGGTGGCCATAATGATTTTCCCTCCTTTTTAACAGACACTGTCTGTTGAATTGATTTGACTGATCAAAGGCGATGCCGAATCGCAGCTTAATTCGCCAGACACTGTCTGGCATTTTCCAGAATCACAGAGAACCATTTCAGAATTATATACCCACGCAGAATGGGTTTGATAATGCGTGAAAAATCCCGTATAATAAGAACGTATAAATCCACATCGAAAGGGGGCTGTTGCTCCTATGACAGAAGCCGAACTTCTGAAGCTGATCGAGGACGGCGAGAACATCCGGGTGGAGTTTAAGAAATCCACCACCGAGATTACAAAGGATGTTTACGATACCGTCTGTTCTTTTTCCAACCGGGACGGTGGAATCATTCTCCTGGGCGTCAAAGACAACGGGGAGATTTTGGGTGTTGCCCCGGATGCGGTTGACCGTATGAAAAAAGACTTCGTGACTTCCATCAACAACGGGCAGAAAATCAATCCACCCCTCTATTTGCGGCCGGAAACCTATACGGTGAATGGCCGCACACTGCTGGTCATTCAGGTGCCGTCCGGCAGCCAGGTCTGCCGCCATCACGGGCGCATTTTTGACCGCAGTCACGAAGCAGATATTGATATAACCGACAACTCCGACATGGTGTACCAGCTGTACGCCCGGAAAAGCGGCAGCTACTTTGTCAACAAAGTGACGCGCTTCCAAATGGAGGACCTGCGCCCCGACCTGATGGAGCGCGCCAGAGCCATGACCACCAGCCGCACGGCCAACCATCCGTGGAAGTCCATGTCAGACGAAGAACTGCTGCGCAGCGCCGGTCTGATCTTAAAAGACCCCGAAAGGCAGCTCGAAGGCATTACCCTTGCGGCGATTCTTCTGTTCGGGAAGAACAGCACGATTCTGTCCGTATTGCCGCAGCACAAAACGGACGCCATTTTCCGGGTGGAAAACCTGGATCGCTATGACGACCGGGATGTCATCATCACAAATCTGCTGGAGACCTATGACCGGCTGATTGCGTTCGGTCAAAAGCACCTCAGCGACCCCTTTGTGCAGGAGGGCCTCCAGAGCGTCAGCGCCAGAGACCGCATCCTGCGTGAAATTTTCTCCAACAGCCTGGCGCACCGGGATTACTCCAGCGGCTATGTGGCAAAATTCGTAATTGAGCGTAACCGGCTCTACACCGAAAATGCCAACCGTTCCCACGGGCACGGCGCTCTGCACCTTTCCTCCTTTGAGCCGTATGCCAAGAACCCGCCCATTTCCAAAGTGTTCCGTGAGATTGGACTGGCGGACGAGCTGGGGTCCGGGATGCGGAATACTTACAAATACACGAAGCTCTATTCCGGTGGAACCCCGGAATTTATCGAGGGCGATGTGTTCCGCACCGTGGTTCCGCTGGCCCCGATTGCGGTGGAAAAGGTTGGGCCGCAGGACGAGACCCAAGTGAGGACCCAAGTGAGGACCCAAGTGGGAACCCAAGTGACACTTACAGACCAGATTTTAGCCTTTTGTGCAGAACCGCGCTCGAAAGCTGAAATTGCGGAACATTGTGGGTATAAAAACACAAAGGGATTTACAAAGAGGTACTTGCGACCATTGCTGGACAAGGGACAGCTGCAAATGACCATCCCGGATAAGCCCAGAAGCCAACATCAAAAATATGTAACGGTGCAAAAGTCTGCACCAGAAAATTGAACCAAATCAGGGAGATCG
>ERZ772831.3483-NODE-3483-length-11191-cov-5.079113_pt1 | contig 11191 bp, 10 predicted proteins | sample MGYA00580858_ERZ772831 | MGnify/ENA primary metagenome ERZ772831 (study PRJEB29015, sample SAMEA2737694) | human gut metagenome | biome: human gut; feature: human-associated habitat; material: faeces | place: China | collected 2012 ... | reverse complement strand
TGATGCCCGTGTTAAAAGGATATTAGCACAAAAGAATATTTTAGCTCACATTCTGGTAAAAACGGTTGATGAGTTCAAGGGAATGAAGCCGGAGGATGTAGTAACATACATTGAGGGTGAGCCAAAAGTTGGGATTGTACCAGTTGAACCGGGATTGTCTAATATAGAAAAAACAGATGCCACAGGACAGAGAATCGTCGGACTTAACACAGAGAACGCCGAAATCAATGAGGGACTGGTCAGATTCGATATTATTTTTTATGTTCGCATGAAAAATGGGCTTTCCCAGATTATTGTGAATGTTGAGGCTCAAAAGGATGAACCTACTGAATATAAGATATTAAATCGGGCAATCTTTTATGTGAGCAGGCTTGTATCATCACAAAAAGAGAGAGATTTTGTAAACACGAATTATGATGACATAAAACAGGTATTCAGCATTTGGATTTGTATGAATATGGATTATAATAGTTTAAGCCATATACATCTTGCGAAGGATGAGATGCTGAGTCCATATGACTGGAAGGGCAATATGGATCTGTTGAATATCGTGTTAGTTGGGATTACGAATGATATTCCAGAACATGACGAAAACTATGAGATGCACCGTCTGATTGGGGCACTTCTTTCGACCGAATTGAGGGAGCAGGAAAAACTGGATATCATAGAACATGAGTATAATATCCCAATCAGCAATGAATTAAGAGAGGATGTGAGAATTATGTGTAATCTGAGTACAGGCATTGAAGAAAAAGCTACAGAGAAAACAAGCGAAAAATTTATTCTGAATATGTATAAGAAAGGTTATACATTAGATCAGATCGCAGATATTGCAGAAACAAGCGTGGCTGCTGTGGAAGCAGTTATTAAGAAGAAAGAGCCTGCAATGGCATAGGCGACAAGTGAATACGAAAAGAATTAGGCAGTAGATCAGAAATGATTTGCTGCCTTTGCTTTTGTGGAAAGAAAGATGAGTGATATTAATTTATACTTGTATAATTTTTGATTTAAGAGTATTATCAGAAAAGATTGCAGACATCGCATAGGATGATAACGTGTTGTGAACATTTTGTTTACTTTGGAAATTGAAAGACGCAGACCCTTGATTTTACTGGGTTTTAAATTACGTAAATAGTTCGAATCTTCTCGCGCACGTATGCTAAATAGTCTTAAATTCTTGAAAAATCAAGGGTTTAGGGCTATTTTTGTATATGCAGATTTTATGAATCCTTTTTAATGCGGAAAATTCCATAAGATGGTATAATAAAAAAGATAAATTACTGGAAACAATGAATTAAGGTAACCTTAAGGTTATTCGAGTTGGAAAGTAAGATTTACGTGTTAAGATGGCATCATCAAAGATAAGAGGAGGAAAAAATATGTGGACGAGAGCGGAATTAAAAGACAGAGCAAAGTTTGCATTTAAAAGAAACTATTGGAGAAGTGTGCTGGTCAGTTTACTGCTGGCGCTTTTGATAGGAGGCGGCAGTGGCGCAGGAAGTGCAGGTTCGGCTATGTCATCAGCTTTAGGAAGTGACGGAAGTGATATTACCTCGGACTCCTATGATGATTTTTATGATGACGCAGATGACATCTGGTATGAGATGAATGATGTCTATGACAATACAGATCATACAGCACTTCTTTTTGCAGGAGTCATTTTTGTTGTGATCTTCATGATTGTATTTGTGATCATTATGACTGTTACAATTCTTTTGGATGCATTTATTTTTAATCCATTGGAAGTGGGATGTAAACGTTTCTATTTAAGAAACCTCAATGAGGCAGCTTTAGTGGGAAATGCCGGATACGCATTTGATAACAATTATAAAAATATTGCAAAGACAATGTTTTTCCGGGATCTGTATACTGTTTTGTGGTCAATGCTTTTTATTATTCCTGGCATTGTAAAGTCATATGAATACCAGATGATCCCATATTTGCTGGCAGACAATCCACAGATGACAAAAGAGGAGGCATTTGCAGAGAGTAAGAGAATGATGCAGGGACAGAAATGGAATGCATTTGTTTTGGATTTATCATTCATTGGATGGGATATTTTATCTGGAATGACAATGGGAATCCTGGGAATCTTTTATGTGCAGCCATACAAAGATGGAACACATGCCGCATTATATGAAGCTTTAAGATACAGAACTCCGTATCAGCAGATTCAGAATCCGGCACCTTACCAGCAGAATACTGCAATGAATCAGCAGACAACAGAGATGCCGAATAGATTTGAAAATCAGAATATCGATCAGCCGTTTGAGGACAGAACGGATTATTAGGAGAACAATTACGGATGGATTACAAAATCTTGATCGCAGATGATGAGCCGGAGATCAGAAATCTTCTCCGGCTTTATCTGGAAAATGAAAACTATCATGTAATAGAAGCGGAGGACGGACAGCGGGCGCTCGATTTATTGCGGGCAGAGCAGCCGGCATTATGTATTTTGGATATTATGATGCCGAAGATAGACGGCTATCATGTATTGCAGCAGATTCGCAAAGAGAGTAATATTCCAGTGATCATTTTGTCAGCGAAGGACGCAGATTCGGAAAAAATCCTGGGATTAAATCTGGGAGCAGACGATTATCTGGCAAAACCGTTCAATCCTTTAGAGGCAGTTGCCAGAGTGAATTCTAACATTAGGCGTTTTTATTCTCTTGGAACAAAAGTGGTTCAGGAGGGAAATTTAGCTGTTCGGGATCTGGTATTGAATCAGGACGCGTGTACTCTGAAAAAAGGAGACAAAATCATACAGCTGACCTCTGTGGAATATCGCATCATGGAACTGTTAATGAAGCATCCGGGCAAAGTCTTTACAAAACAGCAGATTTATGAACATGGATGGGGGGAAGATTATATTGTGGCAGACAATAACATTATGGTCTGCATCAGTAAGCTGCGGGCAAAACTGGATGATAATCCTTCCGCTTATATTCAGACAATCCGTGGTCTGGGATATCGCTTGGAGAAGTAAATGAAGAAACAGAATGATTTACAGTGGTTTTTGATCAAAAAATTTATTGAAATACTAGCAGTTGTTGGAGTTGTGGAATATCTGTTGACTTTTCTGGTCAACAGATTTGTGCTGCCTAACGTACTGCTATATTTTTTTCCGGGCGTAGAAGAAAATCCGCTTTTGCTCGGCTCCAGCGTGATCTTCTTCCTGTCTGCAGTTTTAATGTTACTGATCTTAGGAGCATTGAATGCAATGTTTCCATCACCGCTTCATGAGATGGTACAGGCGGCTTTGGAACAAATGCAAAAAAATTTCATGCATACCGTTTCCGCTGGAAAAACTAATTTTTCTTTTTATGAATTAAACAGAGGGCAGGCAATTCTGCTTTTTCTAGTTGCTTTTGTAGTAGTGTTGGTAATTTTAACCCCGTATGTGTTAGGGGCAGTTTGTTTTGCAAAAATAACGATTAAAGAGTTTCGTCAGATCCAGAGAGAGAGGGAGGAGGAACAGAAAGAGTTTGACCGTAAAAGAAATCTGATGCTATCAGACATTGCACATGATCTCAGAACGCCGATGACCACGGTTAACGGTTATGCAAAAGCACTGGCAGACGGAATGGTGGTGGAGCCGGAGAAACAGTTGGAGTATTTGCAGGCAATACAGAATAAGTCGGCAAGGATGAACGATCTGATCCATTTATTATTTGAGTATGTAAAATTAGACAGTGAAGGTTTTTCACTGGACAGAAAAGAAACAGATCTGAGTGAACTGTTACGTGAAAATGCTGCACTCATTTATGCAGACTTTGAAGATGCAGGGATGGAATTCGAGATTGATATTCCAGAAGAAGTGGTTTCGGTATCCGTTGATCCAATCCAGTTTTCCAGAGTGATCACGAATCTTTTGAATAATGCAATGAAGCACAATGAGAGTGGTACGCATATAAAGATTGGCATGTACCGGAAAAATGGATACATTTATATTCTTGTAGCAGATAGTGGCAGGAGAATTCCGGGCGAGCTTGCGGAACATTTATTTGAACCATTTACAAAAGGAGATGTATCCAGAAAAAGTGGAAGTGGAAGCGGACTAGGACTTTCGATTGCAAAAAAAATCATTGAAATGCATGGATTTCAAATGGATTTTATACAACAGCTGGACGAGAAAAAAATTCCGCAGATTGCAGGCTATACAAAAGAATTTGTCATCCAGATCGCGGACGACAGCTACGACTCATCCCTCACGGCATGACGAAAAGCGCAGGGCAATAAAAAGAAAGCTGCGCATATAGACAAGCCGGAGGGATTTTTATATAATGAATAAAAAGTATTGTAACAGGAAAAAGGAGACTCTCATTGGATACATTTGAGATGTTAAAAAGGCTGTTAAGCCAGAATGAATTTGAACTTTTGCTGCCGGATCAGACAGGAGCAAAAGAAAAGAACACGGATAAAACAGATATTCGTCTGGTATATCAGATGAATGACACGATAGAAAGCTTTCTTGTTTTTAAGGAAGCAAGAATGACAGGTACATACAAAGAAGATTATGAAGGGGCTATTGAGGCCTCTTTTTATCGCGATGGGGATGATTACGCACTTGTTGTCCGACAGGAAGAGGAGGATTGTGTTGTCACTATCCTTTTTAAAACGCTGGAGCTGGAAACAAATCTGTATAATTATGGTGATATTGCGCATTTTTGGAGAAAAGGTTATGAAAATCTGCGGCAACTGGAATTTCGTATTGCGGTATTATGGGATAAATATGAGTATCTTGGTGAGGCTGTCTGCAATGAGGAAGAACGAAAACTCGTGCAGTTAGCCTATTTTCCACCTCTGAATTATACCTGTTATCCGGCGGTTTCAAAGCAGTACATTGTGCCGCGAGACAATCCATGGATACCGTCGGATGGTGCATTTTCCTTGATGAAAGAGATGGCAGAGCAGGTGGGTGACAGAAAAATTGAAAAATGGATACATTTTTATGAAAGGTATCCATATCCTGTTGTTGCAAGGTGTCTTGCAGTTTTATTACATCGGAATGCGCATGCAAAAGTAGTGGATCTGATCACAGAGAGGTTAAAAAAAGCGACATCCGTTTATCCTAATCGATCTTTTGGCGAAAAAGAGGATGAAAATATCGGGAAACTTTTAGGGCGGGCAGAAAAACGGAAAGAGGAATTGGAGCGTGCGGGAATCCATGCGGAGGTACTGCACGAAGAGCCGTTTACGACCGCAAAGGATACGCTGGATTTTCATGTGTATGTCATGCAATTGAAAAAAGGCGTAATAAACAGAAAAGTTTTGATCGAGGAAATTTCAGAATAATCACAGAAAAGAAAGAAGAATTTTGCAATGAACGAATTAATGGAGCAGATTAAGAAAAAAGATGCCAGGTCATTTACGCATGGAGGAAAATTTCATGCGGATGATGTGTTTTCGGCAGCACTTTTATTTTATATAAATCCGGAAATTACGATTTTACGTGGAAATCGTGTGCCGGACGATTTCGATGGAATTGTGTTTGATATTGGAAGAGGTGCGTATGACCATCATCAGAGGGACAGCAGAGTCCGGGAAAACGGTGTGCCATACGCTGCGTTTGGATTGTTGTGGGAAGCAGTCGGTGCAGAGATCCTTGGGGAAGAGCTGGCAGAGGAGTTTGACGAGGCTTTTGTGCAGCCGCTGGATCATAATGATAACACGGGGGAGAAAAATGAGCTTGCAAACCTGATTGGCAATTTCAATCCGACCTGGGATGCACAGGGTGGAAATGATGAGGCATTTTTTCAGGCAGTAAGCGTTGCAGGCCTGATCCTTGAAAACAAATTTGAGCGTTATCGCGGAAATGAGCGGGCAGACAGGCGCGTGGAGGAGATTTTAGAAGAACACCGGCAGGCGGTTACATCTGGTAAAGGGGACAGCGAAGATGCAAAGATTCTGATTTTACCGGAGTTTGTACCGTGTCAGAAGCGGTTGTCGGAGACGGAGATTGCATTTGTCATATTCCCATCCAATCGTGGTGGATACTGTATACAACCACAGAAGAAGGAATATTCCATGAATTACAAATGCAGTTTTCCGGCAGAGTGGCTTGGTCTTGAAAATGAAGAATTGGAACAGGTTACCGGATTACAGAGTGCAGGATTTTGTCATAAGGGAGGATTTCTTATGACGGTGGGAATGTTAGAGGACGCGGTGAAAGCCTGCCGTATCAGCATGGAGTTATATCATGAAAATCCGACAATCGTAAATCTCGGCGGGGATTCCTGCATAGATCCGCTGTTAAAGCAGCTTCCGGGAATGCAGGAGGCAACGGTGATACATATGGATTTTATGCAGCTCCCAGAGCTTACAGTGGATGGAATTTACGGTGAAGCAGCGATGGACAAGCAGCAGTGGAAAAACGAAGTCAAAGAGAATCTGAAATGGATTTTAAAACAGAAGCCGGAGGCAGTATATGTGGAAGGAAATGTGTTTGAGACATATCCAATCGTACATCAGCTGCGGAAAAAACATATTCCAGTATTGACAATGATGGAAAAAGATGGACAGAAATTAATCATTAAAATTCCTTCCGGGTCTTAAGTTACAGGAAGATAAAAAGTAGAGAGGAGCAATTTTTTTGAAAAGTAATAAATACGAAATTGATATGTGCAACGGTTCCATAATGGATAAACTGGTTTCGTTTGCACTGCCATTGATGCTGTCTGGCATTTTACAGTTAATGTTCAATGCAGTGGACATTATTGTTGTGGGAAGATTCAGTGGAAGTGAAGCGCTTGCAGCAGTCGGTTCCACAACGGCACTGATCAATGTTTTTACCAATCTTTTTATTGGAATCTCACTTGGGGCAAACGTGCTTGCAGCAAGATTTTTTGCTGCCGGACGCAAGGAGGAAATGTCAGAGACCGTACATACCTCCATCACGCTTGCGCTAATCAGCGGAATTCTCATGGCGTTTGTTGGGCTTGTTTTTTCCAAAGGGGCATTGGAATTAATGGGAACACCGGAAGATGTGATCGGACTGTCGACGCTTTATATGCGGATTTACTTTATGGGAATGCCGTTTTTTATGCTGTATAATTATGGTGCGGCGATTCTCCGTGCAGTGGGTGACACAAAAAGACCATTGTATTTTCTGATCATCGCAGGAGTGATCAACGCAGGCTTAAATATGGTATTAGTGATTGTATTTGGACTTGGAGTTGCGGGAGTTGGAATCGCCACCGTGTTTTCCCAGATGGTTTCCTGTGTGCTGGTTTTGACCTGTCTTTGCAGAACAGAGGGAAGTTATAAACTTTCTTTTTCAAAACTTTCTATGAAAGGCTATTACCTGAAACAGATTTTTCAGGTGGGAATTCCGGCAGGCATACAGAGTACCGTCATCAATTTTTCTAATGCATTACTACAATCGTCAGTTAATTCTTTCGGTTCAACCGCGATGGCAGGTTACACGGCAGCAAACAATATTCTGGGATTTTTGTATGTTTCCATCAATTCTGTGACACAGGCATGTATGAGTTTTACAAGTCAGAATTTTGGTGTTGGAAAGTATAAACGAATGGACCGCGTACTGATCGACTGTATGATTTTATCGGTGGGAGCAGCACTTGTTTTAGGATGCGGGGCGTATTTTTTCGGAGCGGAAATATTACAGATTTATACAGAGGAAGCAGACGTGATCCAATGTGGTGTTGAGATTTTATCCATCACGACAGTTCCATATTTTCTGTGCGGTATTATGGATCTTTTTCCGGGTGCACTGCGTGGAATGGGATATTCCGCAGTGCCAATGGTATTGTCTATTATCGGAACTGTCGGAATGCGTGTTCTGTGGATTTTTGCATTTTTTCCACAGCACAGATCACTGTATTTTCTGTTTATTTCCTATCCGGCATCGTGGATTGCAACAATCGTAATGCAGGTGGTATGTTACTATTTTGTAAGAAAGCATTGTTATAAATAGGGGGAAAACGAACCAATGATAATCTGTAAAAACTGTGGGGCGGAATATGATGATGAGCAGGATCGCTGCCCTTATTGTGGTGGGGATAACTTTGGCAAATCTGTCCAGGTGCATGAGGACATGATGAATGAGCTGGAACGTGAAAAAAAACGGTGGAAGGAAATGCCGGAAAAAGTGGCTGGCAAAGGAATGTCGTGGACAGCAAAGCTTGGGATAGCAGCAGTGATAATGGTTGCAGTGATCTGTATCATTGTATTTATTGTTTCCAGTATTTCCCATAAAGTATCTTATCGGGTAGAACAGAAGAATCTGGAAAAATTAGAAAGCCTGTATCAGAGCGGAGATTATGAGGGAATCTGTGAATATCTGAAAACAGTGGAATATACCTATCAGTCTTATTTTGATAAATATACAGAGATTGCGGGAATGCAGCGTTATTTGAATTATCTGAATGACGAGGATGATTCTTATCTGCAATGGATCGTAGAGAATGATAAGGCAGATGCATTGAGCAACATCAGTTACATCGTTAGTATATTAAATGAATGTCAGGAGGCAGCGGACGCATATTACAAGTATGAGGAAGAGGATGCTGTGGCATATTACAAAGAATATTGTTATGATTATATGAAGGAACACTATGAGATATCCGAGGATGAGATAAAGTCCTGCATAGATGAAGCTGGTGGGTTGACTTACGATGATAAAGATCAGATTACAGAAGCGTTACAGAAACTTGCAATCAGCCGATTAAAAGACAAAATGGAGTAAAGTATATGAAATGTTCAAAGTGTGGATATGATTATCCAGCCAGAGAGACAAAATGTCCTTATTGTGGAGAGCCGAATAAACTTGGTATGGAATGGGAAAAGGAAGAAGACGAAACAAGAAAAGAAACACTTCTTACCAAAGCAAAAGTGTTACATTCCATGCCGCTTTATGTTGCTAATAAAATTATGAATATCATTCTTTTGCTGGCAGTTGTACTTCTTGTTGTTTTATTTCTTGTCTTTTTCATTTTAGGCTATGTGGATGAAAAGCATACAGAACATCAGAAAAGATTAGCATCGGTAGAAGCAGCAGAAGAAATTTTCAAGACGGGAGATAATGCAGCGTTGGATGCGTATCTGCATGAGTATGAAGTTTATGCAGAGGACGGGTATGAAAAGTATACAGAACGTGTAGATATCTATGATAGATACAGCCATTTTATAGAAGATGTGATGGATTTAAGGGAGAAGTCAGACTGGGAAAGTGACAAAACGCCAAGGGCATATGAAGTGGAAGATATCCTTTACTATGCGCATGAAATTTTGCTTCAGGATGATTATCGTATCAGCGAAATTGAATTTCAGGAAAACCAGAAATATTTCAGTGAAATCCAGCAGAATACAATTGCAACATTAATGGGGACTTTGGAAATGACAGAGGAAGAAGTGAATGAATTTGTAAAGTGCGATCGATATTATGATGAGGAGGAAACTTTTGTAAAAATAATTTTTGAGAGAAAGGGGTGGGAATATGAAGAAAATTAATATCACCTTTTCTTTTCGGGATGAAACTGGAGATTACAGCGTAAAAGTGTTCCCTTTTGTTATAAAATGCATAGTGTCAGTGATCGTGGTATTTAATTTTATAGTAATTGCAATGGCATTACCAGGAGAAATCAGTGATCATGTGAAATATTCAGGAAAGGAATATTATAAATCAAGGTGTGAGGAAAAGTATATTGACAGGGAGTTTGACAGCCTGCATGACTATTTAAATCTGTATCATCTGCAGGGAGAAGATTACGGGATTTATTGGGAGATGGTAAACGGTTATGAGGATTATACCATATATATGAATTATAAATCCATGGAAGAGCAGGAAAATATATCTTTTTCTTATATGGGAAAGTATGATCAGCCGCAGGAGATTTCCTTTATAACATCGCAGAAAATAGAAGAGTATCGCAATAAAGTGTTAGAAAATGCAGGGAATGTGAAATATGAGAGAAATAAAAGATATTTCACAGAGTTTGCACAGAAGGCACAGTGAAAATTTTAAAGCAGAGACATTTTGCATCAGGCAGAAAAGAGGAAAAAGGAATGGGAAAAAGATATATTGACTGTTCAGCCAGAGAACTGGCTGCCTATCATAAAAAAGAATTATTACAGTCCATTGCGGACAGCGAAGGAAGAGTGCTTGCAGCAGAGACAATCGGTACAGTGACACCAATGCTCGTAAATATTACAAATGCAGAATTTGTAACTTCTCTTGGTGCAGATATTATCATGCTGAATATTTTTGACGTGGATCATCCTGTGATCAATGGATTACCGGAAGTTGCCCCGGAAGATACTATACATGAGGTCAAACGTCTGACCGGAAGGATGGTTGCAATTAATTTAGAACCGGCGGCAGTCCGCAATGATGGAGAAAAATCGGTGTGGAGTCTTACAGAAGGACGGCGCGCAACCGTGGAAAATGCAAAAAAAGCAGCGGACATGGGCGTTGACATGATCGTTCTTACCGGAAATCCGGGTGTTGGCGTTGATAACAAGGCAATTACAAAGGCATTAGCTGATTTAAACGAGGCAGTCGGCGACAGAGTGATCCTGACAGCAGGAAAAATGCATGCATCCGGCATTCTCTCAGAAGCAGGAGAAAAAATACTGACAAAAGAAGATGCTGAGACATTTATTGAAGCAGGGGCAGATGTTCTTTTACTTCCGGCACCTGGTACTGTTCCGGGATTTACCATGGAGCATGCAGCTGAATTGATCAAAACCGCACATGAAAAAGGTGTACTTGCGATGACTACAATTGGAACTTCCCAGGAGGGAGCGGACGAAGCAACAATCCGACAGATCGCATTGATGTGTAAAATGGCAGGTGCAGACATCCATCATATAGGAGATAGTGGGTACATGGGAATGGCACTGCCGGAAAATATTACGGCATACAGCGTTGCAATCCGTGGAAAAAGGCATACTTACCGCAGAATGGCGATGTCACTTGTAAGATAAAAATAGAATGGTGATTTTCGACAAAAAGAAATGTAATTTTTTGTCAAAAAAGATGTTGACAAATGAAATGTGGTTTGTTATTATTAACGAGCTGTCGCAAGTAAGTGATAACAAACCACTTCAAAACGAAGCAAAACAAAATAAAAAAGTTGTTGACAGGCGCAGATGATTATGATAATATATCAGAGTTGCTGAAAACAACAAAGAACATTGATAACTGAACAGTGAATAACCTTGAAAG
>ERZ772831.3470-NODE-3470-length-11227-cov-3.775063_pt1 | contig 11227 bp, 7 predicted proteins | sample MGYA00580858_ERZ772831 | MGnify/ENA primary metagenome ERZ772831 (study PRJEB29015, sample SAMEA2737694) | human gut metagenome | biome: human gut; feature: human-associated habitat; material: faeces | place: China | collected 2012 ... | reverse complement strand
AGCTTCAGGCCGGACGTGCCGGTCTCGCGCATCGTGGCCGAGACTGCGCCGCACAGCAGCGCCAGGCAGAGCGCCAGCGCAAGGAAGAGGCTCCATACTCGTTTCTTCATGGGTGTTCTCCTTTCAAAATGTAAACGACAAAATGCTTGCTTTTTATATTGCTTGTATTGCCTGTGCTCTTATGTCTACTCCTGCTCTCGATCGTCATACGCTTTCCGTTCGTCTTTTGCTATGAGAACACGAAAAACAAGTGGGTATGCCATGCCACAGGACACTGACCTACCCGCTTGCGCGTGCTTGTACGCTGATATGCTATAGAATTTCAATCCATCCAGGCGTGTATGCGCTTGTCAACCGAAGGTAGGTTTCGTCATGCACACTTCTTTTTGAAGCGTATCACCCTTAGATTCCCAGCAGCTGCCGTTTCTTTGCGGCAAATTCTTCCTCTGTCAGAATCCCTTGCTCTACCAGGGCTTTGAGCTGCTGCAGATCTGCCACCACCGCTGCCGAAACGGCAGGCGCGGCATCTGCTGCAGGGGTAACAGCTTCTGCTGCGTCTGTATGCGCCCGTTGTTCCTGTGCATCAGGAAATGCAATCTTCATCAAGGCGTGTGCCAGCTTTTCCATATTTTGGGCGGCCTCGACTTCATCAAAGGCCGCAGGCGCGTCGGCAAGATACTTCTCTGTACCGCGTTTCCTGGCCGTTGCAATGAGCGCCGCACGGAGATCGGCTGGGACGATGCTCTGGCCGTGGAGCTGGCTCAGAATGTGCAGATCATAGAAATCTCTCATGCGGGTGTTGGTGGTGGCGCGGGACACGACAGTTTCCAGCTTCTCAGCCAGAACAGTTTCCAGATTGTACGCCAGAATTTCAATGGAACGATCCTCCAGCATCAGCTTGAAGCTGTACCGCACTTCGCGGGGCGTGATGGCGTCGCCGGTGGAAATGTCGATCTTGAGAGGCGTTATCACCCCATCAAACTCCGTTTCCATGCTGACACGGATGCCCGGATACTCGGCCTCGTCCATGATCTCGGAAATGCGCTTCACCCGGAACCCCACGCCATCGTCCACCGGTACGGAGATGATGGAGGCAATCATGTTCTCCACGTCCTCGATGCCGACCGTCGCACCCTTTACGGTCGCGTCAATGTCCATCGTGGAGCGGGCGTCAAGGCCGACCATTGCAGCCACCAGCATCCCGCCTTTAAGGATGAACTTGTCCCGATATTCCGAAAGAGAAATGCGCTCCAGAAAGCGCTCCATCATGTAATTGCGCATCAGGATTTGCGCATCTGCGGATTTGTCCTTGGAGAGATTGCGGATCAGGTCTTTGAGCTGCCGTGCAGTCTTAATCATAAGAGTACCTCCAAATACTGCCGAAGGAGTTTCCCAACACGGAACATCTGCGCATAGCGCATCAGCTTCCGCAAGTCCTTGTCTTTTCGTTTTGCGTATTGCTTGAGTGCATCCTGAAAGGTCTGCATCTCGATTCCACTACGGCTGCGGATCAGATCGCAGATGGTACGCTCCATATCATAGACGGGAACCGGGTTGCCAAAGGGCGTGTTCATCGTGACGATCCCCACATCATGCAATTCTTTCTTGATGGTGTAGACCTTGATGCCGTCTGCTTGCAGGCTGGCAGGATTGTAGCCGGTCTTGACCGTGATGGAATACGGATTCGGCTCCCGGTCGGTCAGGTCATGGAAAAACAATGCGCTTTCATGGGAGAATACGGCCTGCGCACAGCGAAGGTGCAGCAGGTACATGGCGTCCGTCCATGCATCTGGCGAAACATAAACGCCATGCGCGGCCTGCTCTACGCCGCGCTGCTTGGCGTAGGCGTAAAACGTGGACTTGGCAATACCGATTTCCAAAACCTGCGCGGTTTTGACGATCCCATTGTTTTGCTGAAAAAGCAGGTCGAGCCGGTCGTAGGCGGTCATGTTATCACTTCCTTCTTGCTAATATTATATCCGAGATTAGCAAGAAAGTAAACAGCGATTTTAGAAAAGCAAGCCGAGGCGTTCGCCCCGGCTTGCGCTTTAACTATGGATGAAGTTTTTCATGGCAGCGTTCACGTCTTGCAGCTTGCCAAGTCCCTGCACCGCCAGCAGCGGAAGTCCCATCGGGCTGATTAGAAACGCCAGCACAAGGAGGATAATGCCGTTTTTTACAGAGTAGGTAATCATCACGGCGATGGCCAACAGGGAGAGCAGGCCGCTTGCCAGCTTGAACACGAAGCCGGAGCAAGACAGCAGCCCCGCGCACAGCCAGACGAACAGGGACAGGATAAGCGACAGCGGCGCAAAGAGAATTTTCAGGATGAACATTTTGCGGCCTCCTTTTCACAAAGTGCGGTCAGCGCGTTTTGCTCCTCAATGATCTGTGCTTCTTCCTTTTCGGTCAAATCACGATCACCGCCCGTGATCTCCAGCTCGCGGAAGCTCTCATAAGCGTTCAACAGAGAGTCCCGCAGCGCTTCGGGCGTAGGGCAATAGTCTACGGTGTTCCAGTCCTGACGGTGGTTGTCAAAACCCATGACCGTGTAGCCTCTGCTGGTTAGGACAACTTCAAAATCCGTATCGCGGTTGAGGTAGTCGGAAAATACCTTCAGCACAATTTCGTTTGTCAGCATACGTTCCGCAGCTCCTTTCCAAGCGGTCAAATCTTTTTCTGATATTAGAATACTTTGCTCATTGGTGTTTTGCAAGGATACGGCAAAGTCATACGAATAGTTTTCGCCTTTTGCCCGACATCTAACCATATCACAGAATCTCGCTTTAGTACAGCTACCTGAACTAATTTTCTCCAGATGGGAAATATAATGTTGGTACAGTTACAGGGACGGGAGGTGTGGTACTTGCAGTTGAATGAAGCCGTCAGCAGGCGTTTGGTTGAGCTGATGCAGGAGCGTGGCATGACGCAGTATCAGCTTTATATGAAAAGCGGCGTACCGAAGTCCACCATCGGTAATCTTGTGAACTGCGCATATCCGTCCATGAAGCTGCGGATCATACACGAGCTTTGTCAGGGATTGGAGATCGACCTGAGCAGCTTTTTTGCCTCGCCGTTATTCGATGAAAATAATCTGGAACCGTAGAAGCTCCGATGCTGTTTTGCGTCGGGGCTTTTGCTTTTGTACGGGCAGGGGCGGCGGTCATTCCGCCGCCCCTGCGACTTATTTCAGCGCCGCCAGCGAGGAAACGATTTTCTCTGCCGCCGTCCATATCCGTTCCTGACTTTGCTGAATGTCCTCCAAATCGGCCTCATAGATGCGGCCTGTTTCGTGAGCGCGGCGGGTAAGCTGGTTGAGGTTGTTGCTGGAATACCGAAGCAGGGACACCAGCTCCCGCAGCTCCGGAAGATCGAGCTTTACCACATATCCGTCAATCGCCATCTTGCGGAGATACGCCGCCATGTTGGTGGTGCCGAACTGCGCCATCTTCGTTTCAATCATTTCCCGCTCCTGCGGCGTGACGCGGAATTTGAGCTGAATATCCCGTTTGCGCTTTGCCATCGCTCAGCGCTCCGGGGCTTTGGACTTCGCCGAAATTTTCGGCGAAGTTGTTTCAGGCGGCTTTTTCAGCTTATCCCGGACAGAGGTTTTCTGCCGCTCCTGTGCGTAGGCTTTGCGGGTCTGGCTGAGAAACAGATCCACCAGACCGGGATGACTGTTGACGGCCAGATAGCAGTTGCGGTCAGTACCCCATGCGTCAGGATTGGCGGGGATGGACATGGCGTTTGCCCAAGCCCTGTTGTCGGGAGAATAGCGCCTGTCCCAATCTGCTTGACAGACGGTGATGGCGAGGATATAAAATGCGCGGTCATAGCCGAACTGCTGCACCACCTGATCGACCGCCGCTGCATCCAGCCGGTTATCCCGGTAGTGGTCACGGATGGCGGTTTCAATCGCTTCCTTGCAGGCCGTGTTCGCTTGATTGGAAGCGCGGTAGGCCGCAAGCTCGTCATGCTCTCTGGCATAGGATGCCGGGTGCTTGTAAACGGGGAGATTTTTCATTATCGTGCCTCCATTTCTTTCTTGTGGGGCTTTTCCGGTGCGCCATGAACGGGCGGCGCTTTCAGCCTGTCCAGAACGGAAGGCCGCGTCGATTTTGCAATCGCCTGCTCAGGCTGCGGCTGTCCCTTGCCGTCCAGATTCAGCTCCATATCCAACTCAATGAGCCGCGCAGTTTTTGCGGCCAGCTCCTGCTCCTGCGGGAACGGCTTACCGACCTCGGCCTTTGCCGCTGCCTGCTGGTTATAGAGGTTTTCAAGCTGCTCCTGAACGCTGCGCAGACGCTCCGGCATTTTATCCAGCGCGTTCTCAATGCGGACAAGGTTGCCTCTGGCATCCGAACCGAGTTCAACGCGATGTGTCATCCGGCCTTTCAGCGTCAGCGTGTACGTTTTCCACATGGAATCAAAAGCAACGGACATGGTAAAGCCGCGATAGCTGCCGATCTGTACCGGGTCTTTGCCCTTGACCTCCTTGCAGGTGTCCAGCAGCGCGGCACCGGCGTTTTCCTTATCGGTGAGCCGGTCGCCGCGAATCTCCATGCCGACAAAGCCCTCTGCCGGGAGCGGATGCGCCGCGAGGGTCTGCATATCCGCCTCCAGCCCACGAACAAAGCCCTTGTGTTCCTCTATCTTTTCCGGGAAGTATTTCAGCAGACTGTCCTCCAAGCGGAATTGCTTGCTGTTGTGGTCTGCTTTCATAATTTTGAGCTTGGACACCTCAATGTCCAAATCCATGCGCTCTTTGATGCGGGGATCACCGGCGCATAGCGCTTTGATCTCCGCAAAGGACAGCGCCGTAGCGTCCACGTCCTCACAGGAGCGAACCGGGGATTTTGAGGTCATGATCTGAGAGATGAATTTCTGCTTGTTCTCAACGGTCTGCCAGAGGTAGGCGTCAAACGTCCCTTCGGTCACATAGCGGCAGACATGAACGAGCTTGTTCTGATTGCCCTGACGCTCGATGCGGCCTTTTCGCTGCGTGAGATCACGGGGACGCCACGGGCAATCCAAATCGTGAAGTGCGACCAAACGATCCTGCACGTTGGTGCCCGCGCCCATCTTGGCCGTGCTGCCCATCAGGACGCGCACCTGACCGCTGCGTACCTTTGCGAACAGTTCCCGCTTTTTGACCTCCGTATTGGCATCGTGGATGAACGCGATCTGTTCCGGGGGCATACCGGCGTCAATGAGCTTTTGGCGCACATCCTCATAGACCGTGAACGGCGTTTCCGCGCTTTCCTCCAATGAAATCGCGCTCTCCAGCGCATGGATTTCCGGGCTGTCCAGCGTACCGGGGGAAGCCTTTGCCGCCCGCTGCGAGGGCGTGGTCTTTGGCGTAGAAATGTCGCAAAACACAAGCTGTGTCAGTTTTTCCTCCTCGCCGTCGCGCCAGTATTGGAGAATGTTCGCCACGCACTGATTGACCTTGGTGGTTTCCTCGTCGGGGAGCATGGGATTGATGATGCGCTGGTCAAGCCCCAGCTTGCGTCCGTCCGAGGTGATTTTGAGCATATTGTCCACATCCGGGCTGACCGCACCGCTGTGTACCTTGGACGCTCGTTCCGAGAGGGCTTTCACCATGTCCTGCTGGATCTGTGTGGGTTTGGTGGCGATGGTGTGGTACGCAACCTCCGGCGTGGGCAAGTGGAGCTGATCCGCCGTTTTGATGTCGGCGACCTCTTTGAACAGATTCATCAATTCGGGCAAGTTGAAAAACTTTGCAAAGCGCGTCCTTGCCCGGTAGCCGGTGCCCTCCGGGGCAAGCTCCAGCGCGGTGGTGGTTTCACCAAAGCGGCTTGCCCAGCAATCGAAGTGGCCCATGCCCATCTCTTGCAGCCGGTCATGCTGCAAATAGCGCTGAATGGTGTAAAGCTCTGTCATGGAGTTGGAAACCGGGGTGCCGGTGGCAAACACCACGCCGCGCCCGCCGGTCAGCTCATCCATGTAGCGGCACTTGGAGAACATATCCGAGGATTTCTGCGCATCGGTGGTGGAAAGCCCTGCCACGTTGCGCATCTTTGTATAGAGGAAAAGATTTTTATAATTGTCCGACTCGTCCACAAACATCCTGTCTACGCCGAGCTGTTCAAAGTAAATCACATCATCCTTGCGGTCGCTGGCTTGCAGCTTTTTCAGCCGCGCCTCCAGCCCCTTTTTCGTGCGCTCCAAGCTCTTGATGGTAAAGCTGTTGCCGCCTGCGAGCTTGGTATCCTGAATGCCATCGGTGATTTCCTCAATCTGCTGATGAAGGAGCCGCTCCTGCCGCTCCGGGCTGATGGGGATACGCTCAAACTGCGAGTGGCCGATGATAACGGCGTCATAGTCGCCGGTGGCGATACGGGCGCAGAATTTCTTGCGGTTGTGGGTTTCAAAGTCCTTCTTGGTAGTGACAAGGATGTTGGCCGAAGGGTAGAGCCGCAGAAACTCGGACGCCCACTGTTCCGTCAGATGGTTCGGCACGACAAAAATGGATTTCTGGCACAGTCCCAACCTCTTGGATTCCATCGCAGAGGCTACCATTTCAAAGGTTTTTCCCGCGCCAACTTCGTGTGCCAGCAGCGTATTCCCGCCGTACAGCACATGGGCGATGGCGTTTTTCTGATGCTCCCGGAGGGTGATTTCCGGGTTCATACCGGAGAAAACGATGTGGCTGCCGTCATACTCGCGGGGACGAGTGCTGTTCATTTCCTCGTTGTATTGCCGTACCAGCGTTTCGCGCCGCTCCGGGTCTTTCCAAATCCAGTCCTTGAACGCATCCCGGATAAGCTGCTGCTTCTGCGCGGCAAGGGTGGTTTCCTTGGCGTTGAGGACACGGCGCTCCCGTCCGTCTGCGTCCTCAATGGTATCGTAGATGCGAATATCGCGGAGATTCAGCGCATCCTCCAGCAACCGGTAGGCGCTGGCGCGGTCTGTGCCGTAGGTGGTGAATGCCGCCACGTCGTTGTAGCGCACCATGCTCTTGCGGGAAACCTGCCATTCTGCGGTGTACGGGACATAGCTGATCTCGATCTGTCCGCGCAGATAGCGGGGCGTTTCAAAGGTTTCGTACATGAATTGCTCGATGTACTTCTTATCAAGCCAGGTCGCACCCAGCCGCACCTCAATCTCGCTGGCTTCAAGGTCTTTCGGCTGTGCGGCAATCAGGGCATCCACATTTCCGGCAAAGAACGGGTCGCGCGCTGCCACACGCTGCGCGGTGCGAAGCTTCTGCCGGACGTTGCCGGAGAGATATTCGTCCGCCGTCTGCCAGCCCTTCGCCCAATGCTCGCCGCCGTCCTGCAAGTCAAACGGGCCACTGTTTGGTTCCTTGTAAATGACGCCCTTCAAATCCTCAACGATCTGTGGAATCTTTTCGCTGCTGCCCATGAGGGAGGCCATAAAGTCGAGATCGACGCAGGCTTTTTCTCCGATGCAGACAGCAAGGGCTTCGCTGGCGGTATCCACAGAATCTACGCTGCGCTGCTGCTTGATGGTGCGCTTGTGGAACATATCCGCCTTGCGCTCCAGCTTTCCGTCGTCGTCCAGCACTTCCAGTGAACACAGGAGGTAGTAAGAGGAATCGTCAGAGAACGCAAGACGGTTCGCACGGTCATTGATTAGGCCATGTTTTGCGGAGAACGCATCATAGAGGCGGTTTAGCTCGGTCTGCGCTTCCTGAATCCGGCTTTCTGCGCTGTACTCGTCCATTTGCAGGGCAATCAGCTCATTCACGCAATCCCGCAGCGCGACCATGCCCTTGACACGCTCGGCGGCGGTGGCGTTCAGCTCCGGTTTGACCATGCGGCTGTTTTCCCGGTAGTACACCTCGCCGTCCACCACGGTGTAGGAGTAGTTTTTCACATTGGGGTCTGCGGGGATAGACGTGTCGATCTGTTCGCCCTCGCCCAGCTCTGGCAGTTCCGCCTCCTGATAGGTGCCGCAAATGTTTTTCACGGCATCATGGAGCTGATCTGCAAGTGCCAGCCCCTCAATGGGGACAACGGTAAAATCCTGCTTGCCGTATTGGGTGCTTTCGGAGGTCTGCCTGCCGAGGATCATCTCCGGGTGGTCAACAAAATAGCGGTTGATGGCAAAGCCATCCTCGTTCTGGCCGAGGTGTACCCAATCCGGTTCGATCTCAATGGGACGGTCACGCTTTTGGAGAAAGAGAATGTCCGAAACCACATCCGTACCGGCGTTGGCGCGGAACGCATTGTTGGGCAGACGAATGGCACCCAGCAGCTCCGCCCGCTGCGCGATGTACCTGCGGACTTCGGGCGATTGCTTGTCCATCGTGTAGCGGGAGGTCACAAACGCGATCACGCCGCCCGGACGCACTTGGTCGAGGGTTTTGGCAAAGAAGTAGTCGTGAATGGAAAAACCGAGCTTGTTATAAGCCCGGTCATCTACCTGATATTGTCCGAACGGGACGTTGCCCACGGCGAGGTCGTAAAAGTCTTTTCTGTCCGTTGTTTCAAAGCCCGCGATGGTAATGTCCGCCTTGGGATAAAGCTGCTTGGCAATACGTCCGGTGATGCTGTCCAGCTCCACGCCGTAGAGCTTGCTGCCCTGCATCTGCTCCGGCAGCAGGCCAAAAAAGTTGCCAACGCCCATAGACGGCTCCAGAATGTTACCGCTCTGGAAGCCCATATTGCCGACCGCTTCATAGATTGCCTTGATGACGGTGGGGCTGGTGTAGTGGGCGTTCAGCGTGGACGCTCTGGCCGCAGCGTATTCCTCCGGGGAAAGTGTGGCGTACAGCTCTGCAAACTCGTCCGACCAGTTTGGCTTATTCTCGTCGAAGGCATCCGCAAGACCGCCCCAGCCCACATAGCGGGAGAGGATTTCCTGCTGCTCCGGGCTGGCCTGTAAGCCCTCAAACTCCAGCTCTTGCAGGAGTTGGATAGCCGCCATATTTGCCCGAAACTTTGCTTTTGCGCCGCCGACGCCGAGGGCATCATCGGTGATGTGGAAATTCTGCGCGTCGCGGTGGCTTGCCGCCTTGAAGTCAGCGTAAGCGGCCTGCTCCGCAGCGGCAACGCTGGGAAAGCCCTGCCACTCGCCGTCAACGGGGATAGATACCGCAGGACGGTGTGCGGGAGGCTCGTCGATCTCGGCCTGAGAGATGGCATCATCAAAATCAGGCACAAACTCGCCCATTTCCGAAAGTGCCGCGCGCCCTTCCTGCTCCAGAATCAGAGCTTCTTCCTCGCTCATGGCAGGCGGTTCAGGCTTGGCGGGTTCCGCAGAGGGCGGGTCATGCTCCGGTTCCGGGATGTGCAGCGTTTGGATTTCTATGTCGTAGGGCAAGTGCGTTTTCTCGGCAGGATAGAACGCGACGGGTTTGGTGACAGGCTGCGGCTGCTCCCGTTCCTGCTCTTCAACAAACGAGCGTATAAACGCAATGTGTTCAGCGCGGAAGATGGGAAAGCCCTGCCTGTTTTGAAAAGTTACATCGCGCAGAGATACTTCATCCGTGCCGAAATTTACGCTGTCAATGACAAACTTCCGTCCGTCAATCTCCAGCTCCATGCCAATGGGGATATACTCCTTGGCATCGGCCTCGTTGATAACATCATAGCCGTCGGTTTCATTTGGCTGCGCAAACACGAAGCTGTGTCCATGCTCCAGCAGCCGCTTTGCGGCGCTTGCCCATTGTCCAAAATCATAGCCGGTCACAGCGGTTTCGCCCATACCGGGAATATCGCGTTGCAGCAGGCGGCGATTCAAAGCGCTGGCGGCGCGTTCTGCATCCGCGCCATAAAAAAGCAGCCGTTCTCCGACACGGACACCGATGAGCTTTTCGGGATGCTCTGCACGAAGCGCCTGATATGCCGAAATATTCGGCGCAAGCTCACGACCCTGATCTGTGATTCGTGTGAGGACAGCGGAAAGCGGCTCGGTTCTGTGTTCCGGATCGTGATTGCTCTCGCTGGAGGATGAAACGACACTGAGATGCGCGACAGTTTCATCTGCGGAATCAACATTATAGAGCTTACCATCAATTTCCACGCGCTGCCCCATAAGGTTTTGAACCGCTTGCGGCGTCTCCGGGGTTGGCTGTTCTGTGTGCTGCGCCGCAATGACGCGCTGCGGCTCCGGTTCAGAAACCTCGAAATATCTGGTGTCGAGGTAGCGTTCAAAGGAATTGCGGTCGATGCTGACAGGTTCCTGTCCGGGTACGTTCGGTAACGTGTGCCAGACGTGATCTTCATCTACACGCGCGATAACGCCGACTGCTGCTATGTGGTCTAACTCTATGGATGAAATGCGATCTCCAATATGATAGGTATAGCCAAGCGGTGTTGTAAACGCCGGAGGGGATAGCTCAATTCCCATATCCCGTTTGATGCCATCCAAGTAAGCAATGGCGTTATTCTGTTCTGCAAAGCGGAGCGTTTGTTCCCCATCTCCGCAGAACCGTTCCAACACCTCATCCCAAATGCCGGTAATTCCGCCCTCGCCGGGATGCAGACGAATGGAGTATCGGTCAGGTGAAAATAACCGCAGTCGCTCATTCTCATCGTAAAATTTATTCTCTCGGATGAGCTGTGCCAACCGCCGCTGTACCTGCGCCCATGTGAGCGTCACCGGCTCGGCGTTTCCTACATGGATATACATGGGAGTTTTGCTATCTTCCCAGCCATATTTTGCAGCCAGCCATGCGGCGGTGCTGCGTTCTCGCCCATGCGCCTGCATATATAGTGCGACTTCCTGCTTGCCCTTTAGGTTGTCGTGCCACTCCAGAAGCGCGTTGTCAATGTCCTCCTGTGTAATCTGATAGGGAGATGGTGCGACCGTCGCTGCCAGCGTGGGATACAGTTCCTCCAAAAGCTCCTGATGCAGCCGGTTATGGAACGCGGGCATATCAAAGTACAGGCGGACAAGCTGGAGATCATCAGATGCCGTGACAATACGACGGATAGCGTCCGCACCCTCCAGATAAGCGTTCTGGCGGTCTGAATTGCGGCAGGCATTGACAAAAGCCGTATCTTTGGAAAGCGCGTTGCCAACGGTCAGCTTGTACCCGTCAAACAGCTCCCGTACCGTGGGCTGCGTCACATCGGCGGCAGGATCATGGAACACGTTTGAACCGTCAGCACCGAACTTCGCTTCCTGTGCGTCGATGGCTGCCTCATGGTCAACGGAGCGCAGCGTGTAAATGTGGCGCTCACCCCTAAAGTTTGACGCTTCGGCAATCGTCACATCATACTTATCGCGCAAT
>ERZ772831.3467-NODE-3467-length-11230-cov-3.039732_pt1 | contig 11230 bp, 8 predicted proteins | sample MGYA00580858_ERZ772831 | MGnify/ENA primary metagenome ERZ772831 (study PRJEB29015, sample SAMEA2737694) | human gut metagenome | biome: human gut; feature: human-associated habitat; material: faeces | place: China | collected 2012 ... | reverse complement strand
CATTTTTGAGACGCCTGTTTATATGAAGAGCTTCAAGATGACGAACTTTGATCTTCAGATTGACATTGAAGGACAGAACGGATATAACAACATCAGTATTCTGGAAGTGAGAGCATATTCCAATGATCAGTCTGAGACGCCGCAGGGTCAGACACTTGACGAGGTTGTTGCTTCGATCAAAGGCACTAAGATTGCAAAAGATGTAAATGAATTTACACTGCCGAATGTACCGGACGGATTTACGATCGAGTCGAACGGAGCTGATTTTGAGCAGATCATCGGAGAGGCGGATAAAGAGACAGGAAAACTTCCTGTTGTTCATCCGATGACGGACAAAGAAGTGCAGATTTCTTTCAATGTAACTGAGACAAAAACAGGAAATGTGAAAAATACCGGAGATCTTGCATTTACGGTAGAAGGTACGAAAGATACTACAAAGGCGAAAAATGCGAAACCTTCGGTTATTCCGGAGATACAGGAGTGGTTTTCGGAATCCGATCAGAAAGTGTCGGTTGATACACTTACGGAAGTAACATACAGTGATGATTCATTAAAAGCGATTGTAGATGAATTTGTATCGGATTATAAGGATTTTACAGGCAAAGAGTTAAAAGCAGGCAAGAGCAGCGAAGGAAAGGCAAATGCCTTTAACTTTAAGAAAGCCGCGCCTGATGAGCTTCTTGGCGACGAAGGTTATACGATGGATATCAAATCCGACAGGATCGACGTACAGTCTGTCTCTGTGACAGGTAATATGTACGGTATGCAGACGATCCTTCAGATGTATAAGGGAAGTGAAGACGGCGGATATAGTATCGGTACGATGCGCGACTATCCGAGATACGAGACGAGAGGATTTCTTTTAGACGTTGCCCGCAAGCCGGTTTCTCTTGAGATGATGAAAGAGATCACAAGGACGATGCGTTATTATAAGATGAATGATTTTCAGGCGCATTTGTCGGATAACTATATCTGGCTTGGCGAATACGGAAAAAATGGAACGGAAAACAATGCGTTTAATGCGTACGAGGCATTTCGTCTTGAATCCGGATTGACAAACGAAGCAGGAGAAAGTCCTACTGCGAAAGATTACTCGATTACAAAAGAACAGTTCAAGAAATTTATCGCAGACGAACGCGCGGTAGGAATGAATATTGTTCCGGAGATCGACGTTCCGGCGCATGCATTGTCATTTACAAAGATCTGGCCGGAATTGAAAGTGAGCAATAAGCTTCATAACAACAACCCGCTGATCGATCATTTTGATCTGACAAACGACGCTGCGGTTACGAAGATCAAGGAAATTTTTGACGATTATACAAAGGGAACGAATCCGACTTTCGATGCAGATACGGTTGTTCACATCGGAGCGGATGAGTTTATGGCGGATGCAAAATCATACAGAGAGTTTGTCAACGAGATCATACCATATGTAGACAAAACGAATACCGTTCGTATGTGGGGCGGCTTGACGCAGATCAAAGACAATCCGCCGACAGAGATCAACAAAGACGCTATTGATGGCGTTCAGATCAATCTTTGGTCAAAAGACTGGGCAGACGGAATCGATATGTACAATATGGGATATGATCTGATCAATACGATCGACGATCACGGATATCTCGTTCCGGACGGAAGTCTCACAAGAAAAAATGCTTACGGAGATTTGCTGGACATAGGCCGTATTTTTAAAGACTTTAAAGTAAATAATGTAAGAACGAAAAACGGAGCTTATAAAGCGGTTCCTTCAGGAGACGATCAGATGCTCGGCGCGGCATTTGCCCTGTGGAGCGACAACATTGACAGAAAAGCTTCGGGACTTTCCGAGTCTGATCTGTATTGGAGATTCTTCGATGCGATGCCGTTCTACGCAGAGAAAACCTGGGCGGCAACAGGACAGGAAAAAGGAACTTCGGCAAAGCTGACAGCTCTTGCAGAGAAGATGGGAACAGGTCCGAATACGAATCCGTATTATCAGGAGGAGAAAAAAGGCGAAGAGTATGAGAAATATGAGTTCGCTGATATGAAAGACAGTTCAGAGAATAAACGAGATCTGAAAGAAGGAAAAGGCGCGGAAGTCAAAGATGGCGTATTGAATCTTGGCGATGAAGAAAGTTATGTCACAACTCCGATCGAGCAGCTTGGAAACGGCAATGCTATTTCCTTTGATCTTGAACTGAACAAGCCTTCCAAACCGGGAGATATTCTGTTTGAGGCAGATCCGGCGTACGGAACGCACGATATCCGGGTGATGGAAAACGGAAAATTAGGATTTACAAGAGAGCTTTACGATTATTATTTCGATTATGAACTTCCGGTAGGAAAGAAAGTCAATCTGAAAATTGTTTCTACACAGCAAAAGACAGAATTATTTGCAGACGGTCGATCCGTAGGAACGGCTGTCGGAAAATTCGTGCATAACGGTCAGGTGAAGAAAGAAGGAATTAAAAACGCTACGTTTGCGCTTCCGATTGAGCGAATCGGATCTAAGACAAATGCGCTTGCAGGAAAGATCGACAATGTTGTTGTATCGGCAGTGAATACAGAAGATAAGTATAATAAAAAAGATTGGACTATTACTACAGACTCAGAATATTCCAACAATTCTGCGACAGAAGGTGAAGTTACAAAGGCGTTTGACGGAAAAGCGGATACAAAGTGGCACTCAGAGTGGCAGGCGGGAGCAGGAGAGACAAACGGAAGACTTCATGACGGAGCGCCGACAGGTCAGGGTACGGTAGATACGATATTCGCACAGGCAAAGTTTGACAAAGGTTATGAGATCGACAGGATCGCATTTACCGAGACAAGATCAGCCAAGCGGATATGTAACAAAGGCAGACTTATATATTCAGACAGAGAAAGACGGAGAAATGAAGAAAGTTGTCACAGACGCACAATTTGCGGCAGATAAGACGCAGAAAGTATTCCGTTTTAATAAGCAGACTGTATATGGATTCAAGTTTGTTGCGAAAGCGTCCAATGACGGATGGGTAGCAGTGTCTGAATTCAATGTAGGCGATGAGATTCAAGTTGTCGAATCCGGAAAGAATACAATTTTCGTAAATGCAGAAAAAGGCGGAAAAGCCGAGATTGTCGGAGCAGAAGCAGGAAAACCGTTTGAGGTGGATAAAGGAGCGAAAGTAACGGTAAAAGCAACTCCTGATAAAGATTATCATTTTGTAGGATGGTATCATTCATCTAATGCAGAAACTCCGGTTTCTACAGATGCAGAGTACGAATTTACGGTATCGGGAAATTATGCGCTGACAGCGAAATTTGAAAAAGATAATGTAACGCCGCCGGTTGAAACAAAAGATGTTACATCTATCGACAAACCGGAAAAAGTAACGGTAGAAGAAGGAACAACATTTGAAGATCTTAAGAAAGACCTTCCGAAGACAGTGACCGTACATTTCGGAGAAGGCGAGAAAGCAGAGACGGCAGACGTAGAAGTGACATGGGAAAAGGGAGAATATAAAGGAGAAGCAGAAAAGACATATACGTTAAGCGGAACACTTGGAAAACTTCCTGAAAATGTTACGAATACGAAGAATCTGAAAGCTGAAATCAAAGTTGAAGTGACAAAGAAAGAGGTAACGCCGCCGGTGGAAAAAGAAGAGTACACGATTACAGTCAGTGTAAACGATTCGAAGATGGGAACTGTGAAGCTTAATCCGGAAAAAGACAGCTATAAAGAAGGAGACGTTGTAACTGCAACGGCAGCGGCAAAAGAAGGATACAAATTCGTGAACTGGACGGTAGACGGAAAAGCAGTTTCAGATAAAGCGGAGTTTACGTTTAAAGTTGACAGAACGCTGACTTTGAAAGCGAACTTTGAAAAAGCAGCGGAAAATCCGAATCAGGAAGATCCGAAGGATGATGATAAAGCAGTGCAGACAGGAGACACGGCAGGATCACCGATCGTTCCGATCGCAGGACTGGCGTTGGCAGCAGGCGCTGTTATGGCAGCTGTTAGAAAGAAAGAAGACTGATGCTGTGCAAGTGATTGGTTATCGCTGATATAATAAGATTTAAAAGAAAGACATAATAAAAATTCCGTATCAAGATCGGTAAGATCGAGATACGGAATTTTTATATGCTCATTTATATTCGATATAGGTATAAGATGTATTATTTTTCCTCGGTGAAAGCTGTCTGTGCGGCGCTTTCAGAGGAAGAAAGTTCGCTTTTGTTGTCAGCATCATGTTTTTCTGGAAGATACATACGAACAGATTCTACCCGGTTTTTATCAAGCGCCTCCACGATAAGGCGAATTCCGTTATCGGTACATACTTCATCTCCGACTTCAGGGAGGCGATCCAGATGTTCGATGATAAATCCGCCGAGGGAATCGTAATCTTCGGATACAAGATCCGTTTCCAGACGGTCGTTTATATCGTCCAGATTCATAGATCCTTCGATGATATATTCTTGTTCGGAAATCTGTCGGAACATATCGTCCTCTTTTTCGTCGTATTCGTCATGAATCTCGCCTACGATTTCTTCCAGAATATCTTCCAGTGTGATCAGTCCTGCCATTTCGCCATATTCGTCAAGGACAATGGCGATGTTAAAAGTAGAATCCCGCATTTCCACAAGAAGTTCGGAAATATCTTTGTATTCATATGTGAAATGCGGCTCGCGCATAATATCACGAATGTTGAACGTCTCTGTCTTTTTGTTATAGAGCAGAAGATCTTTCATATTAATAATACCGACGATATTGTCCGGAGTATCTTCATAAACAGGAAGACGTGTGAACTTATCTTCGCGGAAAATGGCGATCAACTCTTCGTAAGTATTATTTACTTCTGCGAATGTAACGTGAACGCGGGGAACCATAATATCTTTTGCGTTGGCATCGCCGAGATCGAACACGTTGTAGATCATCTCTTTTTCGTCTGATTCGATTACTCCGTCTTCGTGACTTACATCGACGATCGTACGAAGCTCGTCCTCTGTCATTGCGGTTGAAGCTGCGTTCGGATCGATACGGAGCAGAAACATAAATGCGCGCGAAAAAAGGTTGATGATGAAAATAAACGGAGTCAAAACGATCATAAAGAATCGGATGATCGGTATAAATTTTAGAGTTAATTTTTCCGTGTTCATTGTAGCGTAATTTTTAGGGGTAATCTCTCCGAAGACAAGGATCATAACCGTTAAAACAGCAGTGGCAATGCTGACCATATAACCGCCGAATGAATAGGCGAGAGAGGTAGCGATTGCCGATGCGGAAAGGTTGACGATATTGTTTCCGATCAGAATGGCGCTCAGCATTTTGGAAGTTTTATTCTCCACAATATCAAGAGCCAGGGCGGCCCGCTTGTTGCCTGATTCGGCAAGGGAACGCAGCCGTATTTTATTTACGGACATGAGCGCTGTCTCGCTTGATGAAAAAAATGCTGAAAGCACTAAAAGAATTATAAGTATAATTAGTTGAAAACTGTCACCAGAATCCACAGTTCTAAATTCACTCCTTTTTAATAAAAAATAAAATAAGCCATTTTATGGCATGCAAAAATATAGATACCTCATCAGTATACACTCTTTTGGAGAAATTTGCAAGAATCGGATAATAATGACAAGGAGCGGATAATAATGACAAGGAACGGAGAAGAGAATCCGATAATATCAGTAAAATCGGATATGCGGCGGTAATCGGTGACGTTTCGCTTTACTTTGCATTAGGCGTGAATTATAATGTATCATTATAATGAAGATAATTAATATATAAAAAACAGAAATATGGAGATATTTATGGAGTTGTATAAAGCATTATGTGAAATATCAGGAGAAGGTAATGTATTAAAAGACGAACCGATGAAGATGCATACGACATTTCGCATTGGCGGACCGGCAGATTATTTTATTCAGCCGTCGAAGATAGAAGAGATCCGCCGGATCGTTGCTGTGTGCCGGGAGTGCTCTACCCCATATTATATTATGGGAAACGGGAGTAATCTGCTTGTAGGTGACAAAGGATTTCGGGGAGTGATCGTACAGGTCTTTAAGCAGATGAGCGATGTGTATGCAGACGGAGAGCGCGTTTATGCACAGGCGGGAGCTCTTTTATCAAAAACGGCTGCTGTTGCGTGCGAGGCGTCGCTTACAGGGATGGAATTTGCATCGGGCATTCCGGGAACGCTCGGCGGCGCGCTTCGTATGAATGCGGGAGCATACGGCGGAGAGATGAAACAGATCGTCGAAAGTGCGGAAGTGCTTACGTCTGAAGGCGAAGTTTTAAATTTGACGAATGAAGAACTTGGTATGGGATATAGAACAAGTGTTATTGCGAAAAATGATTATGTGGCTCTGTCTGCGGTTTTGAAACTGGAGAAAGGAGATCGGCAGGAGATCCGTGCATATATGGAAGATTTAAAGGAACGACGCGTTACAAAGCAGCCGCTTGAATTTGGAAGCGCCGGCAGTACGTTTAAGCGCCCGGAAGGGTATTTTGCGGGAAAACTGATACAGGATTCCGGTATGCAGGGATATAGAGTCGGAGACGCTCAAGTGTCTGAAAAACACTGCGGATTTGTTATCAACAGAGGAAATGCTACGGCAGCGGAAGTCATGCAGTTGATGAAAGATGTTGCGGATAGAGTGGAAGAGAAGTTCGGGGTACGGTTAGAACCGGAAGTAAGAAGGATAGGAGAGTTTTAACAATGCGTTTTGTTATCGTGACGGGAATGTCAGGGGCAGGAAAATCGACAGCGCTTAAAATGTTGGAGGATATGGGGTATTTTTGTGTAGACAATCTGCCGATCCCGCTTCTTCCGCGTTTTGTGGAGATGTTCAGCGAACCGGACGAAGAAGTGAAAAAGATTGCGCTCGGGATTGATATCAGAGGAGGACAGGATTTCGGAGGACTGAAAGATGTTCTTGATGAGATGGATGTCAAAGAGATCGAGTACGAGATTCTTTTTCTTGACGCGCAGGACGATGTGCTTATTAAACGGTATAAAGAGACAAGACGTCAGCATCCGTTGAGCGGTTCCGGGCGTGTTGATACAGGGATTGCAAAAGAACGAGAAAAGATCATGTTCTTGAAGATGAGAGCGACTTATATATTGGATACAAGTAAGATGCTTACGAGAGAATTGAAACTGGAACTTGAGAAGATTTTTGTGAAGGGACAAAACTTTTGTAATCTTTATATTACAGTTATGTCATTTGGTTTCAAGTATGGGATTCCAAGCGATTCGGATCTCGTATTTGACGTGCGTTTTTTGCCCAATCCTTATTATATAGACGGACTTCGGGAGAAGACGGGAAATGATCCGGAAGTTCAGGATTATGTAATGGGAAATGAAAAGGCGGAACAGTTTTTGGACAAATTAAAGGACATGACAGAATTTCTGATTCCGAACTATATTCTGGAAGGTAAAAACCAGCTTGTTATTTCGATCGGCTGTACGGGAGGAAAACATCGTTCCGTAACGTTGGCGAACGCGTTGTATAAAGTTTTGGAAAAACAGGAAAATTACGGGGTGCGTATTGAACACCGCGATATTGAGAAAGATACAATTACAAAAAGGAAGTGAGACGATGTCTTTTTCGGGAAAAGTCAGAGAAGAACTTTCTGAGAACATCAGTCAGGCGAGACATTGCCGGATCGCAGAACTAGCTGCGTTTATCGGCATGTGCGGAACAGTATCGATTGACAGTTTTGACAGATATCATATTAAGATTCATTCGGAAAATATCGTTGTTGCAAGAAAAGTCTTTACATTGTTAAAAAAAACATTTAATATAAGAACTGATATCTCTGTAAAGAGAAATGTAAAAAGAGAGAGTGTATCATATCTTGTCGTGATAAAAAGTCACGAGGATGCGCTCAGAGTCCTTCAGGCAACGAAGATGATCGGAGAACAGCAGGTGGGAACGGATGCGATTTGCGGATTTAATCCTCTTATAATCCGTCAGGTCTGCTGCAGAAGAGCATTTCTGCGAGGCGTATTTCAGGCGGCAGGCTCTATGAGTGATCCGAATAAATCATACCATTTTGAAATTGTATGCACGATTTCGGAGATTGCCGAGCAGATCAGGTCGGTTATATGCAGTTTTGGTCTTGACGCTAAGATTGTACGCAGAAAAAAGTCTTATGTTGTTTATTTGAAGGAAGGATCTCAGATAGTAGATATATTGAATGTAATGGAAGCGCATGTAGCTCTTATGGAATTGGAGAATGTAAGGATTCTGAAAGAGATGCGTAATTCCGTAAACAGGAAGGTGAACTGCGAGACTGCCAATATTAATAAGACGGTGTCCGCGGCGGTAAAACAAGTCGAGGATATTACATATCTCAGAGATATGATCGGTTTTGAAAATATGCCGGATAATCTGGTTGAAGCGGCATATGCAAGGCTGGATCATCCCGACGCTACGTTAAAAGAACTGGGAGAGAGTCTTACTCCTCCTGTCGGGAAGTCGGGGATCAATCACAGGCTGAGAAAACTGAGCGAAATGGCAGAGAGTCTCAGGCAGAAACAAGGAGGATTATTATGATTAAGACACCTGTTGTAGTAAAGACGGAAGAAGATTTTGATGGACGTCCGATCGCATTGCTTGTTCAGGAAGCAAGTCAGTACGCAAGTACGATTTATATTCAGGTCGGAGAGAAACACATTAATGCAAAAAGTATTATGGGTATGATGAGTCTGAGTCTTGCCGATGGGGAAGAGATCACTGTTGTGACAGATGGAGAAGACGAGCAGCGAGCGGCTGAAGGTATAAAAACATTTTTTGCAAAAGGCAGAAAATAGAGTGGATGGATAAAACGAATAAAAGGAGGAGGGCTGTACATCTGTGTGCAGTCCTCTCTTTTCACGAGATGGAAATAACAAAGTATAGGGGCGGTGACGCAGTATGAAAAAAATGTTATTTATCTATAATCCGAATGCCGGTACGGGAAAATTAAAACCTAAACTTGCGGATGTTTTGGATATTTTTACGAAGAGCGGATATGAAGTGACTGTTTATCCGACACAGAAAAGATATGATGCGGCTGAAAAAATACAAGAAAGCGGGAGTCAGTATGATCTGATCGTATGCAGCGGCGGAGACGGTACTTTAGATGAGGCGGTTACAGGAATGCAGCTTTGTAACTGTAAAGTTCCGCTGGGATATATCCCGGCGGGGACGACGAATGATTTTGCGACAAGTCTCGGCATCCCGAAAGATATTCTTGAGGCGGCGGAGACGGCGGTAAACGGAACGGTCTTCCCGTGTGATGTAGGGATGTTCGGGGAAGATTATTTTGCATACATCGCAGCGTTCGGACTGTTTACGGACGTGTCTTATGCCACGGATCAGAATGTGAAAAATGTTCTTGGGCATATGGCGTATATTTTGGAAGGCGCGAAAAGAGTGTTTAATATTCCGTCTTATAAGATTAAGATCACGCATGACGGCGAAGTGATAGAGGATGAGTTTATATTCGGAATGGTGACAAATTCCCGATCTGTCGGTGGATTCAAGGGGATTATCGGTCCGGAGATCGTATTTGACGACGGAGTATTTGAAGTTACGCTGATCAAGACACCGAAAAACGCAATAGAATTGAATGAACTTCTCGGCGCGATCGTGATGAAACAGTTAGATTCAAAACGGATGTATTCGTTTAAGACGGGAGAAATTAAGTTTGAGTCAGAGGAAGAAATCCCGTGGACGTTAGACGGAGAATTTGGCGGGGCGCACAAAGAAATTACCGTTAAAGATAAGAAGCAAGCCGTGCAGATCAAAGTTGACTCAGAGGTGGCGGCAGGTTTATCAGTGGATTCCGAAAAAGTAAAAAAGTAAAATGTAAAAAATAAATCAAAAAAATTAAAAAAATACTTGCATATAGTAAAAACATATGTTATATTTATATTCGCTGTGAGGAACACCAAACAGCGAATATAAATAAGGCTCCGTGGTCAAGCGGTCAAGACGCTAGCCTCTCACGCTGGAATCAGGGGTTCGATTCCCCTCGGAGTCATTTGGAAAGTCCGTATTTACGGACTTTTTTTATTTTGCCAAATGGATTCCCGCGACTGTTCCGTCTGCGACTGCCGTTGATACTTGACGTACTTGTTTTACTCGGATATCTCCGACTGCATAAACTCCTGCTATGTTTGTTTCCATATTTTCATCAACCGGGATAAATCCGTTATCTAATTCTAATTCTGAATATAACTCTGTATTCGGTGTCGTTCCGGCGTAGACAAAGATACCGCATCCGCAGTCTGCGATCTTTTCGACAGAACCTGTCTTTTCATCGGAAATTTCCAACGCTTCTACCTGTTCTGCTCCATATACGGCGTGAAGTCTTGATCCTAAACGCAGTTTTATGTTTGGAGTTTGTTCTGCTTTGTTTTTAAACTCCTCAATGCAGCCGAGTGTATCTTCAAAATGAATGATCGTAACTTGTTTCGCAAATTTTGATAAATACAGAGCTTCCTTTACAGCTCCGTCCGCGCCTCCTACGACGTAAATGTTTTTGTCTGTATATTTTCTTCCGTCTCTTTGAGCGTTCATTCCCATCCCTTTGCCGGTAAGTTCTGCTTCTCCGGGGATGTTGAGTTTTCTGGGGGTTGTACCGTTTGCCAGAACGATTTTTTTTGCATCATAGGCGCCGTCTTTTGTGAACACTTTTTTAATGCTGCCCTGCAGCTCAACTTGCGTCACTTCTTCGTATATGATATCAATACCTGTATTTTCTGCCTGGATTTTCAGTCTCTTGGCAAAAGAACTTCCGGTTTCTTCTGTCATAATTCCCGCATAATGGGTAACGGTAGATACTTTTCCGATCAATCCTCCCACGGTGTTTTTTTCTGTGATCAACACTTTTTTTCCTCTGCTTGCCGCATAAATTCCCGCGCTGATCCCTGCCGGTCCTGCTCCGATGATCACTACGTCATACATCATAACTTCATCCTCTTTTCTTTCATAAATTGCATTTTAAAGTGTTCCCTTAATTCATACTATACACTTGGATAGTTATTTTGTAAAATTATAATAAACTATATATTCATAAATATTTATTATGATAATAGGCATTATATAAAGAGCGGATTATGGATATTTTCAAAATATAATATGAAGAAAACAGTATTGTAAAATCGTTATGAGAGCGTTATTTGAAATTTCATTCGTGACGTCTGTAATATAAATCGAATTTTGATTGTCTTTTTTTAAGAGATAAGCTATAATGAACGCAGAGCTTAAATTAACATTTTCGGTC
>ERZ772831.3464-NODE-3464-length-11238-cov-2.648395_pt1 | contig 11238 bp, 6 predicted proteins | sample MGYA00580858_ERZ772831 | MGnify/ENA primary metagenome ERZ772831 (study PRJEB29015, sample SAMEA2737694) | human gut metagenome | biome: human gut; feature: human-associated habitat; material: faeces | place: China | collected 2012 ... | reverse complement strand
GACTACAGAGGAAGAAAATCTGCAGGAGACTTATCCGGAGGATGAGGAAGCAGCCGATATGGTGCCTCAGACCACTGAACCGGCGCAAAACAGTAATGAGGAGACGGACGAGGCGGCGGCAGCCGTGGAGCCGGTATCTGCCGGGGAGGATGATCTGGATCAGTGGAGACCGGAGACTTCCGAGCGGACGGAGACAGCGCAGAGTACCGTTGCTCCGATGAGCCAGGAAATGAAAAATACTCTGGCGGCAGCCGTGGAAAATGTGCTGGCGGAGCAGGCAGCAGCGCAGGAGGAGACGGAAAAGCCGGAAAAGCCATCCCAGTCAGGTTTTGGTATTACCCAGGATCTGGCAAAAGAGATCACAGCGATCTTTGAGGCAGAAAAGAGAGAACAGCTGAAGGAGAAGGCAGTATCTGTTGTGGATGATGCCGCCGGAAGGATCAGCGATGTACCAAATCTTGCTTCGGACGTACTTGGCCGTATGACACAGGCGGTTCAGAGCAAGGTTGGAAAGACATATATTCCAATGGATGTATCGGAACCGGCAGAGGAGACAGCAGATGCGGAGACGGCTCCGGCTGAGGCTGTGGAAGAAGCAGACACAATTGCCGCAGAGCCGGAGGGCGTAGAGGAAGTTCAGCGTCCTGTCGGAATGGAGGAAATCGTATCCTCCGGAGTTCTTCCGGTGAAGGAGGATGACGTTACCATGATCGAACTGGATCAGATTATGCCAGAGCCTGATATACCAGAGCTTCGTCAGGTGATTCCGGAGGACAGCCCGGAGCTTGGCAATCTGCCGGAGCTGGAGGAGGATGAGCTGCCGACGACCAGAGCGCTTCATCATTCCTTTAATGATATTTTGACATTGATCGCCGGAGAGCTGGAGCCAAAGCATTTTGTACTGATGGGTGAAGGAGAGGACAAGATTATCGGTATCACGAAAAAAATAGTTCGTGTCAATTATGAGAAGGGCTTTCTTTCTACCAACCAGATTGCAAAGATCAGTTCTTCCCAGTTAAATCAGATGGATCTGTTAAGAGTATGTAACCAGATCAAGGGAAATTGCCTTCTGATCGACAATGCATCTGAGCTGGCATTTTCCACGATCACAAAGATTTTTGCCGTGATGGATGCTTTCCGTGGGGACTTTATTGTGGTTCTTGCAGACGATGGAAACACATTGGATGAGCTGTTCCGCGTGGCTCCGGCACTGGCAAGACGTTTTGAATATGTAATTGATATTGGACAGTACAGTGAGGAGGATTATCAGTAAATGGCAGGAGAGGAAATACATGTAATCGGTCATATTAATCCGGATACGGATTCGGTATGCTCTGCAATTGCCTATGCGGCGTTCAAGCGGCAGATGACAGGCAAAAACTATACAGCCAAGAGAGCCGGCCAGATCAACTCGGAGACACGCTTTGTGCTTCAGAAGTTTGGGGTGCCGGAGCCGGAATATCTCAGCGATGTACGGACGCAGGTATTTGATATTGATGTGGTCCAGGTGCCGGGCGTGGGGAGTGATATTTCCCTGAAACGTGCATGGGAGATTATGAAGGAGGGTGGTCTGGCAACGCTGCCGGTGGTTTGCAAAAATGGCCAGCTGGAAGGTCTGATCACCATAGAAGATATTGCGAAATCTTACATGGATGTTTATGACAGTTGCATTATTGCGAAGGCAGAGACCCCATTCCGCAATTTGATCGAGACACTGGAGGGAGAGATGATTGTCGGAGACCCGGATGAGATCATTCAATCGGGAAAATGTCTGATCGCGGCCGCGAATCCGGATCTCATGGAGAATTATATTGAGAAGGATGACATTGTGATTCTGGGAAATCGTTATGAATCCCAGCTTTGTGCCATTGAGATGGGGGCAAAATGTATTATTGTGTGTGATGGTTCGCTGGTATCCTTTACGATCAAAAAGCTGGCGGAGAGCAAGGGCTGTTTTATCATCAAGACGCCATATGACACCTACACGGCAACACGACTGGTCAATCAGAGTATGCCAATCCGTTATTTCATGAAACAAAAGGCGTTGATCACATTTCAGCGCAATGATTATGTGGATGATATCCGGGAGACCATGGCCAAAAAACGATATCGTGATTTCCCGATTATGGATCTCAACGGCAGTTATTATGGTATGATCTCCAGACGAAGTCTGTTGGGGGCCCGCAAAAAGCGTCTGGTGCTGGTGGATCATAATGAAGTGACACAGGCGGTAGACGGTCTGGATGAGGCAGAGGTTCTGGAGGTGATCGACCATCACAGAATCGGCAGCCTGGAAACCATGAATCCGGTATATTTCCGCAATCAGCCATTGGGCTGTACGGCAACGATCATTTATCAGATGTACCGGGAGCAGGAGCTGGAAATCAGCAGGGAAATTGCCGGACTGCTTTGTTCTGCGATTCTTTCTGATACGTTGATCTTCCGTTCCCCGACATGCACGGAGACGGATAAAAAGGCGGCATACGCACTGGCGCAGATCGCCGGGATCGAGCCGGAAAGCTATGCGGCGGAAATGTTTGCCGCAGGGAGCAATTTGTCTGCTAAGACTCCGGAGGAAATATTTTATCAGGATTTCAAGAAATTTGTAGTAAATGACGTATCCTTTGGTGTTGGACAGATCAATTCCATGACCCAGAAGGATCTGGAGGATGTCCGGGAGCGGATGATACCGTATATGGCAAAGGCGCTGACGGCGCATTCCATTCCGATGCTGTTCTTTATGTTGACGGATATCCTGCAGGGAACCACAGAGCTGCTTTGTGCAGGTAACGGAGCGAAGGAGCTTGCACTGGAGGCTTTTCATCTAAAGGACGATACCGATCAGATTATTCTGGAAAACACGGTGTCACGAAAGAAACAGCTGATTCCGGCACTGATGCAGGCAATCCAGCAGTAATCAAAGTAAATTGTGTAAAAGATATTTTTCACAAAGTCAGTACAGAGGGGATATTGCGCAGATCTGACTGGAAATTGTAAGAAAATTGACAGAGATTTGACATAAACAGGGAATAAACTAATTATGGTAACCATTAAATTTATCATAAATCGCAAAAAAAGGGGGAGAGAAAGCGATATGTTTCAAGGGGAAAAAAGAAAACAAAAAAACAAAAGAATGTCAATGATGCTGGCAGTTATCATGCTGGCAGTGCAGCTGCTGGGAGCAATACCGGTAAGAACCGCTTCAGCTGCAAGTGACACGGCAGATCTCCGGATTATGTTTACCACCGATCTGCATGGACAGGTTGTGGATGTGGATTATTCAAAGGGAACCTTATTTGCCAATGGGGGATTGACAAAGGCTTCTACTTTGCTGACACAGGCGAAAAGTGAAGTGCCGGATGGCAATACACTTTTATTTGATCTGGGTGATGTAATGTATGATTACACCACAGATTATATTTATGAGCATGACCAGAATGAGATTCAGCCGATTTATCAGGCGATGGCATCATTAAATTATGATGCGATCATTTTGGGAAACCACGATTATGAGTATACACTTCCTTATATCCAGAAGCAGTATGAAGCAACCGGACTGAAGGATAAGGTAATTGCATCAAACATTACGGATGCGGTGACAGGAAAACATGTTTTTAATGAGAACAAGATCATAGAAAAAACACTGACAACAGCAGACGGATCGCATGTAACGGTTAAGGTGGGTGTGATCGGAGAGTCAATCCCGACATTATCCAAAAAGAGATGTGATTATACCGGCGTACTTGCCGGAGAGGATATGGTTGCCAATGTACAGAAGGAGACCAAAAAGCTCAAGGATGCAGGCGCAGATGTGGTTGTTGTGCTGGCACATTCCGGTGTGGGAACAGAGCAGCCGGCTTTGATGGATGAAAATGTGGGATATGCCCTGACAAAGATTGACGGAGTGGATGCTGTTTTATGTGGTCATAAGCATTCCAACTTCTGTGCAGACGGTACGACATATTATGATAAATACGAAGGTGTTGATACCAAGAACCATCTTGTGAATGGCAAAAATCTTGTGATGGTAGCCAGCAGCGGACGGGGAATCGGCGTGATCGATCTGGGAATCTCTCCGGATAAAAGAATTGTAAGCAGAAAGTCGCAGATTCGCAAAACAAAGACCAATACGGCAATTGACCAGAAGATAGCCGCATATATGGATAAATGGGGTGCTACATTTGCAGCGGACAGTACAGAGGTGCTTGCGGAGCTCAAGTCCGATGCCAGATGGCAGAATTATCTGGGTACGCTGGAGGACAGCAGCCCGATCCAGCTGTTAAATGATATGGCGATTTCCTATGGTATGGAATATCAAAATAATGATAATACGGATTGTAAGGGGCTTCCGGTAGTGGCTGCTTCGAGATATTCCCGGTATGGTGCGGGAAGTGGTCTGGATTATTATGATATTAAGGATTATTTTACCAGTGCAGATCTCTATCAGTTAATGAACTATAGAATACAGCTCTGGCGTTATAAAGTGACCGGAGCACAGTTGCGGGAATGGCTGGAATGGTCGGCAAGTGCTTATGAAACAGCCGGTAACAATGTGGTATCCGGACCGGCGATCAGCAGTAGTCCGGCACCGGAGATCACGGCTTCCGGGGAACCATCTGTGACACCGGAGACATCCGGAAAACCGGAACAGACGCCGGAGGTATCAGATGTGCCGAGCTTTGCTGCTCGAATTCGTGTTCCGGACGTGACAGCCGGGCCGGAAACGACGCCTGAGGCTGTGGAAACAGCGGCAGTAATGGAAAATCCTTTTGAGACGCAGAAATTATCAGCAGGAAATAAAGGGATATCACAGACAAGTGATCTGTTGGCGGGCATTCTTAATTATAAAGGCTCAAGACCTCTGCAGTATTCTCTGCGGGAAATGTATCTGACAGATCTGAGCCGTTTCTATATTCTCGATGGTGTGGAGTATACGATTGATACCAGCGTAGCACCACGTTATAATTATGATGGCAAAAAGATTAATGATACCTGGCGTGTTACCAGCATGACCAGAAACGGTCAGGAGATTAAGGACACGGATCAGTTCCTGCTGATCGTCAACAGACTGGATACTACAGCAGTACCGGAAATGTTCAAGGTGGAGGCGATGACCAAGCTGAGTATGGCTGATACCAGAGATTATTTCAAAAAATATCTGATGAAGCAGGCAGAATGTGGTACGCTGGGAAATCTGGAGGATAATAACTGGAATGTAAAATATTCCGATAAGTATTATTACATACTGAAAACAGGATCTGCAGCACAGGACATTGTAAATGCGAGGTCCTGGATTAAAGAAAAGCTAGATTCCTCTGAGAATTTTGATTATTACAGAGCCAGACTGGATGCGATGGATCTGGCGGATCACAGTGGACCGGACTTGAATCTGGCAGCATTGACAGAGATCGAGACAAACCATCCGGTTAAGGTAGCCGTTCAGGCAACAGACCGCTCAGGAATTGTTTCGCTGTCCTATCTGAGTGGAAAGTATCTGGCAGATTCCATTGCCTGGAATAATGCCAAGGCAGTTCAGAACGGTGTTTTTGCGGCTGACAAGAATACCATATATTCGGTTAGAGCAGTGGATGGACAGGGAAATGTAACGATCCGTTATATCAGGATCAATAATATCAATGAAGGCATTCTGGAGGCACCGAAGGTAGATACCTATACCAATCGTAAGTCATATATTTCCGGTAAGGCAGAACCTGTAACAACGATTTATTTCGAGTTGGAGGATTCGACGGTTTATAAGACTACGGTAAATGATGACGGTTCTTTCAAGTACGCTTTGCCACCACAGAATGCGGGCAAGAAAATATTTGTCTATGTAAAGGATGATGAGGGGCGCTGCAGTGCCAGAACCGTTGTCACGGTAAAGAGAACCGGACCGAACAAGCCGGTAATGGAGAAACTGACTACGGCGGTCAGAACGGTGACCGGAGAGATCAATGATAAAAATGTATATCCGTTCTTTATTCTGGACAGCAAAAAAACAGTATTTATGCAGGATGACGGAACAGAAGAACTGTATAAGCAGTGTGAGCTTTATAACAAGGATTATACGGTAGAGAAGATAGCAATGAATATTGCAAGTGATGGCAGCTATACATTTTCACTGCCGTATCTTCTGACAGCAAAAACCGGGGTGAAAATGCGTACCGTGGACGTTGCAAACCGTGTCAGCATGGGTACCAAAAGAGTCGTGAAGCAGACGGTTCCGGCAAAGCCGACCATGCAGACAGTGACAAATCTGTCTACCAAGGTAAAGGTATTCTCTGAAGAGAAGTGTAAAAGCGCTACGATCACAGTGGGCAAAAAGAAGTATAAGATCACCAAGAAAAAATATGTGGCTTCCAAGAAAATGTACCGTTACCAGAGGAAGATTACGAAGACCAATTCCGGAGTGAAGGTAAATGCATATCTTACTAATACAAAGGGAAACAGTCCGGTATTAAAGACAAAGAAAATAGAGGTTGTGCCGGATACTCCGAAGGTGGATAAGCTGAAAGCCGGTCTGAAAAAGGTTACCGGTCATGTTGATGTGGTCGGAGATGGAACAGAAGCCGATGGTGTGACCGTGGAGAATACCAATACCAAGGTATTTATCCTTGTCAATGGAAAGAAGTATATCGCTTCCATTGATTTTGGGGGCAATTATACGGTGAAGCTCAAGAAGCCTTTGATATCAAAAGATAAGGTAATCGTAAAAGCAAGAAATAAAAGGGGCATGGGAATCAAGAAAAAATATATTGTGAAATAGTATGCTGATTCGCAGGAATATGAAAAAGAGGGACTTTTAATTCCCTCTTTTTTTGTTGAAACTGTAATGAGATTGTAAGATGCGGATGCTATAATGAGCCTCAGAGAAAATCAAAAGGAAAGAGAGGAATAAAGATGGAAATATTAAAAACCATAGATTTATGTAAACAGTATGGGGAAGGGGAAAACGAAGTACACGCACTGGATCACGTTTCAATCTCGGTGGAGGAGGGAAAATTTATTGCAGTGGCCGGTTCCTCCGGTAGTGGAAAATCCACGCTGTTAAATATGCTGGGAGGTCTCGACAGACCTACCTCCGGAGAAGTCCTGGTGCGGGGAAAAGAAATTTTTAAAATGAATGACGAGGAGTTGACCATTTTTCGCCGCCGTAACATCGGCTTTGTATTTCAGAACTATAATCTGGTTCCTATCTTAAATGTATATGAGAATATTGTGCTGCCCATTGAGCTGGATGGCAGCAGGATTGATGAGGAGTATGTGAATACGATCATACGGACACTGGGGCTGGAGCACAAGATTACCGCAATGCCAAATCAGCTTTCCGGAGGACAGCAGCAGCGTGTTGCCATCGCCAGAGCTCTGGCAGCGAAGCCGGCGATCATTCTGGCAGATGAGCCTACGGGCAATCTGGACAGCCGGACCGGAATGGATGTGGTCTCTCTGTTGAAGGTGACCAGCCGGGAATTTCATCAGACCATTGTAATGATCACACATAATGAGGAAATTGCACAGATGGCAGATCAGGTGATCCGGATTGAGGATGGAAAAGCAGAGGCAGGTGAGGTATCGTGTTAAAAAATAATAATCAGGAGGTGCTTCGCCGCCTCAGCAGACGATCCATGAAAGCAGAACGTACGAGAAATTTTTTTGCAGTGCTGGCGATCATTTTGACCACATTTATGTTTACGTCTGTATTTAGCATTGGCGTCAGCCTGATACAGAATCTGGGGATTATGCAGATACGAAATCTGGGATCGCAGAGTACGATCTGGCTGGAGCAGCCATCAAAACAGCAGATGGATCAGATCAGGAAGATGCAGGATTTGCGGGCTATGGGAGTGCAGGTCAGTGCCGGCAGCAGAAAGGAAGCTTCCGGAGAAAAAACGGTGGCGTTGTGGTATTATGATACGGCAGAATATCAGAAGAATTTTATTCCGGCGATCAGCCGTATCCATGGAACATATCCGGAGAAGCAGGACGAGATTATGATGTCGGAGACGTCTCTTGCAGTGGCCGGAGTGAAAAAGCCGGAAATCGGAGAGAAAGTAACGCTTTATGATGGAGACCGGGAGGAAACCTTTACCTTGAGCGGGTGGTACCGGGACTATATTTATGGAAAAGCGGTGAGTCTTGTTTCAAAGAAATATGTCCAAAAAATGGGACTCGATAAAAGAGAAAATAAAACGCTGTCCATTTCAGCCCAAAGAGGGATGAAATATATTTTATATAAAAAATTGCAGAATCAGGTCAGCATGGATCAGATTATGGCAGAAAACGGTGTGAAACGAACGCAGGCATGGGAGTCGTCATTTAGCGAGGATCAGAATAATGCCGGCGAGAGACTGGTCGTTGTCGCTGTGTTACTTGCAGTAGGAGTGATCATAATCCTGAGCGGTTATCTGCTGATCTATAATGTGATGTATATTTCTGTGACGAAAGATATCCGGTTTTACGGAATGTTAAAAACAATCGGGACCACACCATTACAGATTCAGAAGCTTGTAAAGAAACAGGTCTGGCATCTGGCAGGGATTGGAATTCCGGCCGGAATATTCCTGGGAGTCGTCTGTGCATTAGGAATTGTTCCGGCGGCACTTCATGCTCTTGCGATCGGAGGAAATGATGCCATGCCTAGCCGGATACAGTTCCGGCCGGAGATCTTTGTGGCGACCGTTCTGTTTTCCCTGGTCACCATATGGATCAGCTGCCGTAAACCCGCAAAATTTGCCGGCAATATTTCTGCGGTAGAGGCTATGAAATATAACGGACAATATCAGGAAAAGCTGCGTTCCCATCATACCAAAAGGGGTGGGAAAATCCGGCGGATGGCGTTTCGCAATGTGTTTCGTGACAAAAAACGCGCGATTTTTGTATTTGCGTCATTATTTATGGGAATGATCGCTTTTTTGGCTGTAGATACGATTTTGGGAAGTATTAAACTGGAAAATTATCTGGAAACATATGTGCCAAATGATTATGTGATCTACACCGGCACCGATGAAAATAATGAGCAGATGAAGGAGCAGAAACGGTCATTGGAAACGATGGCAGGGGAGCTTCAGAAGATTCCGGGGATCACTTCTTTTCGATGGAACCGTACAGCAGATATTGTGCTTCCCTTCGATGAAAAGCTGTATAAGCCATTTCTGGATACTGATCAGATGATAGCGCAGGAGAGAGAAGAGAGCATTAAATTTTATCGCAGGGCACAGGAAAAAAAGAACAAAAAAAGTATGTACTCCTGTCCGGTCATTTCCATAGGCAAGGATGATATCCGAAAATATAATGAGCGTGCCGAAAAGGATCAGAGGATCGATGAGAAGGCATTTGAAGAAGGGGAAATATGTCTGATCGGAACGGTAGATACCAAAGAGCAGGCCCAGCAAATGAAAGGGAAAACACTTACATTGGTGGAACGGAAAACGGATAAAGAATCCACCATAAAGGTAGGTGCGTGTCTTACGTCCATGGAAGGTTTTGAGATTGGTTATTACTGGATGTCCATAGGAGCACCGGAGGCAATTCTGGTGAGTGATAAGGCGATTAGCCGGATCACGGATGATCCGGGTAGTGATAATATGATCTTAAACTGCAGGAAAGAAGCAGAAGCCAGTGTGACAAAAAGGGTGAAGGAGCTGGTAAAATCAAATACGGCTGTTGTCAATACCACGATAAAGTCAGAAGCCGCAAAGGAATTTTCCACCTCTATAATGACAATGAAGATTCTGGGAGGTGGGATCTCCGGAATTTTGATCATGATCGGAGTGCTGAATTATATCAATGTTATGCTTACCGGTGTCTTTACCAGACGGACAGAGCTTGCAGTGATGGAGAGTGTGGGAATGACGAAGAAGCAGGTCTGCCGTATGCTTTTGTGGGAGGGAGGCTATTATGGACTGATCAGTATGGGACTGCTGCTAACTTTTGGCAATGTGATAATTTTTTTGTTTGCGAGAGCGGCAAAGACAATGGCGGATTATGCGATATTTCATTATCCTGCCGGCGTTATGGCCGGGATTGCCGTGGTGTCACTGGTTATTTGTATGATCGTTCCGGCTGTGGTATATTATATGATATCAAAGGAGAGCGTGGTACAACGCATGAGACGGGAAGGATAAAAAGTGAAGACAATTTTAATCGTAGAAGATGATGTAAACCTGTGCGGAGGAGTGAAGTTGTATCTGGAAAAAAAGGGATATCAGGTATTGTGTGCCCATTCTCTTCATGAAGCACGACGGATAACGGACAAAGGAGCGGAGACGATTGCACTGATGCTTCTGGACTGCAACCTGCCGGATGGGGATGGCATGGAGTTTTGCAGAAACTGGCGGCGGAGACAGGCTGTACCGGTGATCTTTCTGACTGCCAGAGATACGGAGGAGGATATGATCCGGGGATTCCGGGCAGGAGCAGATGATTATATGGCAAAACCGTTTTCTGTGGAACTTCTGTCGGAACGGATCGCAGCGGTGCTCCGACGCAGTGCGGGAGAAGAGGATCGTCAGATGTTTTGTTATCGGGGACTTGCGGTAGATCTTGGCAAAAAGCAGGTCTTTCGGGAGCAGGAACCGGTAAAGTTGTCCGGAACGGAGTATCGGATTCTGGAGCTCTTAATTGACAATCGGAGTCAGGTTATGACACGGGAGATGCTGCTTCAAAAAATATGGGATATTGATGAAAATTATGTGGATGAAAATACACTCAATGTATATATCCGGAGACTCCGCCGGAAGCTGGAGAAGGATCCGAAGAATCCGGAATATATCATTACGGTATTTGGAATTGGCTATACATTTGGCGATATGTGAAATGACAGGGGGAATCAGTGATTGAAGGTCAGAGAATCCTATCAGAATAAAAAGAACTTTTTGATCGTCCTGTGTACGTTGGTCACAGTGATGATTCCGGTTTACATTGTGTGGGATACAGGGAAAAGCATGGCAGGCTGCATAGTAGGTGCGGCCTGCCTGTTTCTGGATGTAATGGTATATTGGCTGCATCGTATGGACAGATCATATATTACGGGAGTTGTGCAGGAACTGTCCGATTTGCTGGATACATTGATGGAGCTCACGGAGAGAGAGGTGTTTCCGGAGACGGAGGATACCATGCTTTCCAAGCTGCAGGGGAATGTGGTCAAGCTGATCCGGAGAATGCGTCATCAAAATGAAATGACGATAGATGAATGACTTCTTGATATTGCTCATTCCAATCATATGGAAGAGTTCTGCA
>ERZ772831.3422-NODE-3422-length-11353-cov-3.337051_pt1 | contig 11353 bp, 9 predicted proteins | sample MGYA00580858_ERZ772831 | MGnify/ENA primary metagenome ERZ772831 (study PRJEB29015, sample SAMEA2737694) | human gut metagenome | biome: human gut; feature: human-associated habitat; material: faeces | place: China | collected 2012 ... | reverse complement strand
GACCGCTGCGCTGGCCCTGATGAGCATCGTGCTCATTGAAGGTTCCGGCATCCGCGCACGCGGCGGCGTCGGTTTCCTCAAGAGCCTGGCTGCCCCCACCCCGGTCATGACCCCCATGAACATTCTGGAGATCGCCATCCGGCCTACCAGCCTGTGCATGCGACTGTTCGGCAACGTGCTGGGCGCATTCGTCATCATGGAGCTGATCAAGCTGGTGGTGCCCGTTTTCGTTCCTGCCGTGTTCAGTCTCTACTTTGACCTGTTCGACGGCCTGATCCAGACCTACGTCTTTGTGTTCCTGACCTCGCTGTTCATGAAAGAGAGCATCGGCGGAGAGGAATAACCACCAAACGCCTTCCCGCTGGGAGAAGGCAGCACAAATTTGATAATAAAGGAGATTTTACTTATGAACGGTTTGATTGCTCTCGGGTCCCATTTTTTTTGAAATGCCGCATAAACACCTGCGACATTCGCATAAAATGAAACTGTTTCTATAAGACTGGCGAGAAGAATGTAGTACTCGTTTCCCAAAAGCAAATTGTCATTTTTCCATCGTTCAATCTGTTGGCGGATAGTATCTATTTTTTTCCCATTTTCATTGCTGAAATACATTCTCGGCTGAGATAAATGAGAAGTCCCTTCGGGAGTATAATTATTATAAATAAAACCTTCCTCTGGTTCTAATTCGTTCAAGTATGCAATAACCCGATCAAGTGGGCTCGCACATGATTTCAAAGGCGAGACAATCGGTAAAGGTAGTAGTCGCTCGAATGTCGGTGTGGAATTATTTTCAATATAGGCTTTTTGCAAACAATATGAAAAATACATAAAATCAGAAGACGATACTGTATATCCCAATCGTTTGTAAAATTTAGATACACTGGTTGTTCCCGAAAAGAAATCAAATAAACTCCTCCCCGCTATACCTTTATGTATCAGTATTTCATACATACGAGGTATTACATTTTCCTTATTCCCTATATATCTCATTCAAATAAAACTCCTTGCTGTATTTCATGGTGATAATTCGTTATCAATACTTCTTCGCTTTTGCTCTCACGGTCGATTATCTGATAGTTGGAATTCGCATAATTTTTATCTAAATAAGTAATTGTGTACCCTCTATGCTCTATCCATTCTAACAAAGTAGTATTTCTTCGTCCTCTATGAATAAGGACATTCGAAAGAGCAAAAGAGATACCCCGTTCATGTAACATGTCTAATATTTTCAATAGTTTGCATTCCTGCTTTTCGTTCCAACCAGTAAAGCCTCTCTTTCCATCATTATATGTTCCTGTCGTTATGAGATAAGGAGGATCACAATAGACAAAGTCGTTCTCTGATAATTCGGAAAAATCGAATTTGTCGAAATCGGTACATGAAAAAATAAAATCTTTCGTATGCAATCTATCTAGAAAAGTATATAAATTGGATTTCATAGTAGAGTTGAAATGGCTACGTTCCCGACCGAACGGAATGTTAAATTCGTGAGAGTTATTAAATCGGATCTGATGATTGAATGAATAAGCTGTCAAGACAAATAAATCCAATGGATTTTTCTGTTCATTATATATCCTACGCAATTCTCTATATCCATTTTCATTTGTCAACGATAACTGAAATTCCGATATTCTCTGCTCGATATAATCCATCGTTTCTTGTACAGGAGTGTCATTAAATTTTCTGTACAAATCTATCAAATACGAAATATTGTCATTGAAAATCGTTCTATCGGCAGAAACGTTAATGCCTACATTACATCCTCCGCAAAACAAGTCGACGAATGTTCGTATTCGACTGGGAAATAGTGGTAATATTTGAGGAAGTATTTTATATTTTCCTCCAATATAATTAAGCGGCGATTGAATATAGGGCAGCTTTGCCATAATTAGATTTGTTTTGAATAGCGAAGATAATATTTTTTATAGAAACTTTTTATAAGGAGGAATATTATGCTTAGGTGATTCTGATGTTTGAATAATGACGGGAAAAGAGGCCGGAGGATAATTTTAAGTAAGATATTAAAAATAAAACTGAGAGTGCGTTCGTAAAACACACTCTCAGTTTCATGTCGGTTGGCAAATCTACTTGTTTACAATATCCCTTGTGCCATCATCGCTTTGGCTACTTTCATGAACCCGGCGATATTGGCTCCTTTCACATAATTGGTATAAGAGTCGCTTTCTTTACCGTAGCGGGTACACTGTTCATGAATATCGTGCATGATTTGTTTCAGTTTTTGGTCTACCTCTTCGGCTGTCCAGCTTATTTTCATTGAGTTTTGTGTCATTTCCAATCCGCTTACCGAGACACCTCCTGCATTGGCGGCTTTACCCGGAGCATATAAAATTTTGGCTGCGAGGAATTGTTCGATAGCTTCGGGAGTAGAAGGCATATTTGCACCTTCCGAAACGGCGAAACAGCCGTTGGCAAGCAGGGTACGGGCGTCGTCGCCATCTAGCTCGTTCTGTGTTGCGCTAGGCATGGCTATGTCGCATTTTTCTCCCCACGGACGTCCTCCTTCTACGTATTTACAGCCATATTCTTCGGCATATTCACGAATGCGTCCTCGATAGAGGTTTTTCAGTTCGAAGATGTAAGCCAGTTTCTTTTCATCGATTCCGTCTGGATCGTAGATATAACCGTCGCTATCGGACATGGTGACAACTTTGGCTCCGAGGGAGATAAGTTTTTGCACCGTGTATTGAGCGACATTTCCCGACCCCGATACGGTGACTACTTTCCCTTTAATATCTATTCCTCTGGTTTTAAGCATTTCGAGTAGGAAATATACATTTCCGTATCCTGTGGCTTCCGGGCGAATAAGTGAGCCTCCGAATTCAAGACCTTTTCCGGTGAATGTCCCGGTATTTTCGCGGGCCAGCTTTTTATACATACCATACATGTAGCTTACTTCCCGACCGCCTACACCTATATCACCGGCGGGCACGTCGGTATCCGGGCCTATATGCCGCCAAAGTTCGGTAACGAATGCTTGGCAAAATCGCATGATTTCCATGTCCGATTTTCCTTTGGGGTTGAAATCCGATCCGCCTTTTCCTCCGCCCATAGGTAAAGTAGTCAAGGCATTTTTGAAGGTTTGTTCAAAAGCAAGGAATTTCAAGATCGAAGGATTGACCGATGAGTGAAAACGGATGCCTCCTTTATACGGACCGATGGCGTTATTGTGTTGGATACGATATCCCATATTGGTATGGACTTGACCTTTGTCATCGACCCAAGTTACCCGAAATGAAAACATTCTATCGGGAATGCACAACCGTTCGATCAGGTTGTAACGATCGAATTCGGGATGTTCGTTATACACATCTTCGATAGTCGATAACACTTCTTCCACTGCTTGGTGGTACTCCGGTTCGTTAGGGAAACGGCGTTTTAATTCGCTCAATACTTCTGTTGTTTTCATTGATAAGTATGTTTTTTGAGTTTTGGAAAGTCCCTATAAATATGTAATCTTTCTCTTTGATTTCGTTGCAAAGATAATACAAAATACGTAAAATGAAAGCATTTTCTTATAAAAACTTTCACTTTACAATAAAAATGATAAAAATGTATCTGTTTGTATACTATTGGTGTTGTATTTGCGGCAAAATTGATATTATATTACTTCTTTGTCGGAAATAAATTCATTGTTGCAGCGGTTTCCAGCATAAAAAGTCGTGCTGGTTCATATTCATTGGGAATTTTTCCGTCGAGTATGGCCTCTTTGATAGCCGATAAAATTTCACCTACGGGACGGGACGGCGGTAACCCGAAGGTTTCCATGATTTCTTCTCCCCGTATCGGGAGCTTCATATTGCGTATGCTGTCTTTTTCTTCTATTTCTCGCAGTTTGGTTCGCACCAATTCGAAATTGTCGCGGAATCGTTTCACCTTTTCTCTGTTTTTGGAGGTAATATCCGATTCGCAAAGAAGCATCAAATCGTCTATGTCATCGCCGGCATCGAACAAGAGTCTTCTTACGGCCGAGTCGGTAACGACTTCTTCGGCGAGGACGATAGGTCTCATGTGCAATCCTACGAGTTTCTGTACGTATTTCATCTTCTCATTGAGCGGTAGTTTCATTTTGCGGAAAATACCGGGAATCATTTTTTCTCCTATGAAATTGTGATTGTGGAATGTCCAACCCAAGCGGGAATCATAGCGTTTGGTACGTGGTTTCCCGATGTCGTGGAGTAGTGCAGCCCAACGTAACCATTCGTTGCGGCTGCGTAGTGCCACATTGTCGAGGACGGCGAGCGAATGATAAAAATTGTCTTTATGTCCTCGTCCTTCGATTGTTTCTGTTCCTTTGAGTGCGGCGACTTCGGGAAAAATGATAGGCAGCAGTTTACAGTCGTCTAATAAAATAAATCCCCGAGAGGGAATATCCGAACGTATGATTTTGCCGAGTTCGTCGATGATGCGTTCTTTCGAAATGATTTCGATTCGTTTTCGGTTTCGTTCGATGGCTGCGAATGTCTCTTTCTCGATGTGGAAATTTAGCTGAGTGGCAAATCTGATAGCACGCATCATGCGTAAGGGGTCGTCGCTGAATGTAATGTCAGGATCGAGGGGGGTGCGAATAATTCCCTTTTTCAGATCGTTCATACCGTCGAATGGATCTACGAGCATGCCCCAATGCTCTTTGTTCAGGCAAAGAGCCAAAGCATTGATGGTGAAGTCTCTTCGGTTCTGGTCGTCTTGCAGGCTTCCGTCTTCGACTATCGGTTTACGCGAGTCATGGCTGTATGACTCTTTTCGAGCTCCGACAAATTCTATCTCTATATTTTCTTTCTGGTCACTGTATTTTACTTGTGCTGTTCCGAAGTTCCGAAATGTCGACAGGTGGGCCCGTTTCCCCAGTTTGGTCGTTACAGCCTCGGCGAGTTCTATACCGCTGCCTAAGGTTACGATGTCGATGTCTTTGGACGGTCGGTCCAGAAAAATATCGCGTACATATCCTCCGATGACGAAACACGGGCGATTCATCTCATCGGCGACTTCACCGATGAGATGAAATATCGGGTCGTTCAAATGGTCGAGTATAAGATCGTTGTCGGTTTGCATGGTCATTGGTTGAATAGCTTATAAATGTGTTGGTTTTTACGGGTTGCGACAAATGCGACCGGGTTTAATACCAGTCGAGTCGGCTGTAAGAGTTTCCTCGTTTGTCATATTTGAGGTCTTGCAATAAAGACGATTTCACGCTAATGTGGAAATTGTATGATTTGTAAGGTCCCACAGGGACGAAACTGGCACTCATCGACCAGCAATGCAAGTCTCGGGTGATGTTACAGTTCATATAGGCAATTTTCTTGGCGTCGAAATCATAGCTGGCCGAGAAGTTAAAAGACCAGTTTTTCGTAAAGTTGATATTCCCCGAAAAACTTAGGTTTTGGGTAAACCGGCCGTTGTATTCCATTTTCTTTTTGTTGAAAGACCCATATCCGTAATTGACCGAATAGTTGATAGATAGACTCCACGGGACCTCCCAAATCGCATAACCGTCGGCCCCGAATTGTGTGTCCGATTCTTCCGAGGCTGCATCGTCTTCCGGCTCTTCATTCGGGTCAGGTGGCAGTGTATTGGGTTGTGGTTGAGGCTGTTTGTTGTCGTTTTTTTTCTTGTCCTTCTTTTTAAAAGTATCGTTGTTGAAGGTATAGGAGAAAGATGTTCCTGTACTGGACAAACGTCCTAATCCCTTTCCTACGGTCCACCGGGGTTTGTTCACTCGTACAGGGTTTCCGTAACTGTCCAATTGATAAGTATAGGTATCCCATGTCGCACTCATTTGTAGGTTAAACCCTTTGGTTAGTTTAATGAGTATTGAGGTGTTCAGGTTACTCCATTTCATGGAGTCCGCAGCCATATTATAACTCATATTGGCCGATAGGTTTTCGATTAGGGATATTTTGCGAACTCCTGTCGAGTCGCGGTCCGATTTGACTTTCATTTCCAAATTGTTCGATACCGAGAACGATACTGTTCCTTGTTTCCCTTGTGACACTGTGCCGAATATTCCGTTTGAGAAAGGAGAATATTTTTCGGTCACCGTTTCTCCTCGTTCGTTTACGTAGGAAAGTGTTTTCCAAAAACCATATCGGGGAGAACTGAAATCGGGGGCGGCGCTGAACGATATAGATGGAGTGAAAATGTGTCGTATGGCCTGTACTTTGTCGCCGAATATTTTCCACGGTTTGTAGAATCCGTACAGTTTGGTATCTGCGCTTAACGAACCGTAATAATTAAATACGTTGTAAAATCCGTAGGTCGTGTCTTGAACTATTTTTGACTGTTGAGTATCCCATTCTCTCATAACTTTGTTGGTGTACATACGGTCGGTAAAGTTGAAGCTGGCAGTCAGGTTGAGATATTTGAATACATTGAAAGTCGCCGATATGGGAATGTTGTGATACATACCGTTTCGCCAGTCTTTAATCAGATTCGATTTAAGTATCTGGTCTTGCTTGGTGAGAATCGAGTTTTGGAAACGACCGCTATACGACATTTGTATTTTTTCATACCATCGTTCATTGCCCACGACCGATTTCCGTTTGAATGGATAAATTTGCCCCATTGACACGGTTAAATTGGGGAAAGAAACATTTAGTGTCGAGTCTTGCGTACGTTGAGTGATATTGGCGGTTGCCGAAAAACTCCATGACGAGTTAGGAATACGGTAGGTCATGTTTACCGTAGAACTTTTGGTGTTTTCGGTAAAGCTGTTGGAATTGTAATAGCTATTTAAATCGTTTCGGGTATATCCGCTGGTTGTGAAATTAACGCTTGCCGATAACGACATGTTAGGGTTGTTTTTAGTGTCTTGGGTATGGGTCCATGCTATTTTGAAGTTTTTCATCTTTGAATAGTCTGGCAACCCTTTATCTCCGGTAATGGTTGTGATGAAACTCAAATCGAAGTTACCGGAATATTTGTATCGTTTGATATAAGCCGAACGGGCGTTGATACCCCATGAACCTTTTGTGTAAATTTCACCGGTCAGTGCAAGGTCTATGTAATCGTTGATGGCAAAATAGTAACCGCCGTCACGCAAATAAAATCCTCGTGCCAGTTCGTCTCCGAAAGTGGGAACGATAATACCCGATGAATATTTTTCGGTGAAAGGGAAAAAGCCGAACGGAATGGCGAGGGGAAGAGGAACATCGGCCAGTACCATATAAGCCGGCCCCGTTACGATATTCTTTTTGGGACGGACTTTCGCTTGGGTTAATTGCAGATAAAAGTGCGGGTGATCGTGATTGTCGCATGTCGTGTAACGTCCGCTTTTCATGTAGAATTCGTCATTCTCCATTTTTTTTGTTTGTCCGCCTGTCAAGTAACCTTCGCCTTGTTGGGTGACAATATTGGTAATATATCCCTTTTTTGTCTTGAAATTATAATTCATGGTTTCCGATTCGTACTCTCCGCTTTTATCCTTGAAAACGGGACGGCCCACTATATCTCCCACAGAGTCGGGACGACCCACGGCGTAGACTAAGCTACTGTCCATGTTCATCTCGATTTGGTCTGCGTTGAGCTCCATGCCATCGAACTGTACTACCCCTTTTCCGTACATGTACACCTCGTTACCGTGGGTGAAAACGATAGAATCGTTGGCCTTGTAATCGACAACCGAAGTCAAACCGGCTTTCTTTTTCTTGGGTGAGACAGAATCATTGGCAAGCGAATCGACTCCTAACGAATCCGATTGTAACGAATCTTTGGAAATACTGTCTAAAAGTGTTATCGGTTTGTTTGATAATAAAGTAGCACTATCTTTGCTCGTGGTAGAATCGAGTGAAGTCACTTCGTTATAAGACGGATGCCTGTCTTGTGCGATGAGCGACACAAACAGTGAGGAGCATAGAAGAGATAAAAGTATAGCGTATTTTTTGCTGTCTTTTGGCATCCGGCTGTCAATCTGTAATCAACTCGCAAAAATACACATTTTCCATGACTTATCGGCGTTTGGGCTTTATTTAATATATTTTATTCAATGTTCAGAGTATCTTCCTTTTATTGATTGTGTAGGTTTCTATAAAAACAGAGTGGCCATTTTGTCGAAACGGTGTAAAGACGCATCGCCGTATTTAGCAACGCTTTTACGAACTTTATCGATCGGTTTTTCTTGGTCGGGAGTAGATTTCGAATAAAACTTGTCGGCGAAGCAAACGAGCTTTTCTTCGAGACTTATAGGGCACATGTCACGGTGTGGAAGCGGGAGGTTTTGGGAGATGATGTCATCGACCGTCAGTCCGGTTCCTGTGTGTCGTTCACAAACGAGAGCGTGTTTGGGATATCCTTCGTTTCGAAGAAGCTCGGCTCCTATAATGCCGTGACGGATATAGGGCTCTTCTCCTGTACAGTAAATCGAAGGAGCATGGGTGAGGTATACACCGATGTCGTGAAGCATGGCGGCTTCGTAAACAAAGTCCGAATCGATATTTAATTCCGGGTGGGCTTGGGCTAGTTTCAAGGCTTTTTCGGCAACCAGTTTGCTATGGGACCATACGCTGTTATAAAGAGGCGTTCCGGGTTGATAATATTTTTCGAAGATTCGCTGGATATTCATGGTTGTCACTGAAAAAATGTATTATAAAAGAGACAGCCCGAAAGAGTGTCTCTCCGGGCTGCCGTTGTATAATCTTGTAGTTATTCTACGATAGTAATCCATTTGTGAGTATCGGGTTCGTCGCCGTATTGTATAGCGCGTAACTTATTGTATAGCTTTTCGCAAATAGGACCGGGTTTACCGTCTTTGGAGAAAATATACGATTTGTTTTCATCGAGGTCGTCTATACGGGCGATAGGACTGATGACAGCAGCTGTTCCACAAGCTCCCGCTTCGTCGAATGTCCCGATTTCATCTTCCGGTATTTGTCGTACTTCTATCGTCATGCCCATGTCCTCGGCAAGTTGCATGAGGCTTTTGTTGGTGATTGAAGGGAGAATGGACGTCGATTTCGGGGTGATATAGCTGTTTCCCCGAATGCCGAAGAAGTTGGCCGGGCCGCATTCGTCGATATATTTTTTCTCTTTGGCGTCCAGATAGAGTACGGCGGAATATCCCAGTTCATGGGCTTTTTCGCCAGCCACTAAACTGGCTGCGTAATTCCCTCCTACTTTGTAGCGTCCTGTTCCGAGTGGAGCGGCGCGGTCGTATTGACGGAGTATCGCCATAGGGGTAGGTTTGAAACCCTCTTTGAAATAAGGACCTACCGGAGATACGAAGACGATGAACAAATATTCTTTGGCCGGTTTGACTCCTACCTGTGCCGATGTCCCTATTAGTAATGGGCGTATATAGAGTGAAGCTCCGCTTTCGTAGGGAGGTACGAACCTTTCGTTCTTCTTGACTACGGTTAGTATGGCTTCGTTAAACTTCTCTGTGGGCAGTTCGGGCATCATGATTCCCCGGCAGGAACTCTGCAAGCGAGCTGCATTCTCGTCCATACGGAAAATGCGGATTTTTCCGTCTTTACCCCGAAAGGCTTTCATTCCTTCGAATGCCTCTTGTCCGTAATGAAGGCAAGTGGCTGCCATGTGTATTTCGAATGTTTGTGAGCTGGTAACTGTAATGTCGCCCCATTTCCCGTCTTTGTAAATACACCGTACATTATAATCGGTAGGCATATAGCCGAATGACAGGTTTGACCAATCGATACTTTCCATTGTTTCGGTTTTTAAGTTTAACTTTATAGGGACAAAGTTAAACTATTTCATGAAATATTGAAACAATGTTTAAGGTTTTATTTTTGTAATATCGATTTGAAGTAAAAAGGATATATTAAAGAGCAATCTTTTGTGTTTGTCCCTCTATTTTAACTAAATAAATACCTCGGACACCTATTTTTAATTCAGAGAGGCCGGGATTGATGGTCCGGTCGGTTACGATCTGTCCTAATATCGTGTAGACTACTACTTGTACTTTGCGTGGGGTACGAATATAAATACTTCCGTCCTTGCTCGAAACCTCTATGGGAGCTTCTTGGACGGGTTCATTTTGACGGTTGTCGTCGATCTTCCAGATCTCTTTCTCCATAGTTGTTTGAGCTACGGCCGTTGGAAGGACGAAGCCACTGAATACTAACGCGAAAAAGACTGCGTAAAGATACTTCATAACAACACTATCTAAAAATAGAATGTCTTGCAAATCGATATGTTTCACTCGATTATGCCGGTATGGCATCTATTTATATCTCTTGCAAAGATAGCTCTTTTTTGTAGTATTGTATAGGATAAGGCGTTAAATATGATGGGTATGCTCTTTAAAATTTGTAAGTCCGCTTAGGATTTTTGGGAAACCAGCCCTTTTGCACGCGTTTTTCTTGTTCGAAGATTTCTTTAATCGACCAAAAAGAAGAAAAGGCAAAAACACCCAACAAGGACGATATAACTACATTTTCAATGCATAGAGACGATATCACGCCTGCTATCCCCAAAAATAAAAATAACCACCAACAACGAGTACTCCAATAGTATTCGGCTTTGACAACTATGGGGTGGAACATTCCGATGATTAGAAATGTGCAGATTCCAATAACGAGGCCTTGCAGATGATTGTCGATTATAAAATCCATTGTGTAAAGATTAAAAGTTCTAATAAAAGATAATATCGTCTGTTTTGCATTTTATGCAAAGATAGTGTAAACTATAAGCCAAAGCAAGTTTGGTGAATTAGATTGGGTTCTCGGTGGTTCCTATCTTTTGAAACAGTAAAAATTCCCGATTGAAAATAGAACTTTCGATCGGGAATTTGGTTCATAGTAAATCAAATTTCTTTGAAACAACTCCTCGGTGCTTGACAGACCGGACATTTGAAATCGTCTGGCAATTCTCCTTCGTGAATGTATCCGCATACTTCGCAAATGTACTTTTTCCCAGAGTTTGGTTTCGGATCTTCTGGGGAAACATTTTCCTCCTTGATGTAGGTCGGTGCGTTTTGGGGAGCTTTTCCTTTAATTACATGGTGATAGTAGGCGTAAGTCATAGGAGTACCATTGTCGGGAATGGTATTGAGGACGCGGGCAAAAATTACGTCGTGAGTTTCGTTGTCGGCAATGTGCAATACCTCGCAGATAATATGTCCCGAAAATATCCCTGATAAGATGGGGACATCGTTTTGCCACTCATAATCGTAATTTGTGTATTTGTTTCGGTCTCGGCCGCATTGAAACCCGAAAGTAGTGATTAAAGATGTGTCGCTTTCTTCTGCGAGAATAGCTAAGCTGAATTTCCCATGTCGTACGATTATATCGTGGGTATAATTGTTTTTGTTCATGGAAATAGCGACAATACGCGGGAAATATACGCTCTATCCGAAAGACCAGAACGGTAAGACCCGCAACCT
>ERZ772831.3416-NODE-3416-length-11383-cov-3.012182_pt1 | contig 11383 bp, 10 predicted proteins | sample MGYA00580858_ERZ772831 | MGnify/ENA primary metagenome ERZ772831 (study PRJEB29015, sample SAMEA2737694) | human gut metagenome | biome: human gut; feature: human-associated habitat; material: faeces | place: China | collected 2012 ... | reverse complement strand
GGGAAACACCCAAAGGTTGCTGTGCATATCTGTTTTCCAGTCCATAGAACGACCGGTTGCTACCATACCATTGCTTCCTGAATAAACGACTCTCGTACACATAATTTCGATTTTTAGTTATAGGTTTATTATTGGTTATTCATCTGTGAGATGCAACCTGTTCGGAATTCTGTCACAGAACTATCAGTCACGATAGTGAGAAGTTAACAAGAATATGCCCTTAAAGTTCAGCGTTTGTATTGATAGCGCGAGATTGCTGAGCCGGTTTTTCAAGATATACTTTCGGGAAATTGTTTATCAGGTGAATTTTTATACCTTTGCAAGATACTGATGAAAGGTTCAAAGTTTTAAAATATGGAGATAAAGGACCTCAAATTACTATTTATACATTCTTAGGATTATTTTGTCTAGGATTATTTGCTATTATAGGAATAATTTTACAAAGAATTATGCAAAAAGCTCCTATTAAATTTATAAGAGATTTTCCTATCTTAGGTTGGGTATCTATTACTTCTTTATTCTTCTGTATGATAAGTACAGAGGTTATAAAAGCTATTAACTCTGTTGATTTCTTATCTATTACTACCCCAATACTTACTTATGCTGGTATTTCAGTAGCTAATAAATTAGAAACTTTAAGAAGTTTATCATGGAAAGTTGCAATAACAGGAATTTTCGTATTTATAGGAACTTATCTAGGTTCTGCTACTTTAGCACAATTTGGATTATTTCTTTCAAATAAATAAAAAAGTAGGGACCGAGTAATCAGTCCCTATCTTCTATCCTCTCTTATAAAATGCCTTATAAGCTCTATAAGTTTCATATACATCTAGTTTTGATGATACTTCAAATGGTGAATGCATAGCTAGAAGTGCTGGTCCTATATCTATTGTTCTTATTCCTAAATGAGCAAGGTACATAGCTACTGTACCTCCTCCACCTTCATCTACTTTCCCTAACTCTCCTATTTGCCAACATACATTTTCCTCATTTAAAATTCTTCTAATTTTTCCTACATACTCAGCATCAGCATCATTTGTTCCACTCTTTCCTCTAGCTCCAGTATATTTAGTTACAACTACTCCAAAACCTATTTTAGCTGCATTTTGTATGTCGTGTACTCCTTTAAATATAGGGTCTACTCCTGCATTTACATCTGAAGATAAAGCTTGAGAATTCCAAAGTACTCTTCTTAACATCATTTCATTAAAATGACCTTTAGATTTTTCTAAAATATCTCCTGTTATATATGCTAAATAATCTGATTTTAGTCCTGTGCTTCCAGAAGAACCAATTTCCTCTTTATCTGCTAAGAAACAGATAGCTGTTTTGTCAGGAATCTTTTCTAAATCTGTTATTGCTCTCATAGAAGTATATCCACAGATTCTATCATCTTGTCCATAAGCTCCTATCATAGATTGGTCAAATCCTATATCTCTTGCTTTCCCAGCTGGTACTAACTCAAGCTCTGCAGATATAAAATCTTCTTCTATTATTCCATAATCTCTATTTAAAATCTCTAAAACTGCATATTTTACCTTAGATTTTATCTCCTTATTATCAATTGTAGTAGGAATACTTCCTACTATTATTTGAAGTTCTTCTCCTTTAATTACCTCTCCTGTTTTTCTATCTCCTTGTATTTTGGCTGCTAAATGAGGTAAAATATCTGGAATTGTAAATACTGGGTCATTATCTTTTTCACCAATAACTATCTCTACTAATTTACCGTTTTCTAAAATTACTACTCCATGAAGTGCTAAAGGGATAGAAGCCCATTGATATTTTTTTATTCCACCATAATAATGAGTTTTCATATATGCTAGTTCAAACTCTTCATATAATGGATTTCCTTTTAAATCTAATCTTGGTGAGTCTATGTGTGACACTACATAATTTATTCCTTTTTCTAAATCCTCTTTTCCTATCACCGCTAAAACAAGATTTTTTCCTCTATTTACATAATAGATTTTATCTCCTGGAATAAGTTGATCCTTAGTATCAGCACTCACAAATCCTTTACTCTCAATATATTTTATTCCTTCATTTACAAACTCTCTCTCAGTTTTTCCTAAGTCTAAAAACTTTTTATAACCTTCACTGAATTTAAAAATTTCTGTTAAATTTTCTATTTTTTTCCAACCGTTTTCTACCTTGTATTCCATCATCTCATCCTCCAAATTGAAATAGTCTTCTCTTTTTCTAGTATAGCATAAAAAAATAAAAATCCCTCTTCATTTTTTGAAAAAGGGATTTTTATTTTACTAATCTATATAAAATATTTTGGGGAAAGATTTATGATATAGTAATACTATTTTTCAATGTCATTTATGTGAAATTTATAAGTTATTTTAGCTGCTTTAATTTAAAAAATAGTTTGACTTTTAAGAGTTTTTCATATATACTATTTCTGAAAATTAAATAAACTCTTGTTTAGACAAGGAGATGTTCTACACAGACAAACCATCTATAAAAAACTAGGCCAAAATTTAAAGTAATTATTTATTTTAAAGAGCAGAGTTTTTCTGCTCTTTTTTATTAGTTATTTTATCTTCCTAGTTTTTTAATAAACTTAGGAGGATAGAATGATATTTAGAAATGAATTACTTTGGTTTTGCATGCTAGTTATTAACTTTGGATTAATACTTTTTGCTTATAAGAAATTTGGAAGAATTGGACTTTATGCTTGGATACCAATTTCAACTATTTTAGCTAATATTCAAGTTGTTCTTTTAGTTGACTTATTTGGCTTTGGAACTACATTGGGAAATATTCTATATGCAGGAGGATTTTTAGTTACAGATATTTTAGCTGAAAACTATGGAAGAAAAGAAGCTCAAAGAGCTGTATATTTAGGATTTTTCTCTCTTATTGCAATGACTTTAATTATGCAGATAGCTGTATCTTTTACACCTTCTAATATTGAAGAGGGAATTATAACATTCAATGGTGTTAAAAGAGTATTTGATTTTATGCCAAGAATAGTAATAGCTTCTCTTATCTCATACCTTATCTCTCAAACTCACGATATTTGGGCTTATGAGTTTTGGAAAAAAAAATATAGTGAACCAAAACATATGTGGATAAGAAATAATGCTAGTACTATGGTTAGCCAACTTATAGATAATGCTTGTTTTACTTTAATAGCTTTCTATGGAGTTTATCCAAAAGAGGTATTAATTGAAATTTTCCTAACTACGTATTTTATGAAATTCTTAGTAGCTGTATGTGACACTCCATTTGTATATATAGCTCACTACTTAAAAAAGAAGAATTTAATAGAACAAGTTATATGATTATAAAAAAGAGGAGCAAAATTGCTCCTCTTAATTTTTTATTCATCTATATAGTTATCAAAATATCCTTGAATTAAGATAATAGGTGTTCCTTTATCTCCACTTCCAGAAGTTAAGTCACAAAGAGATCCTATTAAGTCAGTTAATCTTCTTGGAGTAGTTCCTTGAGTTATCATTTGTCCTTTTAAATCAGAATCTTTACTCTTAATAGCTTCAGTTACAGCTTTTTGTAATTCTTCTCCTTTTAAATCAGCTAAATCATTATCAGCTAGATATTTTAATTTTATTTCATTTGGAGTTCCCTCTAATCCATCAGTATATCCTGGTGAAACAACAGGGTCAGCAAGTTCCCAAATCTTTCCAACTGGATCTTTAAATGCTCCATCTCCATAAACCATAACTTCAATATTTTTTCCAGTTTTATCTTTTAACATTTTTTGGATTTTTACAACTAACTCTTTACAATCGCGAGGGAATAATTTTACACTATCCTCAGTTGCTTTATTTGAACCTAATAATCCATAATCAGAGTTATATCCAGAACCATTTACAGAAGTAGTTAAGATTTCATCCATTCCATAAACTATTTTAGCTCCAGCTTTTTTTAGTAATTTTTTAGTTCTCACACGAGTGTGAATATCACAGTTTAATACACAATCAGTATATTTTAAGATAGCAGTAGGATTATTAGCAAAAATAACTTCAACTTCTGCCCCTTGCTCTCTAATTAATTGTGAATAATACTCTATATAGTTTACTCCTGTAAATACGTGAATTGGATTTCCAAATTTTTCCGTAAACTCAGCTTCAGTTAAAATATCTGTCCAAGGATTAACTCCTTTTTCATCTAGTAAATCATAATCTATAAAGTGGTTTCCAACTTCATCAGAAGGATAGCTAAACATTAAAACTATTTTTTTAGCTCCTCTTGCAATTCCTTTTAAGCAAACAGAAAATCTATTTCTACTTAAAATTGGAAATATAAGTCCTATTGTATTCTCTCCATATTTCTCTTTTACATCAGCTGCAATATCATCAATTGTAGCATAGTTTCCTTGAGCTCTAGCTACTATTGATTCAGTAATAGCCACTACATCTCTATCTCTTAATACAATATTTTCTGATTCAGCAGCAGCTAAAACAGCATCTACTATAAATACAGATATATCATCTCCTTGCTTAATAATTGGTGCACGAAGTCCTCTTGATATAGTTCCTACTAATCTTCCCATACTCTTACTCCTTTTTTATTTATTTAGAATTTTTACAAGAGTATTATATCATATTTTTTGAAAAAATATTATTAAAAATTAAAAAAATAAAAGAAAAATAAGTTATTTTAATTATTATAATTTTTAAATCCTCCAGAGAGATTATATACATCAAATCCATAATTTAATAATATGTTTTGAGCAACATTTCCAGTTGTCCCTTTATTACAATGAACAACTATTTTTTTATCTCTAGGTAACTCATTTAATTTTTCCCTCAATTTTTCTAAAGGAATATTTATTGCTCCCTCTATATGAGCTGAATTATATTGATTTTCTGAACGAGTATCAATTATTAAATATTCAGAAAAATTAGCCTTTAGTTCTTCTGGAGTTATTATTTTATTTCTTCCATTTATAGCATTATCTAAAATCATTCCTGTATAAGTAACAGGGTCTTTAGTAGTAGAAAAAGGTGGAGCATAAGCTAAATCTATATGAAATAATTGATCCACAGTTGCCCCAAAAGTTAAAAGAGTAGCAAATACATCTAATCTCTTGTCCACTCCATTTTCTCCAACTATCTGTACTCCTAGTAATTTACCTGTTTTTCTATCTGCAATAGCTTTTATCATCATCTCTCTTGAGCTTTCTAAATACTCAGTTTGATTTGGCTTTATATTATGGATAATTTCAATATCATATCCTCTAGCTTCTGCTTCCTCTTGAGATAATCCAGTTTTTCCAACTACAAGATTAAAAACTCTAAATATTGAAGTTCCTAAAACACCTTTAAACTCTAAATTTCCACCTGTCAATCTATCTCCTAAGATTCTTCCCATCTTATTAGCTGTTGACCCCAAAGGTAGATATATTTCCTCTCCAGTTATACCTGAATAGACCAAAGCACAATCCCCAGCTACATATATATCTTTTATATTAGTTTCAAGATATTTATTAACTTTTATAGCTCCCTCTCTACTAACTTCTATTCCTGTTTCCTGTAAAAACTCTGTATTTGGAATCACTCCTATAGCTCCAATTATAAGCTCTCCCTCAATCTCTTTTCCACTAATAGTTTTTATCCTATTTTTTTCAATAGTTTTAATAGAATCCTTTAAAATTACTTCTATTCCTTGTTTTTTCAGATATTTTTCTAACATTCTACTGATGTCTTTATCTAATTTTCCACCTATTCTATCCTCTTGTTCTATAAGAGTAGTTTTTATTCCTCTAGAAGTAAGATTTTCTAACATCTCTAACCCTATAAAACCTCCTCCTATAACAAGAGTACTCTTAGGATTATTTTTATCTATAAACTCTTTTATTCTATCTCCATCTTCAACATTTCTAACATAGAAAATATTTTCCCCTTTATACTCTAGCTCTCTTGCTCTAGCACCACTTGTAATCACTAATTTATCATAGGTATCTAAAAATTCCTCTCCAGTAATCTCATTTTTAACTAGAATTTTTTTCTCTTCTACAATTACTTTCTCAACTTTATGAGCTGTAAAAATATCCACATTAAACCTATCCTTAAACCATTTTACATCTCTAGGTGTTAAGTTTTTTCTCGATATATAATCCTCTCCTACATAATAGGGTATTCCACATCCAGAATAACTTATATCTCTTCCTGCTGTATAACAAACTATCTCCACTTCTTCACTATTTCTTCTAGCTTTTGCTATTACAGAAGTTCCTGCTGCAACAGCTCCAATAACTACTATTTTCATATATCTCTCCTCATTATATTATAAATTGTTGGATAGCATTAAAAAAGTATCCCACTATAATTATTCCCACAGTACAAATTCCTATAAATACTTTTAAAAATTTAGGTTTTATAGCTTTACGTAACATTACTAAAGATGGTAGTGATAAAGTTGTAACAGCCATCATAAAAGCTAAAACACTTCCTAAATTTGCTCCCTTTGTAAATAATGCCTCAGCTATAGGTATAGTTCCAAAAATATCAGCATAAATAGGAACTCCTATTAAAGTAGCTAAGATTACACCAAAAGGATTTTTACTTCCTAATATTCCTATAATCCATCTTTCTGGTATCCAGTTATGAATAGCAGCTCCTATTCCAACTCCAATAATTATATATGGAAAAACCTTTTTAAAAGTTTCTATCATCTGCTGTTTTGCATATCTTATTCTATCTCCTACACTTAATTCTGGAATATCTAAATCTATACTTTCAACACCTTTAACGTTACGGATAAAATCCTCTATCTCATCTTCTAATTTTAATTTTTCTATTATTGTACCACCAATTACAGCAATTACAAGTCCCAATACTACATACCATATAGCAATTTTTATTCCAAATATACTCATTAACAATAATAAAGAACCTAAATCTACCATAGGAGAAGATATAAGAAAAGAAAAAGTTACTCCTAAAGGTAATCCAGCTGAAGAAAAACCTATAAATAGAGGAATAGATGAACAACTGCAAAAAGGAGTTACAGTTCCTAACAGTGCTCCTACTATATTTGCCCATATTCCATGGAATCTTCCTAAAATTTTCTTACTTCTTTCTGGTGGAAAATAACTTTGAATATAACTGATAAAAAATATTAAAGAACAAAGCAATATTATTATCTTAATTACATCATAAAAAAAGAATTGAACTCCTCCAAAGAAATGAGTATCTCTATCCATTCCAAACTTTACTAATATATCTCCCACTAACACATTTAACCATTTCATTCCTAGAATTTGAGTTTGTATAAATTCCCATATTTTTATCATATTTTAATCTTACTCCTTTATATCGATATATATCAATCTATTTTTCTTAATAAAAGGAACTGCTTTTAATAGATTTAACAGTTCCTAAATTTTATTTATAATTTTTTTAATATTTCTTTTATCTCATCTTTTGGTAAAACCTTCCCATAAGAAACTATTTTTCCATCTATCCATAATCCAGGAGTAGACATAATTCCATATGTTGCTATTTCTGCAAAATCTGTAACATGTGTTAATTTTGCATCTAATCCTAACTCATTCACTGCTTCTAAAGTATTCTTTTCTAGAGTATGACAATTTTTACACCCTGGTCCTAAAACTCTAATCTCCATTTTATTTCTTTCAACTATTCCTTCACAATTTCCTCCGCAAGAACAAGTTGTTTCTTGAACTTTAGGCTCTTCTTTTACCTCTGTTCTACAAGAACATCCACACTCTTTCTTCCCAAATAACTTATTAAATATACTCATCTTTATACCTCCATTTTTATATTTATATATTTAAATTTATCAATGTATTTCTTAAATTTTTTATATCATACTATCAATAATACCTTTTATATCTTCTAATTTTTCTTTATTAATTGAATAGTGAGTCCACTTACCATATTTTACTCTATTTATAATTCCAGAATCACAAAGTATTTTCATATGATGAGAAAGTGTAGGTTGACCTATATTTAATTGCTCTAAAAGTTTACAAGCACATTGTTCTCCATCTTTTAGTATTTCTAAAATCATTAATCTATTAGGATCACAAAAAGCTTTGAATATTTTAGCTGCTTCCTCAAATTTATTCATCTTTATCTCCTTTTCATATCGATAATTATAAATTTATTATACATCATCACATTGATAATTGTCAATATATTTAAAATAAAAAAGGTGGCAAAAGCCACCCTTTTTTATTACATAGTTAAATTATTTATCAGAAATAGATTCTACTCCTGGTAATACTTTTCCTTCTAAGTACTCTAATGAAGCTCCTCCACCAGTAGAGATGTGAGTAAATTTGTCAGCATATCCTAAGCTTATAGCTGCAGCAGCTGAGTCTCCTCCTCCAATAATAGTTGTAGCTCCTGTTAAGTTAGCTATAGCTTCACAAACTCCGATAGTTCCTTTTGCAAAGTTAGGCATTTCAAATACTCCCATTGGTCCATTCCATACAACTGTTTTTGCTCCAGCAATTTCTTTAGCAAATAACTCTACAGTTCCTTGTCCAACGTCTAATCCCATTTGGTCAGCTGGAATTTCATCGACTGATACAGTTACATGAGCTGCATCATTGTTAAATTCTTTAGCTACTACTGTATCTATTGGAAGAACTAATTTTCCATTAGCTTTAGCTAACAGTTCTTTTGCTAATTCTATTTTATCTTCTTCAACTAATGAAGTTCCTGTATTTTTTCCTAAAGCTCTTAGGAATGTGAACATCATTGCTCCTCCTACTAGAACTTTATCAGCTTTTACTAAAAGATTTTCAATAACTCCTATTTTATCAGATACTTTAGATCCTCCTAAGATAGCAACTAAAGGTCTTTCAGGATTATCTACTGCCCCTCCTATGAATTTAATCTCTTTTTCCATTAAGAATCCTGCAGCAGTTTTTCCTTCTCCTATGTTAGCAGCTATTCCAACATTTGAAGCATGAGCTCTGTGAGCTGTTCCAAATGCGTCGTTTACAAATAGATCTCCTAAAGATGCCCAGTATTTTCCTAATTCAGGATCATTTTTAGATTCTTTTTTACCATCAAGATCTTCGAATCTTGTATTTTCGAACATCATGATTTCTCCATCTTTTAATTCAGCTACAGCAGCTTCTAATTCTACTCCTCTTGTAGCTGGAACAAATTTAACTGGTTGTCCTAATAATTCAGCTAATCTTTCAGCAACTGGTCTTAAAGATTTTTTAGCTAAATCTTCTTCAGTTTTAACTTTTCCTAAGTGAGAGAAAGCTATTACTCTTCCTCCATTTTCTAGTACATATTTTATAGTAGGTAAAGCAGCAACTATTCTGTTTTCATCTGTTATTTTTCCATCTTTCATAGGTACGTTAAAGTCAACTCTCATTAATACTTTTTGTCCTTTAACGTTTAAATCTGTAACTATTTTTTTAGCCATTTAGATTGCCTCCCGTTAATATCTTTTCTTAAAAATAGCGGAACCTAAAAGTTCCGCTATTCTATTTCTATTTAGTTAATCTCAAATTCAGGTAATTATTTAGATAATTCTACGAATTTTTTAAGAGTTCTGATTAATTGAGAAGTATAAGACATTTCATTGTCATACCAAGCAACAGTCTTAACTAATTGTTTATCTCCTACTGTCATAACTCTTGTTTGAGTAGCATCAAATAATGATCCATAGTTGATTCCGATGATATCAGATGACACTAACTCTTCTTCTGTATATCCAAATGACTCGTTTGAAGCAGCTTTCATAGCAGCATTGATTTCTTCTACAGTTACTGGTTTAGCTAAAACTGATACTAGCTCAGTTATTGATCCAGTAATTACAGGAACTCTTTGAGCAGCTCCATCTAATTTTCCTTTTAATGAAGGGATTACTAATCCAATAGCTTTTGCAGCTCCAGTTGTGTTAGGAACGATGTTAGCAGCAGCAGCTCTAGCTCTTCTTAAGTCTCCTTTTCTGTGTGGACCATCTAATGTGTTTTGGTCGTTTGTATAAGCGTGGATAGTTGTCATTAATCCTTCTACGATTCCGAAGTTATCCTCTAAAACTTTAGCCATAGGTGCTAAACAGTTAGTTGTACAAGAAGCTCCTGATATAACTGTTTCAGTTCCATCTAATATATCGTGGTTTACGTTGTAAACTACAGTTTTAAGATCTCCAGTTGCTGGTGCAGAAATAACTACTTTTTTAGCTCCTGCTTTAATGTGAGCTTCTGCTTTTTCTTTCTTAGTGAAGAATCCAGTACACTCAAGAACTACGTCTACTCCTAATTCTCCCCAAGGTAATTCTTCTGGGTTAGCTTTTGCAAAAGTTTTGATTTCTTTTCCGTTTACTACGAAAGCATCTTCTTTAACTTCGATTGTTCCTTCGAATCTTCCTTGAGCTGAGTCATATTTGAATAAGTGAGCTAACATGTGAGCATCTGTTAAGTCATTGATTGCCACTACATCAAACTCAGGGTTTCCTACCATTAATCTTAATGCTAATCTTCCGATTCTTCCGAATCCGTTAATTGCTACTTTAACTGCCATTTCTATTCCTCCTAAATTTTTATTTAACTATGTAAATTATTTTATGTTTTTTATTATCTACATAAAATATATAACAAGTTCAACGCTTTGTCAATTAAGTCTTTTCTAATAATTTTATTAGAGTTAAATTTCATCTTTTTACGATTATTTTTTAATCAGTTATAGCTGTTTATTTTATATATCTGTTCTATTTTTTCTCACATCAAATACTATTCTAATAATTTTTTCATATCTTCTGGAAGTTCAACTTCTATACTTTTTAAATCTCCTGTTTCTACATCTGAAAATTCTGTTTTATATGAATGTAACATCTGTCTATCTGCTCTATTATCAGCTCCACCATAAAGCTCATCTCCCAAAAGTGGATAACCTTCTAATGCCATATGTGCTCTTATCTGATGTGTTCTTCCTGTTAAAAGCTCAGCTTCTATAAGAGTTAAATTTTTTTCTTGAAATCTTTTCAAAACTTTTACTTTAGTTTGGGCAATTTGCCCTCCATCTTCTGGTTGAAGTTCAACTCTTCTAAGCTCATCACCTATTTTTCCAATAGGTCTATCTATTAAAAACTCATCTTTTTCTACAATTTCTCTCTTTATCTCACAAGATTTTTTTATCATCTCTATTAATGAGCTACTTTCCAAAGATAAAATTTCCTCTCTTCTCTCCATTAAAAATCTAAAGTAATCTCTATTCTCCAATAGAAGAGAGTGTTTAATTACCTCAGCCATTCCAGAAGAAAACTGCTCTTTAGGAAGAGTTTTTAAAAATTCTACATCTATTAATACAGCTTTAGGTTGTTTAAATACCCCTATAAGATTTTTTCCTCTGGGATGATCTACTGCTGTCTTCCCTCCTATACTTGCATCAACTTGAGCAAGAAGCGAAGT
>ERZ772831.3402-NODE-3402-length-11419-cov-26.886308_pt1 | contig 11419 bp, 9 predicted proteins | sample MGYA00580858_ERZ772831 | MGnify/ENA primary metagenome ERZ772831 (study PRJEB29015, sample SAMEA2737694) | human gut metagenome | biome: human gut; feature: human-associated habitat; material: faeces | place: China | collected 2012 ... | reverse complement strand
TCGCCAAGGGTACAGCCACAGAGCCTATCGTCTTTACATCTGAAGAGGCTGCCGGCAGCAGAAAGCCTGGCGACTGGGGTGGCATCATTCTCTGCGGTAAGGCTAAGAACAACCAGACTGAGCAGCAGATAGAGGGTGGTCCTCGTACCAAGCATGGTGGCGCAGATGATGCTGACAACTCAGGAGCCTTGAGTTATGTACGCATTGAGTTTGCCGGTTATCCATTCCAGAAGGATAAGGAGATTAATGGTTTAACCTTAGGTTCTGTAGGTTCAGGCACAGAGATTGACCACGTTCAGGTATCTTATTCCAATGATGATTCCTTCGAGTGGTTTGGCGGTACAGTAAACTGCAAGTATCTCGTAGCCTACAAGGGCTGGGATGATGATTTCGATACCGATAACGGTTTCTCAGGAAAGGTGCAGTATGGTCTTTCTCTGCGCGACAGCAAGATTGCCGATACCTCTCAGAGCAACGGTTTCGAGAGCGACAACTGCGCTGATGGTGCTACCGTGGACCCTCGTACCAAGGCTACCTTCTCTAACATCACCTTCGTAGGTCCTAAGGTATTGGATGACAAGTTCCAGAACACCACAGATTATATCACTGCCGGAGCATACAATCCAAACAACGGTTCAGCCCTCGGCAAGTTCCAGTCAGCCATGCAGATTCGCCGTTCTTCTAACCTCAACTGCATCAACTCTGTAGCCTTAGGCTGGCCTATCGGTTTGATTGTTGATGGTGAGAAGGGTGAAACCGTGAAGGATGCCAAGGATGGCAAGTTCAAGCTTCAGAATGTATATTTCGCAGGTATGGATGCCGTTGGTACTGATGCCAACAAGAAGTATGAGGATTATCTCTACGATGCTGCAAAGAAGCAGGATATCGACAAGAATCAGAAGTCATACAGCAACACCTTCTTCTTCTCAGAGCAGAGCAACAAGTATTTTGATTCATGGACTTCATTGGTTGGTGCAGATGGCTATACTCCTATCGCAGGAAGCCCATTGCTTGGTGCCGCAAGTTTCGCTGGCTGGACAGGTTTCGACACTGTAACCTACATCGGGGCCTTCGATGGCAGCAACAACTGGATGAAAGGTTGGACCAACTTTGATCCTCAGAATGCGAAGTACTAGAAAAAGATTAGTACCGGAACAAGAATTAGAATCGCTAATTTCTATTTTGACTATAAGGTTTTCTTTTATTGGGGCATGGCGCAGTGATTTGCGCCATGCTTTTTTGTGGCGCATAAGATTATATACATGGAGGTTAGTCCTAAAGGTTACTACAACAACATTAGTGTTATATATAAAGTGAACACCAATAAATAACAAAGGAGTGATGAAGTTGGATTTTCAACAACATCTCTCCATTTTTTACTTTTTTTAATAACAAAAAGAATGATATTGCGAAGGAATAGCTATCTTTGCAATTTTATAATAAAATCGCATAAGTATGCCAACAAACAAGAATGCTCAACTAAGATATAAGATAATGGACAGATGGTTCAGTAACTTTAAAATGTAAGACAATGAAACAAAATATTATAGACCGTATCAATCATTTGGCTAACGAAAAGGAGCCTTTCCTTTTTGTCATCAACTATGCAGGTTCGGAAGCATACATACGGAAGCTGTCTGAAATAGCTATCGATGAATGCCTTTATGACTTTGAGGGTATAACCAATGTAAAACGGCAGTCACTCTCTTCGGCTACCAAACATCCGACGTGGAAAGTGTTTGCGCCAAATTTTGAAGATTACACGAAAAGTTTTGAAACCGTCAAAAGCAACATCCTGCGTGGAAACAGTTATCTTGCCAACCTTACTTGTGAGGTGGCTGTGGACTGCAACCTTACGTTGGAGGACATCTTCCTACGTGCTAAAGGCAAGTATAAGATTCTACTAATAGACAATAATAGCAATAGACGGTTCGTGTGCTTCTCGCCGGAAACATTCGTGAAGATAAAGAACGGAATGATATATTCTTATCCGATGAAGGGCACGATTGACGCGTCCTTACCCGAAGCAGAGCAAGTGTTGAGGGGAGATAAAAAAGAAGCAGCCGAACATGCTACCATTGTGGACCTGATTCGCAATGACCTTAGCCGTGTGGCAGAGCATGTAAGTGTGGATAAATACCGTTATATTGATGTGCTCCATACCAATAAAGGGAATATTCTCCAGACCAGTTCCGAAATAAGCGGCAAGTTGCCAACCGGTTATCAAAAGCACATCGGAAACATATTGGATGCAATGTTGCCCGCAGGTTCCATAACAGGTGCGCCAAAGGACAAGACTATGGAAATAATCCATGAGGCGGAAGGCTATGACCGTGGATTCTATACAGGAGTCATGGGTATATATAATAATGGTGAACTCAACTCGGCTGTAATGATACGCTTTCTTGAAAATGACGGTATAGGAACGTATTTCAAGGCAGGAGGAGGCATTACTTCGAAGAGTGATTGCAGAAAAGAATATGAGGAAGTGTTACAGAAAGTATATCTTCCTTTTGAATAGAACTGATTTTAATATGGCACAGCAATTCGTAGAGACAATAAAGATTGTGAATGGAAAGACACAAGCTCTTGCATACCATCAGGAAAGAATGGAAAGAACGATCTGTAAGTTCTTTCCTTCATTATGCAATGCGTCCATGCCTTCATTGGAAAAACTGATAAATCCAACGGAAAGTATGGATTTTTATAAGGCGAGAGTGGTGTATGGAGAACAAGGAGTTGAAGCAGTAGAATATGCTCCGTATTTTATTCGAAACATAAACTCACTTCAAGTGCTCGCAGACGACACGATAACGTATGACTACAAAAGTACCGACCGCAGTCGCCTCAATGCCTTGGTCGCACAGAAAGGAAACTGTGACGACATCATCATCGTCAAACATGGACTTTTAACGGATACCTCATTCACGAACCTTGCCATATTTGATGGCAAACATTGGGTGACTCCCAGACATCCCTTATTGCCAGGCACAAAAAGAGCCGCACTATTGGACAAGGGAATGATACAAGAAGCAGATATTACATTGGAAGATTTGCAAAATGCCAACAAGGTAAGTCTTTTTAATGCGATGATTGAGTTTGGTGAAAGAGAAATAGCAATGGAGAATGTCCACTTTTGAACATTCTCTATTTCTTCTGATATACAAGATATTTTATGGTTGTAGCGAATATGGCTACTAAAATATTTGGCGTTATCAAATAAATACCCTATCTTTGCAACCGCAAGAGTTGTTTGAACCATTATGCAAAGTAAAGCAGGCAGAAGTAGTCTGACTTTCGCTAAATCGTTACCATAAATAAAACAGTCGAAACAACTATGCTGATTATTAGACTGATACAACTTTTTTGATTATCCTCTGCAAAGATAGCAAAAAAAAAACAAATTAAACAAGGTTGTTTAAAACAATGTTGTTTAAAGCCATCTTTTTTTGCAGAAACAGCAATTCTTCGTCTGATAAAAACATAAAGTTTCATAAATTATACCCTAGGGTATAATACCTTTGGGTATAATTTTGTAACTTTGCAGAGAATCAAGACTTTAAGTATATGAACAAGATACCATTCGAATATGGTTCTATCGCTGAGAATCCATTCTACCGTTTTGGACAGATGATGACATTGAAGAAGATAGCCAAGGAATACTGAATTCGCAGAAACTTCACCACTTCCATTTCATCTGTATCTCCAAATCGGTTTGATGCGAGGCCGCTATCTCCTGTAATCCGGTGGAGATATGGCTCCGGTCGAAATAGCGGGTAGTGCCCAGTTTGGCAATAACCAGCAGATGCTTACCTATTTCCGAACGAGCCACCAGGGCACAGCGGATGCCCTCGCCATAGAAGCTGCTGAAACTCATCTGATAAAGCAGGCCGGGTTCGTAGACATAGATGCGACTGCTGAAATCCTGCGTATGGAAATAAGAAAAACTGCCCGATAGCCTCAGCCAATGCCAGCGATAACTCAGGTTCTCGTTCAGCAGATACCCCTGGCTGGGGTTCGCACCATCTGCATCTTTCTGGCTTGACTTCTTTCCCATCTCCTTGCTCATCGTATAATCCACACTCGTCTTGGCACTCCAGTTTTTCTCAGCGAAAGTGGCATAAAGGCGCCATCGCCCGGTGGTGGTTCCCGCCTTCTCCTTATAGCGCAATCGGGTGCCCAGAATCCATCTCTTATTAGGCTGATAGAGGATATTGAGCAGATGGTCCCAGCATTGCGTGCTTTGCCTGGTATGATACTTGGGCCACACGAAATAGACAAAGTCGCTATAGCCGGTGATGCTCCAGCGATGAGCCGGAACCCACGTAAAGCCCAGATAGGCTCCATTCTCATCCTGCACATCGCTCCCCTCTGAAAAGCTGTTGCTGAAAAGCGAGTAATAGCGGGCGGAATAGAACCGATGCAAGGCAAGCAGAGAGAAATGGTCGGAAAAGAGATAGGAGGCGGCATTGAGGGTGGCGATGGCTCCACAATTGCCCGTCGCCGTTTCGCCTGCGATGGTCCAGCGGTGGGAAACGTAGCCGTAATCCACACTCGCATTCCAGAAGTTATAGCCCTGGGGCGCAAATCGCTTATACAACTGCGACTTATCGGGCGTAAGCGGAAGGGAGAAAGAGGTATAGAAGCCTGTTGCCCCGATATGCCAGCCCTGGTTGCGATAGTTGATGTTTCCGCCCATCAGAGTATTGGAGGCGATATTCTGCTTCGCGATTTCCTTCAGGGTGCGATGCAGTCCGGTCTTCTGGATGGTTTGGATGCCGCCCTGGTCGGAGAGCGTGGCATCTATCTTGCGATAAGAGAAGAAGGCGGTCAGGTCGAGACCTTTCAACAAGGTATAGGTGGCAGCTGCTCCCTGCAGATAATTGGCAGAAGATCGGGAGGAATGAACCCGGATGCGGTTGGTGGCGCTTCCCAGGGAAGAAAGCACCGAGAGTTTGCCGAAGCTGAAATCGTTGTTGAGTATCAGTCCCAAGCCTTCGTGCAGGCGGTATCTGCCCAGGGTGATGTTCTTCCAGCGCCCCAGTTTCTTTACTTGCAGATAGAAGGAGTAGAAATCATAGCCCAGGTTGTTCTTGCCGGTGCCAAAGGGTTCGCCCGCATCCTGCGCCCCCACAACGCCCAGCTTTACATAGTCGCCATACCTGAACTGATAGCGCAGCCAATGCTTGTATTTATAGCCCATATAGCCATTGGCATCGCCCTTTCTTTCGTAGAAAGGCACCTTCAACATGCCCATCGCCTCATGCTTTCCATATTTGATGATATTCCTGATACTGGGGAAATCAGACTTCTTCTGGTCAGCATCTACATAGAAGAAATGCTCCATCAGCTGTCGCTGATACCAGCTGATGCTCGGAATCAGGGTGAGTTCCGTCATGCTTTTCATTCCGCCATAGCGATAAACGTAAGCCTGGATGTCTTCCACCTGCGAAGGGGTAAGAAAGGGCAAACGCTCCATCTCCTCGCGAGTAGCCGCATTCAGGTTTATCGGATGCTGCGCCCATTCCTCCAGATCTTCCTCGTAGTCTTCCCAGGAAGTATGCTCAAAATCCTCGGTTTCCGAAAGTTCAGAAAGTAGCTGCTGCCACGACTGGGCACTTACCGAAAAGGCATGGAATAGCAGGGAACTGCCTAACAGAAACAGTTTCAACAAAAATTGGGTTATGGGCTGCCAACGTTTCATCTATAGGCAAACGATTATTAAATTTCCTCAAAGTTACAATGATTTTCTGAAAATGAGCAAGAAAAAGGAAAGAATCTTTCTCTAAATGAGAAATAATCTGTAATTTTGCGGCGTAATTAGCAAGATAGAGGGGCTTACACCTTATTATATATAAGACAAATGGATAATTAAGATGGATTTCATGAAACAGAAAATATTATTTCTGCTGGCGATGCTCTTCTGCATCAGCCTGCAGACAATGGCGCAAACCGATGGCGACAACCCTGAAGACAGGGAGGTGGATATGGATACTCCTACCTTCGAACCGATGGTGAAGGTGGGAAAGGTGCTGCTGGATAAAGACAGCATTCAATACGTGCAGGTGAACAACGTGTATGTTTATCCACAGCCTGTGTTCAAAAACGCCAAGGAAAGGATGGCCTACAACCGACTGGTGTATAACATCAAGAAGGTGTTGCCGATAGCCAAGGAGGTGAGAAAGATCATCATCGAGACGGGCGACTATCTGGAGACCCTTCCTAACAAGAAGGCGAAGGATGCCCACATGAAACTGGTGGAGAAGGACATCAAGCAGCGATACACGCCAAGAATGAAGAAGCTAACCTATGCGCAAGGCAAGCTCTGCATCAAGCTGGTGTATCGTGAATGCAACTCTTCTTCCTATCATCTTATCCAAGCCTTCCTGGGTCCTATCCGTGCCGGCTTCTACCAGGCCTTCGCTGCCCTCTTCGGTGCCAGCCTCAACAAGAAGTACGATCCGAACGGAGTGGATAGACTGACGGAAAGAGTGGTGAGACAGGTGGAATCAGGACAGATTTAATCATACTCCTTATTAAGAAAACCAATACCCTTAGGGAAAGTTGTGGATACTATTAAGAGTATTTGTCTATACTATTAGGAGAAATCTCCGTTCATAAGTTTTGAATGTGCATTCATAAGCTTTGAATGTATGTTCAAAAGCTTTGAACATACGTTCAACGACGCTGAACGGAGATTTCTCCTAATGAAAAAAAGAAATGCCCCTAGAGGTAACTGCTTTTTCCTCTAGGGACATTCCTTTTTATTCCTCCGTATAAAGCACCTGGATCATGGTCTGACCCACTGCCTTCAACACATTCTTATCCAAATGAGCCATGTCATCGATTACCGTATGCCAGGTAGGACCGAAACTGCTCTGCTGGCAATCTGGGTAATACGCTATCACATCGATGGTTGGAATCTTCGCCTTCTGGTTCACAGGGATGTGGTCGTCGGTAATCATACCGCCATCACTCTTAGGGAAATAGCTGCCGTAACCAGCCTGGCGGGCTGCAGCCCAAACCTTCTTCACAATGCCACCGGCATACTGCATCGACATGCCCTCGCGGTAGAACTTGGCACCCTGACCGCCTACCATATCGAGAAGAATGCCGTAACGAGGATTGTAACTATCCGGCTTGTTCTCACTCCAATACTGGGCACCCAGCGCCCACGAGTCGCCATCATCCTGCACATCAGCCCACTGAGGCGTACCCCAGTCTTCCGTATCGAAACATACGAAATCTACTCCGATATTCGGATTCAACTTCTTGTCTGCCTGCAACTGGCGGGCAAGCTCAAGCATCACGGCCACACCGCTGGCACCATCGTTGGCAGCCAGCACAGGCTTGCGCCAATTGGTACTGTCGGGGTCGTTATCAGCCCAAGGACGACTGTCCCAATGGGCACAAAACAGAATGCGGGTCTGCGCCTTCGGGTTATAGTGGGCGATGATATTGGTATTCTTCAATATCGTGCCATCATAACCCTTCAGGTCGGCCTTCTGGGTCTCCACCTCGCAGCCAAGCTGCTTGAATTTGCTCACAATCCATTCGCCACACTTATCGTGCGCCTCGCTGTTCATCACACGAGGACCGAAATCGCATTGCACCTGGCAATAAGCCAGCGCCGAATCGGCATTGAAGGCAGGACCTACGGGATTCAGCTTCTCGGCTTCCTCTACCTCCTGAACCTCAGGCGAACTCGAACTGCTCGCATTCTTATAGCTGATGGTACCAGCCACCACTCCGGCAGCCACCACCAAGCCCAAAATTATCTTCATTTTCTTCGTCATCGTATTTACTTTGAACTTTCAGATTTGAACTTTGAACTTTATGATTACTTAATAACTATCAAATTCTTCGTTCTTCACTCTTCGTTCTTCACTTTCCAAAGTTCTGCACCTGCGTCATCACTCTGAGCCAGTTGCCTCCCCAAATCTTGGCGATGTCCTGCTCGCTGTACTTGCGGCGCAGCAGCTGGAGGGTGAAGTTGATGAGTTCAGAAGAGTCGGCAAGTCCGCGGATGCCTCCATCTCCATCGAAATCGGTACCGAGACCTACGTGGTCGATGCCCATCACGTCGATGGCATGCTCCAGGTGGGCGATGGCATCCATGATGTCTGCCCCTCCCTCCTTGCGCAGGAATCCGTGGTAGAGCGTGGTATGCGCCACACCGCCACGAGCCGCCAGGGCACGCATCTGGTCATCCGTCAGGTTGCGGGGAACATCGCAGAGCGCACGGCTGCTGCTATGGCTGCACACGATAGGGGTCTGACTGATTTCGAGCGCGTCGTAGAAACTCTTCTCGCCGGCATGACTCAAATCTACCATGATGCCGTGGCGGTTCATCTCCTGAATCACCTTGGCTCCGAAACTGCTCACGCCATTGTGGGTGTTGCAGCCACGGGCACTGTCGCAGATGTCGTTGTCGCCATTGTGACAGAGGGTGATATAGACGATGCCGCGCTGGGCAAAATGCTTCACGTTGCTCAGGTCATGCTCCAGGGCTAGACCGTTTTCTATGCCCAGCATGATGCTCTTTCTGCCCTTTCGCTTATCGCTGTAGAGATCGGTAGGCGTGCGGGCGATGCTGAGATACTGGCTGTTCTTGCTCACTATCTCCTCTATCTTGTCGAAGATGAGGTCGGCATACTGCGCCGGTCCCTGCACATCGAAAGCCACCTTGCTGCTGAAGCTCTCGCCTATCTTAGGCTGCGGCAGATAGGCCACCATGGTGGTGGCATCCTGATGGCCGTCGGTCATCTTATGCAAATCCACAAGGATGCGGGAATCACGATGGTCGAACTTGACGCCCTGCGGGAAGAACATCGGCGTATCGCAATGGGTATCGAGGGTAAGGATGCGCTTATGCAACTGCTTGGCTGCATAGAAATTATTCGCCTGGTTTACAAGCCACTGGAACAGTTTTCCACCATCCTCGCCGAGCCATTCCGGATGCCACTGCACACCAAGTATCTGCTTATACTCGCTGCTCTCTATCGCCTCGATGATGCCATCGGTAGATTTGGCGATGATGCGCATGTGCTTGCCCGGCTCGCTCACCGCCTGATGGTGGAACGAGTTGACGAAAATCTTCTCAGCCTCATATATATTATATAAGGTGGAATCTTTCTTGATTTCAACACTGTGGGTAGGTTCCGAACGGTCGGCATCCTGACTGTGCTTCACCTGCTGCTTGATGTCCTGATACACCTTTCCGCCCAGGGCAATGGCCAGGGTCTGGATGCCGCGGCAAATGCCGAGCATCGGAATCTGACGGTTGAACGCCAGACGGGTGAGCATCAGTTCTGCCGCATCACGCTCCTGGTTGATGTTGTGAAGACGAGGCGAAGGCTCTTCGCCCATCCACAGCGGGTTATGGTCGCCGCCACCGGTGAGGATGAGACCATCCAGATGCTCCAGGGTATTGACGATGACTGAACTGTCGGCAACAGGGGGAATGATGACAGGCGTTCCGCCCGCCGCAATCACCTGCTTGTAATAACGGTCGCGAAGCGTAGCATCAATGCCTTCATAGTTGGCAGAGATGCCAATCAGGGGCTGACGCTTCGCTTCGGGAAAAGAAGAGTACGCACCCTTGAGATGCGACTCCAAGTCAAATGTTTCCATTTGTTTATTTCTAAATACAAAAAAATTACTCTTCCTCCAAAAGAACAGGCACCTCACGCTTGATACTCTGCTCAAGCGAGATGAGAGTTTCGGTAGAAACTACGCCTGGGATAGCCTGGAGCTTGTTGTTGAGCAGGTCCATGAGCTGCTCGTTGTCGCGGGCATACAGTTTGAGAAGCATGGTGTAAGAACCGGTTGTGAAGTGGCACTCCACAATCTCAGGAATATTCTGCAGTCTTTCTACCACCTTCTTATACATATTACCACGTTCCAGGTTAAGTCCCACGTATGTGCAGGTGGAATAACCCAGACTCTTAGGGTTTACATCGAAACCGCTACCTGTGATGAAACCATCCTCCATCAAGTGCTGTACACGCTGATGGATGGCTGCACGAGAAACTCCGCATTCAGCGGCTACGTCCTTAAAAGGAATACGGGCATTCTTTGAAAGGATGCCGAGAATCTTTCTGTCAAGATTGTCTATTTTTTCCATTTCTTTTTCTATTTATTATGTTTGCTATTTTAAGGTATTCCTATACCAGATAGCAAAATTAATAAAAACTATCGAAACAGACAACAAAATGCACGAATATTTTGCAATATCCGTGCATTTTGTTGTTTTTTATACTGATTTTAACCAAAAAATCAGTTTTTCTCTTCTAAAAGACCATTACTTTCTCTTCTTAGAGCCAGCTTTCTTGGCAGCAGACTTAGCTGATGCTTTTGCCACCTTCTTCTCTGCTCCTACGGCTACATTTTCCTTCAACTCGCCAGCAGGCTCAGCCTTAACCTCAGGCTTAACGATGCTGACAAGCTCCAGGTCGAAGACCAAAGTAGAGTATGGAGGAATCTGACCTGCCTGACGCTCGCCGTAAGCCAACTTGTAAGGGATGCAGAGCTGCCACTTGCTGCCTACAGGCATGGTAGTGAGCGCCTCGGTCCAACCCTTAATCAGATTGCCGGCACGGAACTTATCGGTCTTGGCACCGCCATGCTTAGAAGTAGCATCGAATACGGTACCATCAATGAGACGGCCCTCGTAGATTACCTCTACCTCATCAGAAGCCTTAGGCACCTCGCCCTGGCCAGCCTTGATTACCTTATACTGCAATCCGCTAGGCAATACCTTTACACCTGGCTTCTTGGCATTCTCGGCAAGGAACTTCTCGCCAGCACCTGCCAGAATCTGAGTCTTGAACTCGCCAGCCTTCTTCTCTGTGAAGAGGGTAGTATCGTTGGCAAGAGCAGCCACGAAACCACGGCTGAACATCGCTGCATCGATAGAATCCTTGGCACTCTTCAATTCCTCACGGGTTCCAGGCAGGATGCGCTGGTTCACCATCTGCGCAATCTGCATACCCACGATGTAGGCAGTGCCCTGAGGAGTATTAGCCTTGGCGATAGCCTCCTCGTAACCGCGGATGAAATCTGCCATGTAAGCAGTATCTACCTGATAACTCTGCTGGATGAATGGAATCAAGCCACGTGTGGCATGAACACCAGCTGCATAACTCAACGAATCGCTCTCTGTGGCAAGAACCACAGGAGTTACCTTCTTTACATTCTTTTTCTTCTTTGCTGCACTAACAGTAAACAAAGAAGCACTCGCCACGAGGACGAGTGCTGTCATTAGATATTTCTTCATTTTTTATAAGTCCTCTACTCAAAATGAGTTCCCACAAAAATTATTTGCCACCTACAGAAATCAACTCAATCTTGAAGATCAATACTGAGAATGGCTTGATCTGACCCTGCTCGCGCTCACCGTAAGCCAACTGCTGAGGGA
>ERZ772831.3389-NODE-3389-length-11447-cov-5.635621_pt1 | contig 11447 bp, 8 predicted proteins | sample MGYA00580858_ERZ772831 | MGnify/ENA primary metagenome ERZ772831 (study PRJEB29015, sample SAMEA2737694) | human gut metagenome | biome: human gut; feature: human-associated habitat; material: faeces | place: China | collected 2012 ... | reverse complement strand
TGCACTTGCGCTGGGTGCCCGGGGGGCAGATGCAGTGGTTCTTGCAGCTGATGGAATCATCCTCGATGGGGGTCATGGCAGGCTCCTTGGAGTAGACCACCTTCAGGTGCTTGATCCTGCGCTTGCGGCACTCGGTGCGCATCACCTTGGCCAGCGGGCAGACCGAGGTCTTGTAGATATCGGTCACTTCAAAGCGGGTCGGGTCCATCTTGTTGCCTGCGCCCATGGAGCAGATGATGGGGGTGCCCACCTCCTTGCACTTCATCACCAGCGCCAGCTTGCCGGTGACAGTGTCAATGGCATCCACCACATAGTCGTACTGGGTAAAGTCGAACTGGTCCTGTGTTTCCGGGCCAAAGAAGCACCGGTGGGTGGTCACCCTGATGTCCGGGTCAATGTCGTGGATGCGCTGTGCAGCCACATCTACCTTATATTGCCCTACCGTGCTGCGGGTGGCGATGATCTGGCGGTTGAGGTTGGTCAGGCAGACCTTATCATCATCGATCAGATCCAGTGCCCCCACGCCGCTGCGCGCCAGCGCTTCCACCGTGTAGCCGCCCACGCCGCCGATGCCGAACACCGCCACGCGGGAATTGTGCAGTTTTTCCATAGCTTCCGCGCCCAGCAGCAACTGCGTGCGGGAATACTGATTTTGCATTTTGTTCTCCTTGTTACTTTTCCACTCTCGTAATGGTGCCGCCGCCCAGCACGGTGTCGCCCTGATACAGCACCACGGCCTGACCGGGCGTAGGGGCGCGCTGAGGCTGGTCAAATTCCAGCCGGAAGCCGCACTCCGCCGGGTAGACGGTGGCGGCCTGCTCCACCTGATGGTACCGGGTGCGGGCTGTGACCCGCAGCGGCCCGGTCAGCTCCGGAATGGCGATCCAGTTCGCCTCGTCCGCATACACGATGCGGTCGAACAGCATTTCCTCCGGCCCTACCGTGACGGTGTTTGCCTGCATGTCCTTGCCGCAGACGTACACAGGTGCCCCCATGGCAAGGCCCAGCCCCTTGCGCTGGCCGATGGTGTACCGCACCGCGCCGTTGTGGGTGCCCACCACCCTGCCGCTCTCGTCCAGAAAATCACCTGCCGGGTAGTGTTTGCCGGTGAAGTCCTCCATAAAGCGGGCATAGTCGCCATCCGGCACGAAGCAGATGTCCTGACTGTCGTGCTTGCGGGCATTGACAAATTTGTGCTGCTCCGCGATCTCGCGCACCTCAGTCTTGTGCAGGCCGCCCAGCGGCAGACGGATATGCGCCAGCTGCTCCTGAGTGAGGTTGTAGAGCACGTAGCTCTGGTCCTTGCCCTCGTCCAGCCCCTTTTTGAGCAGGAAACGGCCGGTGGCCTCGTCCTGCTCCACCCGGGCATAGTGGCCCGTGACCACATACTCCATGCCGTGTGCCCGGGCCCAGTCCAGCAGATGGCGGAACTTCATATATTTATTGCAGTCGATGCAGGGGTTCGGCGTGCCGCCCGCCTCATACACGCGGACGAATTTTTCAATGATCTGTTCCCGGAAGTCGGCCGTGAAATCCAGCACCTCGTACGGGATATCCATGGCAAACGCCACCTCTGCCGCATCTTCGATGTCCTTTTCCGAGCAGCAGGTGTGAAAGCCGGACTGTCCCAGCGTTTCGTTGCGGGTGAGCCGCATGGTGATGCCGGTGCAGTCATAGCCTGCCTGCTGCATGAGCCATGCCGCCACCGAGCTGTCCACGCCGCCGCTCATGGCAATGAGGGCACGCGGCTTTGAATCAGGGGTCTGTGTGGTCATAAGTTCTCCTTTGGTGCATTCAACACACTAAAACAGTAGTATAATAGTAACTCTGAAAAAAGAGCTTGTCAAGACGCAGCGAGCTGCTGCACTGCGGCCAGCAGGGCTTGCCGCTCGTTGGGATATTCTTCCCGGATCACACCGTCCAGCAGCGCTTCCAGCACTTTGCGGATGCCCGGCCCCGCCGGGACGCCTGCCGCCATCAGGTCGCGGCCATTCACAGCCAGCTGGCTGACGCGGCAGCATACGCCGTCCGCGTCCAATTGTTCGGCCAATTCGGAAAGCGCAGCAAAATCAGCCGCCCATTCCGGCTGCAGGGCTGTGCCCAGCGCAGCAATGCGCTGCACGGTACACAAGTTATATTTGCCCAGTAGTCGGCGGGCGTAGATAGTAAAGTCGGGTGTGACGGTAGTTTCTCTGAGGACCGTCCGCTGGGGTGGGACCCTGTTGCCGAAGGCAATAGGGCTGGCGATGGAATGGCCTGCAACAGCAACGACCGCCGCCAGTGGCGGAAACAGGAAGTTGCTGTTGGGACAGCGGCCAGCAGGATGCGAGTGCTGCTCAAGGCACAAAGCATCCGCTGGGTGCCGCAACTCGAACTCGTGTCCGAAGAGAAAGCTACCGTCACGCCTTCTGGCTTCCCGCACCAACACCGCCGCCTCTTCAATCAAGGCGTTGGAGCAGCGCAGGCGCTTGAGGGTGCGGCGGATGCCATCCTCGCCAAGGCTCAGCAGCAGCGCCGCCAGCCGGATGGGCAGGTTTTCCGCACCCGCCGGGCAGGCATCCACCACCGGCTTTGCCGCCGCCAGTGCCTCCGGTGAAAGCTCGGGCAAAACAACACCGAGTATTTTTTCGTCAAGATATGCCGCAGGGGCGGGTGCGCTCAGCAGCTTTGCAAGCTCTTCCTCGATGCGCTCCACCGATACACAGTCCAGATGGGCGCACAGCTCCTGTGCCGCCTGCGCCGTGGGCGGGTCGATGGCAAAGCCAAACCGGGCTGCGAAGCGGTACAGCCGCAGGATGCGCAGCGCGTCCTCGGTGAACCGCTGGCGGGGCACACCCACCGCCCGTACGATGCCGCTTTGCAGGTCGGCCTGCCCGCCAAAGGGGTCCACAAGGCCCTCTTTTTCATTGTAGGCCATAGCGTTGATGGTAAAATCCCGCCGGGCCAGATCCTCCCGCACATCCGGCACAAAGTGCACCTCGTCCGGGTGGCGGCCATCTGTGTAGGTGCCTTCTGTACGGAAGGTGGTGATCTCGTAAAGGGCACCGCTCTGCTTCACCGTTACCGTGCCGTGCTGCAGGCCGGTGGGGATGCACCGCTGCGCGCCGAACAGCTCCATCACCTGCTGCGGCAGAGCACTGGTGCACAGGTCCCAGTCGTGCGGTGTAAGGCCCAGCAGACTGTCCCGCACGCAGCCGCCCACCACGTAGGCTGCATAGCCCGCCCTGTGCAGGGTGTCCAGCAGCTCTGCCGCACCCTCGTCCATCCGGATGGTCATGGCTGTGCCTCCTCGTACTGCAGGGTGATGCTTTTGCCGTCAAAGCCGCACTCCGCCGCCGGGAAGATGCTCTGTGCCTGCGCGGCATATTCCTCCGGGTCGGTGATCATGGGGGAATAATGGGTCAGCCAAAGCCGCTTTGCTCTCGCCTGCGCGGCAAGGGATGCGCTCTGCCCAAAGGTGCTGTGCCCCCACTGACGGGCCTGGTCTTCCTGCTCCGGAAGGGCATAGGTGGCATCGCATATCAGCAGGTCTGCGTCATGCGCCGCCTGCAAATAATACGGGCAGGGGGCCGTATCGCCGGAAAATACCACGCTCAACCCCTTACGCGGGGCACCCAGCACCTGCGCAGGCTGCACCGTTCTGCCCTCCACGGCAACGCTCTGCCCTTTCTGCAGCAGCTTCCATTGCTGCACCGGCACCCCCAGCGCCTGGGCCTGCTCCGGCGAAAATTTGCCTGCACGGGGCAGCTCCAGCCGGTAGCCAAGGCTTTTTACCCGGTGCTTTGTGGCAAACGGCACCAGCCGCGCACCGGCAGGCCAGCCATCGCTCAGCGCATCCAGCGCCAGCGGCTGGCCCGGCATAAGCACCTGCGGCTTCACCGGATAGGGCAGCGGGCCGGTCAGTGCCCGCACCGCCGCCCAGATATCCGGCAGGCCCTCCGGACCCAGCAGCGCAAGCGGCCTTGTGCGGCCCTGCGCCCCCAGAGTCTGCAAAAGGCCCGGCAGACCAAAGATGTGGTCGCCATGGTAGTGGGTCAGGCAGATGGCATCTGCCCGCATCAGGTTCACGCCCGCACGGCGCGCTGCCGCCTGCGTGCCCTCGCCGCAGTCCCACAGCAGGCCGTGGCCGCCGCAGGCAGCAAACGCCGCCGAGAGTGCCCGGTCCGGCAGTGGCATGGTAGCCGCAGTGCCCAGCAGTGTGATGGTCAGCATAAAATCGTTCTCCCTGCACAGTAGATTTCGATATTTTATTGTACCACAGCCGTGCCGGTTGCACAATCGGTGCCTGCGGCGCATAGGATGGCCCAGCACAGCAAAAAGGGGGCAGCTGGATGAGACGCAAAAAAGGGGATCCTTTTTCCGGCAGGCCGCACAGCGGCCTTGGATGGGTGCTGCTGCTCGCCGCACTGGCCCTGTTTCTGCTGGCCGGTGCGCCCGGCTGCATGGCCCAGCGGATGGCGTGGTCTGCCCGGGGAACGATGATCTTTCTGCCCAGCGGGTTTTGAAAAAATGGGAGCATCCTGCTGCACAGAACGCTCCCATTTTTCTTTTTACTTTCCATCCGAATAGGGCAGCTGGCCGGTCAGGGTCAGCGTTTCGGCAAGCTCGTCCTCCGAGCGGAACCGCCACGCCGCCGCTCCCACGGCCACATAGCAGGCATCGGCACGACCCTCCGGTGTAACGGCAAGGATCATCGTTTCACCGTCGCCCACCGCCGTTACCATGCCATCCGCACTCACAGTTGCCACGCCCGGATTGCTGCTGAACCATGTCATCGTTCCGTTTTTGGTGCCTGCAGCCTGCGCTGTCAGCTTCTGACTGGCTCCCACTGCCTGCAGCAGCATGGCATTTTTGCTCATCTGCACCCGTCCGATCTCCGATGTGACCGTTACCGTGCAGCGCAGCACCTGCCCGGCTGTGGTCAGTGCGCTGATGACGGCCTTGCCGGACCCCTGCGCCTTTACGGTACCGTTTGTGCTTACCGATGCCACCGCCGGGTTGCTGCTGACCCACTGCCGCACATAGGTAAACCCGCCTTTGTTCTGTTCCAGCTTCAGCTGTTTCGTCGGGGCAGGCTCCTGCTCTGTAATGGTAAGCGTCAGATCGCTGGTGTTCAGCACCAAGCGGCTGGCTGTGCTTTTGCGCACCGTGATGGTACAGGTGGTCTTTTCGCCGCGCTCATTGCGGGCCGTGACGGCCGCAGTGCCCTCGGCATGGCCGGTCACCTTGCCGGTACCGTCCACCGATGCCACTGCCGGATCACTGGAAGTCCAGATCAGAAAGAAGTAGTCGTTGGGTGCCTGCACATTCAGGTAGGCCACCGGGGCCGGGTCTCCTTCGGTGATATCCAGCGTCAGTTCGGCAGTGTCCAATGTCATGCCGCTGTCCGGCAGCGGCTGCTCCTGCGCAGCATAGGCCGACAAGGCCCCGGCTGCAAACAGTTCTGCGCACAGCACCACTGCACAAACACACGCTTTGAACCCCTGCTTCATGGGCTTTGCCCTCCCCGCCTGCTTTGCTGCAAGATCCTTTAAATATTCCTGTCTCCGTATTATTTTACACGCAGTGCAAAACCGGGTCAAGTTTTTTGCCCATTCTGCCGGGCAGCTGAGCCTTATTTTGTGGAGAATAATAAAATCCGCTTTTCAATTTTGTACAAAACGCCGCCGCACCCGGCAAACCGGATGCGGCGGCGCTGTTCTGCTTTTAAATTTTCAGCTTAGTAGTTGATCTTTTTCAGCTCAAAGTAGCTCTGCGGATGTGCGCACACCGGGCACTTGAGCGGTGCGGACTTGCCGATATAGGTGTAGCCGCAGTTCCGGCACTGCCATACCTGCTGCTCCTCGCGGGCAAAGACCTTGTTGTTTTTCAGGTTTTCGGCCAGCGCACGGTAGCGCTCCTCGTGCTCCTTCTCGATCTGTGCCACCATGGTGAACAGTGCTGCGATCTGAGGGAAGCCCTCTTCTTTGGCCTCCTTAGCCATGCGGGGGTACATCTCGGTCCACTCGTCGTGCTCACCGCCTGCTGCCATGTCCAGACAAGTCAGGGTATCGGGGATTGCGCCGCCGCACAGCAGCTTGAACCAGATCTTTGCGTGCTCCTTCTCATTGCCGGCGGTCTCCTCAAAGATCGCGGCCAGCTGCTCGTAGCCTTCTTTTTTTGCCATGCTGGCAAAGAAGGTGTACTTGTTGCGTGCCTGGCTCTCGCCTGCAAACGCTTCCATCAGATTTTTCTCGGTTTTGGTACCCTTCAGTTCCATGATGCTCTCCTTTCAAAAACGGATCTTCTGTCAGGATCGACCGATCCCGGCTCTATCATTCAGCCCGGCGGTAATTTTTTCGCCTGCAGCTCAGGTTCTGAACAGAGTATACCATATTTTTTGATGGAAATCAAGAATAATTCCTATTTATTATGAGAATATTTCTCAGTTATGCTGCTTCAGTGCACACACAGCAATGCTCAGGGCGCTCCACGCTGCCTGATACATCAGCACCGTTGCCACCGAAAGCTCCCAGATGCTGCCTGCACTGGTGAGCAGCGCTGCAATGATAATGGAGAACAGCACCGAGACCATCTGTACCGTGGTGGCGCTGCTCTCGGCGTTCTGGGCCTGATCCGCAGCCTGCAGACCGCCGGTCAGGCTGGCAAACGCCTTGAGATGGATCATGCAGCAGGTGTCCTCCGGGTCTTCCGGTGCGGCCTTGATGGCGTTGCACTGCTCCTGATCCAGCACGGTGATCATGCCTTCCGGCAGGCGGTATGCTTCGGTAATGTGGTGTGCAGTCAGACTGGGGTCCTGGCATGTGACCAGCAGGCGGATGTTCTCCTTTTGCAGCACGGCAAGGCCGCGGGCCACATTGCGCCCGCCCACATATTTCAGCACGAACATAGCGTGCAGGTTGCCGGACACAGCCAGATACAAAATTTGCAGCTCGCCGTTCTTCGAGTGCTGTATCTCGTATTCCTCGTCCGGCAGCGGCACGCCCTCCTGCTCCAGATAGCGGCGGGTACCAATGAGGATGCGGTTGTTATCGCACCAGGCGGAAAAGCCCAGCCCATGGTGCTGCTCCAGATCCTTGACCGGGAACAGGATGTCTGTGCGTTCCTCAACGATCTGGCGGAACAGCCCCTTCAGGGTGCCGTGGCTCTCGTTCAGCACGCTGGCCGCGTACAGGATGGCGCGGTCGATGCGGCCGCCCTTGAAGATGCGGATATCCTCCAGCTGTGCGCTGTCGGCGGTGAACAGGTCATCTGCATCGATCTGCAGCGTATCAATGCCGCCCAGCTGCTCAATGGCCTGCCAACCGGGCACGACTGCGCCCACAGCCGCAGCCGCACGCTGCAGCCGTAGCGAGGCAACGCCCGCGATCAGGGTAGAAGAAAGCGGTGCGCCCATGCACAGCACAGCGGCTATGGCAGCCGCAGCTTTGTTCCAGCCGGCACCTGCCAGCAGGAACAGCACGCCGCTGAGCAGGGCAACGACCAGCAGGATGTACGAAACTTTGCGGGCACGGCGCTCGCTTGCGCGCTCGCTCAAGCTCTGCTCCACAAAGCCGTCAGCTTCCTTCATCGGGCGGCTCAGCAGCACCCAGGGGTCCTTCTGTTCCAGATCCCGTGCAAGGGCACGCAGCAGGTCTTTGTCCTTGGCGCGGTAGGCGCCCTCGAACTCCACACCATTGGTCACCAGCTCATAGCCGCCCTTGACAGCAGCCAGCATCACCCGGCTGCCCAGCAGCGCAAGGAACAGCCCCAGCGCGGCCATGCCGCTGAGCAGCGAGATGCCGGTGGTGCCGCGGTAAACATTTGCGTTCAGCATGGCTGTGACCGCCTGCACCAGCGCTGCTACTGCGGCCAGCGCCGGCATCGTCTCGGAAGAAGACCGTCCGCGCAGGCCGTTCAGGCCGTCGCGCAGCACCGGGAAGCCCACGCACAGGCTTGCTGCCAGCAGCAGCAGGTTTGCACCATAGAATGCCGCCGGGGCAGCATCCGGGTCCAGCGCCGCCATGGCGGGCAGCAGCCCATCCGACACCAAACCAAAATGCAGCAGCACCACAGTCAGAATGCCGCCCAGCACGCAGCGCAGCGTCAGCTCTGCACTCATACGGTGCAGCTTATCCGCCGTGGCCTCCGGCTCGGGCAGCTCCGTTTCGGCATGTTCCTCCGGAGACACCGCGTCCTCCGCCTCAGCTTTCAGTTCCGGCTGTGGCGCAGCGGGTGCCTTCTCCGGTGCCTGCTGCGGCTCTTCACCGTCCAGCGGCAGCAGCGGCAGGCTCATGGTGTCCTCTTTTGCGGCAGGCTCCTCTGCCGGGGCCAAAGGTGCCTGCGGTGCGTCCTCGCTCTGCGCCTTGCCAAAGAAATCGGCCACCGGCTGCTCCGTTTTTTCCGGCTGCGGCACAGGTTCCGGCTGCAGCTCCGGTGCCGTCTCCTTTACCGCTGCAAACACAGCCGCGGGCAGCGGTGCACCGGACGATTTCTTTTTGCTTTCAGCCGGTTCAGTTTCTGCTGCCGGGGCTGCTTCGGCCCTCGGTGCAGGCTTTTCCGGCTTCTGGTCGCTCAGGCCGTTGATCATCGCCTTGAGCTGTGCCATCTCCTGCTGCTCCTGCTCTTCCTGCGGCAGCAGCACCTCCGGCGCATTCTTGGGGTGCCGGAGAGGCTTTGCCGTGCTATGCTGCCCTGCGGGTCTTGCCGCCGGGACAGCGCTCTGCCGGGGTGTTTCCGGCTTCACTGCCGCCGGGGGTTCTGCCGTTTGCGGTGCAGATTTTTCCTCCGGCTTTTTGGCGGGTGCTTCCGGCTGTGCATTCTCTGCTTCCTTTTCCAGAAAAGGCCACGGGGCCAGTTCCTGTTCCGGGTCTGCCTCCGGCTTCAGCATCAGCTCCAGATCCGCTTCCGGTTCCGGCTGCGCATCCTCACCCAGCCGCACCTCACCGGTAGGCATTTCCTGCGGCTGCTCTGCTGCAGCTTCGTCAGTCTCCTGCTTTTCCTTACCACGGCCAAACAGGCCAAACCGTTTCTGCGGCTTTTCCTCCGGCTGGTTTTCGTCTCTCCGGGTCATCTCCTCCGGGATATCCACCGCCGTGGTGCTGAAAAAGGAGCGGAACTTTTCATCCGGGGTCATTTCCCGGCCATTATTTTTATCTTTCGGCATTCTTGTCCCTCCTGTAATTCAAATTGAGGTTCCGGCCCGAATGCCGGATCATGCCTGCTGTGCTGCGCGCTGGGACTGGATCTCGTACAGAATAATGCCCGCAGCCACCGACACGTTGTAGCTGTCCACACCGGTGCCCGGTGCTGCCATATCCAGCCGCACCACGCCGTCGCACAGCTTTTTCACCAGCTGCGAAACACCGCTGCCCTCGCTGCCCAGCACCAGTGCAATGGGGCCGGTCAGGTTGTTCCTGCGCAGAGACACGCCGTCCATATCGGCGCAGTAGACGAACACACCCTGCTCCTTCAGGCGGCGGATGGTCTCGCCGATGTTGGCCACACGAGCCACCGGCAGGCGTTCTGCGGCACCTGCGCTGGACTTGATGACGGTAGGCGTGACCGATGCGCCGCCGCGCTTTGGGATCACGATGCCATGCGCACCGCACAGCAGAGCACTGCGCATCACGGCACCCAGATTGTGCGGGTCTTCAATGCCATCGCTCAGCACCAGAAAAGGTGCCTCGCCCTTGTCCTTGGCTGCTGCCATCAGGTCTTCTACCGTCACGTATTCGATCTCGCTGGCAAATGCCGCCACACCCTGATGGCTCTCGGTGCCGGTCATCAGGCGCAGCTTGTTGGGGTGCACCCGCTTCACCGTGGCACCCGCTTCCTTTGCCAATGCGGTATAGTAAGCCGCCACGGCCGGAGCCATGCCCTCAGCAATGAGTACGGTGTCCACGCCGGAACCGCTTTTCAGCAGTTCGGTCACCGGATTTTTGCCATAAACAAGGCTCTCGTTCTTCTGCAGCGGCTCTTCCGGGCTGCGGCGCGGACGGCGCGGCTGGTTCTTTTCTTCCATGATGATTTTCTCCTTCCGTTGTATCACCGGAAGGTGCTGTGCACACCCTCCAAAAGGCGCGCCGCACTCTGGGCCGCGCACCGGTATGATCTGAAGATGATAACTCATTTTGAAGTATAGCATAAGCCGACCTTGTTTGCCAGCAAATTACCGTTTTTTATCCGCGTCCTGCAAAAGTTTTTCTGTTCGTGGTGCCGGAGACCGTTTCCGCTTTTTTGCAGAAATGTTCTGCCGCCCTGCATCAGCTTTACCCGGCTGCTGGGTAGATATCCCTCTGTTTTGCCGGAGAAAAAAGTTTTCCACAAAAACGCGGTATACAATCCGTAGAAGAGCGATTATTTTTCCACATGTTGAAAACCCTGTGGAGAAAGTTCAAAAGTCCAGCTTTAAAGCCTGTTTTGCCTGTGGAATTCCACACTTTCCACAAGGTTTTCCACTTTTTGGTTCGACCTTTTTTGATTTCCTGCGTACAATTTGTAGAATACAAGTCGGAAATATGACAATTTTTTGAACTGCATCCTGTCCGCTTTTGCCAAATTGCCCAATATCATTTTGACGAATGTGGATCTGTGTTGAAAATCCGTCCTTCATCAAGCGTTCTGTCTTTCGGCCGCTTATTGCACATTATATGGAAATTTGTTGCATTCTATCGAATATACGCGCTTCTGGCAGTAACCCCCTGCACCCTGCCAGAAACAGAATCCCCGCATTGTTACAGGAAAAACACCGGTTTGGATTGATTTTGGCCGCTGTTTGGGGTATACTAATTCTGTAAGTTCGTTAAACCGTGCACAAAGCGGATATGAAACGAGCAAGACCCCAATGATTTTGTGGAGGTAATGAATAATGTTGGTAAATGCAACCGAAATGCTGATCAAAGCACGTGATGGCCACTACGGTGTGCCTCAGTTCAACATCAACAATCTGGAGTGGACCAAGTCCGTTCTGACCGCCTGCGAGGAAATGAAGAGCCCTGTGATTCTTGGTGTTTCCGAGGGTGCCGGCAAGTACATGACCGGTTTCAAGACCGTCGCTGCCATGGTCAGCGCAATGGTCGATTCCATGGGCATCACCGTTCCCGTTGCCCTGCATCTGGATCACGGCACCTATGAGGGCTGCAAGGCCTGCATCGAGGCCGGCTTCTCTTCCATCATGTTCGATGGCAGCCACTACTCCATCGAGGAGAATGTGGAAAAGACCAAGGAGCTGGTTGCTCTGGCACACGCTAAGGGCCTGAGCATCGAGGCCGAGGTCGGTTCCATCGGCGGTGTCGAGGACGGCGTTGTGGGTGCCGGCGAGATCGCAGACCCCGAAGAGTGCGCAAAGATCACTGCTCTGGGCATTGACTTCCTGGCTGCCGGCATCGGCAACATCCATGGTGTCTACCCGGCAAACTGGAAGGGTCTGGACTTCGAGGCTCTGGACCGCATCCACAAGGCCACCA